>Ga0302118_10001535_pt1 | contig 11443 bp, 8 predicted proteins | sample AG5_331_MG_FD_203126 | JGI IMG/M metagenome (GOLD analysis project Ga0302118, IMG submission 203126) | Marine microbial communities from Western Arctic Ocean, Canada - AG5_33.1 | ecosystem: Environmental > Aquatic > Marine > Oceanic | place: Canada: Western Arctic Ocean | collected 2017-10-01 | reverse complement strand
AATAACTGAAAAGGTATCAAAAAAAAGGAAGCCAATAATAGTTTATTAAACTGTTTCATAATTATTACCTCTAGGTAGTATTTTTCTTTAGAAATGATGGAAGGTAAGTTTGCACTAACAAATAAGTAAGCGCAAATGAAAAACATTTTTAATTATAACGAATATATTTGAAGGAATATTAAATGAATTTTTCTTGTAGTGTTTGCGATAATATTTATGATTCTCCAAAGATTCCTGTTTGGCTTTGTGATTGTGGAAAGCCTTTAGTTGTTCATTATGATTGGGAAAATAAAGCTAAATCAATTGATGTAATAGACAGCGAATTATCTCTCTGGAGATACAAAAGTGTTTTACCTGATATTCAAACAATAATTTCTTTGGGTGAAGGTCATACACCATTAATTCCAATTAGTAATAATGTTTATGTAAAAGATGAAACTGTAAACCCTACCGGATCTTTTAAAGATAGAGGTATGGCTTTAGCTGTTACAATGGCAAAAGCACAAGGCGTTGAAACTATTTGCCTACCTTCAGCCGGGAATGCTGGAATTTCAGCAGCAGCTTACTGCGAAGCGGCAGAAATTGAATGTAATGTTTTTTTACCGGAAACCATTCCTGAACCATTTAAAAAAGAAACGGATAAGTACGGTGCAAACTTAACTTTGAGCGGTACAACTATTTCTGAAGCAGCCAAGTATATGCTCGATAACAAAAAAGATAATTGGTTTGACATATCTACCCTGAAAGAACCTTTTCGAGTTGAGGGAAAAAAAACATTGGGCTATGAAATAGCTGAGCAGTTGAATTGGGAGTTTCCGGATGTTGTTGTTTATGAAACCGGAGGTGGAACAGGTTTGATAGGTATGTGGAAAGCTTTCCAAGAAATGCAAGGTATGGGCTGGGTTAAAGGTAAGTTACCGCGAATGGTTGCAGCCCAATCAGATGGGTGCGCTCCTGTGGTTAAGGCTTTTCAAGGGATGGAAAAAGATACTGAGTTTTGGAAAGATAGCCATACTATTGCTTTAGGTCTTAATGTACCAGGCCCATTAGGAGGAAGGTGGATATTGGATGTCTTGTCGCAAAGCAATGGTATGGCTATCTCCATTCCTGAAGAAGATTTGTTAGCATCGACAAAAGAGATGAATGATATAACTGGTATAAATTCAAGCGCTGAAGCGGGTGTAGTTTGGTCCGCATATAATACCTTATTAAAAATGGATTGGATAAGCAATCAGGAGAGCGTTGTTTTATTTGCCACTGGTATAGAGCGTTGCTAAATTAATGAACCTTTAAGAAATAGGATTATGAAAAACCGTATTAAAAATACTCATATTATATTCTTGAGCTTATTATTTTTTGCATGCGAACCAATTGCTACAGAATTTGACGATATTGAAGCTGCTGTTGAGTATGAATCAGGAAACTTGAAGGAATTTGGTCCAAAAAAAACCATAAAAGTAATGACCTGGAATATTCGATTTGGCGTTGCGCGACTACGGTTTTTTGGGGATGGTTGTGGAGACAAGGTTATTATGACAAAGTCAGAAGTGACAACGGGTCTTAAAGGTTTGGCAGCGAAGATAATGGCAGAAGACCCTGATATATTATTATTACAAGAGGTTGATGTCCAGTCTAAAAAAACTGCATATATAGATCAAGCTCAATGGTTATTAGATAATACAGATATGAACTATGGAGCATATGGTTCAATGTGGCAAGCGCAAGCAATCCTTGCTGATGGTCTTGGAAGAGTGAATACAGGAAATCTAATTCTTTCTAAATGGAAATTAGAGAATGCTGAACGGATTCAGCTTCCATTAAGAGGGGATCAGGATGAGCTTACTAAATATTTTTATCTTAGAAGAAATGTACTAAAAGTCTTAGTAGATATGCCCGGGAACAAATTTTATGCAGTTAATACGCATCTCACGGCATTTGCCACGGATGATACAAAACAAAAACATATTAGTGGATTTAAAAGTGTTCTTGATAATATTACAGCTGAAGGAAAATTTTTTATTGCAGGGGGAGACCTTAATGAGCTCCCACCTAATGCTTTAAAGACAGATTACTGCCTTGAAGACCAGTGCAGTAATGAATCATATCATACCGGTGGAGAACTTGAACATAAAGAAGGAGCCTATTTTACTCCTGAGATTACTTGGCTAAATCCATTCTATGATACATATGCTCCTGCAATAACACTTTCACAATATGGAGATAATGAGTCAGATTATTTTACCCACAGTCCTGATAACAAACTAAAATTAGATCGAAAATTAGATTATCTCTGGACCAACACAAAATGGGTAAGCTCAAAAACACATAAGGAAGCTACCAAGCTTTCAGACCATATTCCTGTAAGTGCTGTCTGGGAGGTGAAATGAAATATTTTACTGTTCTTCTATTTTTTGGAATTTTAATAGGTCAGTGGACTAGCGGATCATCTAAAATAATTGAACCTGGTAGAAAAGAAATTGGTCTTTTCTCCTCTATTTATATTGGTTTAAATAATGGAAAAGAACTTAGTATAAATAAGTTTTTACTCATGCCAAATATCTCTCTTAAGCAGGAGCGCGCGATGATTGGTCAATGGCAAATGGCGCAAAAATTTCAACTTGAATATCCTACAATAGGGCTTAAATGGCTTCAAAGTCCTCTCGGGATGGAATTAGGTGAGCCAGATATGTTTGCTTTAATTTCACCACAATTTAATATTCCACAAATGGTCTCTGTTTATGGAGAGCTAATTGGGAGTCGAGGGACAGAAAAAACAGGTAGGGTCACCATTCGTGGTGGAGTGGCTTTATCACTTGGTGAAAAAATGTCAGAAGATGCAACAATAGACCTCCCGATTATTTACCCTCGTCTTTCAGTGTATTATAATGGTACAGCTATAAAAGTAGGTGGTGAATTTTATCGCCAAACAAAAGACCGATGGTCGTATTTAATTGATTATGATATGTTCTTAATGCCTGGAGGAAGAGGTCGTTATTCTTTTGAACATAAAGGGATGTTAATCTGGTCAAAAAGTGAAAAGTTTAGAATATTAACAGGTTACAAGCTCATTGCAGGTGAATACCCATTTGGCTCACAAGCTCATTTATTACCAGCGTTTGATATTCAATTTGGCTGGTAGTCCTTTCAGGTTTCTTATGATCCCTTTATTAATTACCATCACCCTGATGGGGCAATCAAACTTACCAAAAAATAATTTAGTGAATGAGCTTGGCTGTGGGAATTGCCACAGTGGAGTTCAGAACTCTACTGTCATTAAAAAGAATGCCCCGGATCTTAGCTATTCAGGATTAAAATATAATGAAGCTTATATCTATGACTATTTAAAATCACCTCAAACAGTAAGACAACATATTGGCAATTCGAGAATGCCCAATTTTAAGTTCTCAAATGATGAAGCCTATGCCCTAACGCTTTATCTTATGGACAAAGTTTCGCTACCAAATGAACGCACTCTAAAAAAACGGAACTATCGAAGTACAGGCAATACTTTTGAACTTATTAACACAGAATATCAATGTACTGCTTGCCATAGTTTAAACGGATCAGGTATAAACAAATCAATTGATCTTTCCTTGGCGGGTAGGAGGTTAAAACCAGAATGGTTATTTGATATTATTTTAAAACCATCTGCTTATGTATCAAGAGAATCACCGATGCCAACTTTCTTTAATGAAGATAAAGAAGCCTATGAAAAAATTTCAGAGATAGTTGGATATTTAAATGATTTGGACGGCCTAAACTTAGACAATCTTAATTCAAATTATAAAAAAGTGTCCAAGGAAAATTCAACAGTTACATCAGAAATGGGCCAAGATATATTTTTATCACAAAATTGTATGGCCTGTCACAATATGGATACTGAAAAATCGTGGTTCGTTAGCCATAATGCCCCAGACCTTAGTGCTCAAAAGATGAAGACTCAACCTGATTGGTTGCGTAATTATCTAAACGAGACGTTCTCTATCAGACCAAATGGATATTTCCCAGGCACTGGAAGTCGAATGCCAAATTTTAATTTGAGTGAAGATGAGATTGAAAATATTGAAAAATGGCTAGGCTCAGCATCCCTAAAAACGAAATTAGAACCACTGTCAGCATTTCAAACTCGTAAAGTTGAACGGTTACTAAATGATTTTCTCCCATGTCTAGGTTGCCATGAATTAAATGGTAAAGGAGGACAAATTGGACCAAGCCTATCAAATGTGGGTAATCGATTGTTTGATGGATATATTAAAATGGCAATTCAAGCACCGCACATGGTTATGCCAGAAAGTATTATGCCAAAAACTGCGATGGATCCTAACCTCATGCCTCTTATTCAGTCTTATTTTTCTAATAGGATTAGTGAAGAAAAGAGTAAATATCTAAATTTGATTAAACATAAACCGTATCCAATTTCAAACCAATATTCTTCAACCTGTGCTCCATGTCATGGTCTTAAAGGAAAAGGAAACGGTTTTAATGCTAAGTATTTACCAGTACCCCCAGGCAATCTATCAGATGGTAAAATAATTGGGCAAAGAGCTGATCATACTTTATTTGAAACAATATATGGTGGTGGCCGGATAATGAATAAAAGTCATTTTATGCCAGGCTGGGGAGAAAAGATTAGTCGTGAAGAAATTGTAAACCATGTATCGCAAATTAGAAAATTTTGTGAATGCAGCCCACCGGAATGGTCAAGAAATTAATTTGAAGCGATGCTAAAAAAATTCTGGTCCTTAAGCGTAGCTCTAGTTTTAGTAAATATTATAAATGCTGACCAAGATCAGTTTATTGGATCTAAGGCTTGTCAAAATTGTCATCCGGATCAGTTTAGTACATGGCAGCAATCTACCCATGGGAATGCAGGAGGAAAGCCAAATAAAAGACGTGTATTGGCCCCCTTTGATGGCACAAGAATAAATTTAGAGAATGGATGGTTTATTCCTTATTCTGAAAATGGCAGATTTTTTTTCCGAGCACAAGAAAATAGCTTCCCAGAAAGAAAATATGAAGTTATAGGCGTAGTTGGTGGCGGTCATATTTATGGAGGAGGTACTCAAACATACTTTGGATTGTTTCCTGATGGCACCATGCGATTACTTCCTTTTGACTATCAGCCCTCAAGTAATACGTGGTTTTTTGAAACTAACGATCAATCCGGATGGGTCCCCGTAAGTAAAGCCTTATCTTTCCGTAAATCGTCTGAATGGCCTCCTTCACGAACCCTTGGAGTTATGGCCGAAAAACAAAATTGTCAACAGTGTCATGGGAGTCAAATTCGAACAGCCTTTTCTAGCGATAAGGGTAAATATATATCAAGCTATACAGATCTATCAATTAATTGTGAATCTTGCCACGGTCCTGGTAAAGAGCATGCTAATCTTATGCAGTATGGGAAATCTATAATTCAAGGCTATACTGGAATAAAGTCATTAAAAACATTATCAAAGCAAGAGTCTGTTGAAGTATGCGCTCAATGCCACGCCTTGAAGGATATGATAAAACCAGGATATAGCCCAGGTAAGGATTTTCAAGATTACTTTAGTACTAAGTTTGCCATGCTTGGCGGGAATCCTTTTTATCCTGATGGGAGAATAAAAGCGTTTGGCTATCAACAAAACCATGTTTTTAGTGACTGTTTCATTAACGGCTCAATGACCTGCGTGGATTGTCATAATCCCCACTCTAATGAATATCAAGACGTAAACCGTATCCCTTTAAAAGGAAAGTTTGATAATGGACAGTGCACATCTTGCCATATGGCAAAGGCATCTAATATTGTTGAGCATACTTTTCACAAACAAGAATCAGAGGGGAGCCTTTGTACTTCTTGCCATATGCCTTTCACGCAACATAAAGCAGTAGGTAAAACAATTAAATTTGCACGAGCAGACCATACAATTTCAATTCCACGGCCCTTGGTAGATCAGGCATTAAATATTAATAATGCTTGCCAGCAATGCCATGCTGAAATGAGCCTTGTTGAAGTGAGTAAACAAATGAGTGAATGGTACGGAGAACTAAAGCCACTACATCCTTTAGAGACAGCATTGATGAAGTTCAATGATAATAGTACTTCAGAAGGCTTGGTTGGCTTATTAGGATCTAATTCAGACCCCTCTCCTCAAGTTTTTGCAGGGCTATCAAAAGCTTTTATGTTTAATCAGCCAAAAGAAACTTCTGAAATAATCAATAAATTAAAGCACTTATGTAGCAATAGCGATGTAGATATTAAAGGCCTTGCCCTAGCCTATTTATATTTATTAAAAGATGAAGACGAATCTTTAAATAGTTTTGTTATCAAGTCATTAGCTGCATCAGGAAAAGATCAAACAAAAATTCGTACTCGTTGGAGTACGGCTTTGTCATATAGAGCTGAAGATCAAGTTAAAAAAGGAAGGTTAATGCCTGGAATTAATCTTTATGAAAAGGCTGTTAAAATTTGGCCAAGAAATGTTAAAGCAAAAAAAGGACTAGCTGAATCTTATATTTTAATAGGAGATTTTTCAAAGGCCATTCAAACCTTTGGTGAAATTATTCAAGCGAATGAGATGGACTGGCAGGGTTGGGCAGGATTAGGGAATACCCAAACACGATTAAAGCAACTTGACTTAGCGGTTGAAGCTTATATGAGATCATTGGAAATTAATGTTTATAATCCTAGAGCTCATTTAGGAATAGGAAACGTATTATTTAAATTGAAAAAAAATACACTAGCTGAGATGCACTTACAAAAAGCAATTGACTTAGATCCATCTCTTTCCGAGGCTTATATTTACTTAGCAGCAACAAAAATTCGACTTCAAGATTATAAAATGGCGGCAACAATATTAGACCGTGGTTTAATATTAAACCCACAAGATGAAGCAGGCACTATGATGAAAGTAGAATTAAACAAAATAGAAAATTAATCGCCATATTTTATGCTTAAAAGACACCAAAACTATTTAATCTTAAAAGATAATTATTAAAATAAAAATTTATGTATATTCGACGACGATTTATACATTGTATGCATTATAGGAGGTATTGCGGATGAACATTAAGAAATATTTAATTTTACCATTATTATTCATTTCAATAATAATGGGTCAAGATAAAGAAAAATTCCATTTTGAATTTGAAACAGATTCCATTGAGTTACGTATAGGTGAGTCAAAGGAAGTAACGATTAAGTTATTAGATGAAGGTGGCAAGCTAGCTCAAGATCCATTTTATGTTTTTGGGCAGCGTAAAGCACTATCAGTCTCTCCTCGCATAAGTGATTCCACCGGTGTTGCAACTGTAACACTTAAGGCTCATAAACCTGGACGTCTGAGTTTAAGTACTCAGACCATTACAGTAAAGCGAGATGATCGCGTTAGAGCAACTTTAATTGTGAATGTTCCCTCTCCTCCCATTGATCGTATTGTATTTAATCAAACCCCATCTAAACTTTATTCAGGCACAACAACACCATTATCGGTTGAAGTTTTTGATGAGGCGGATCTTAATAGATCAGAATTAGATGTAAAGTTAGAATCAAGCAATACTGATGTTGCTGAATTTGATATTTTTGGAAATTTAGAAACAAAAAAAACCGGAAGAACCACAGTTTCTGCTACGGTTGAAGGTTTAACAGAATCTTTTAAAATTCGTGTGGTTAAAAACCCTACACGCAAAGTGTCACTTTCAATTGATAAAGAAGAGATTAGAACGGGTGATGTATTGGCCTTAAATGCAAAAGCTTTAAACAGAAGTGGTCGTACTATTGATGATGTACCAATCACTTATTCTTACCTTGGTCAATCTGATTATGGTGAGTTTGCGTTACCAGCTGCAGGGTTAGTAACGGATGATGGTAGATTTGTGGCTGAAACAGCGGGCTTGTATACGCTGATGGCTTCTAGTAATGGTTATTCAGCTCAGAAAACAATTAAAGTTGTTCCAAGAGATGTGAAAAAACAAGTAAAGTTAGTGGGACACGGATTAATCTCGGATGTATTGACCGGTGACTTGTGGGTCTGGGCTGGTGTGGATAAGCATGAAGGAAAAGATTTTGCGGTAACAGGCACATGGGGTTCAAATGGAGAAGCTTATTTTTGGGATGTTACTAATCCTGATAGTATGATTATTATTGATACGATAACTGTTGATGCCAGAACGGTAAATGATGTAAAAATATCTGAAGATGGTCGTGTAGGAGTTATGACGAGAGAAGGCGCTTCAAATCGAAAAAATGGATTTGTAATATTAGATGTAAGTGACCCCTATAATGTTACGATATCAGCTGAGTATAATGATGACATGACTGGTGGTGTACACAATGTATTCATATATGAGAATCACGTGTATGCTGTAAATAATGGACGCAAATATGATATCATTAATATTGATGACCCTTCAAACCCTTTCCGTGTTGGTGTTTATGAAATGGATACGCCAGGCCACAGCGTTCATGATGTATGGATTGAAAATGGTATAGCCTACTCTTCAAATTGGAGTGATGGAGTTGTTGCGGTAGACATTGGTGGAATGAAATTTGATGAAGCTGATCGTTCTCAGTCGCAGTTTAACCCATTGTTAGCAAAAGCGGGTCAAGGAAGTCCATCCAATCCAATTAAGCTAGCTGAAATGGGCGATCCAACAGGACGTAATCATGCAGCCTTTCCATTTTTGAGTGAATCAACTGGTAATTTCTATATTATTTCAGGTGATGAAAATTTTCCATGGGGCGTTATGGCTACCAAAGGGCAGCCATCAAATCCAAGGGGAGGCTATCATTTCTTGAATTTTTCTGATCCTGATAACCCAAAAGAAGAGGCCATTTATGAAGTTCCAGAAGCTGGCTCACATAACTTATGGGTCTTCGGAGATATATTAATCGCTGGAAACTATCAAGGAGGATTGCGCGTTGTAGATATATCTGGTGAACTCCTTGGAGACATTTACAAACAGGGTCGTGAAATTGGTCATTATGTGCCTTATCATAAAGAAGGTAAAATCCCCAATGCACCCATGGTCTGGGGCGCACAACCATATAAAGATTATATATTCTTTGCAGATATGAATTCTGGACTTTACTGTATAAAACTTGAAGATATAAATGAGGGTTCAGGGACCCCGTAATAATATGGAGGATATTATGAAGAAATATTTAACAACTATCTTTTTAATAATTAGTATTAGTGTTGCTCAGGATAATACTGAGGAGAAAAAAGAAAAATTAAACTTTATTTTTGAACCTGATTCACTTTCATTAAATATTGGTGAAGAAGCTTCGGTCTTAATTCGACTTGTTGATTCCAACGGGGACCAAGTAAACAGTGTTTTTATGATTCGAGGGCAGAGAAAAGCGCTAGATGCTAAGCCAAGAAGAAGTGACTCAACTGGAGTGGCAAAAGTAAACATAAAAGCATTTGATGCTGGGGAATTAAATCTTAGCGCAATGGCTTTTGGAAAAAGTGGAAGAACGGTTGGTAGAATGAAAGTTAATGTACCTTTGCCTCCTCTAGAAAAAATCACTTTTGTAAACCCAATAAAAAAAGTTTTTGCTGGAACATCGGTAAATTATTCTGTTCAAGTTTATGATAAGGCAAAGATAATTAGAGATAATACAAAGGTTGTTTTAACATCAAAAAATAAGAAAGTAGCTGAATTTGATAATTTTGGCAATTTGAATATTAAAAAATCAGGCAAAACAACCATTACCGCTAGAATAGATGATCTAGAAGAATCCTTAGTAGTATCAGCCAAAAAAAATCCAGCAAGAAAAATAAAATTTGATATAAGCGAGAATCAAATAAGGACAGGTGATGTAATAAAATTAAATGCTGAAGTTTTAGATGGCGGAAATAAAGTTATTGATAACATTCCTTTAACTTTTTCTTATTCAGGTAAAGCAATTCATCAAACTGATAATTTTATAAATAATCAATCAACTGAAAGTATTGGCCGACCTGCATCTGGATTGATTACCCAAAATGGTAAATTTGTTGCTGATACACCTGGTATTTATACCTTAACAGCTCAATCAAGTGGATTTTCAGCATCCAAAAAAGTAAAAGTTGTTCCTAGAAATGTAGGTAAGAGGCTTGAAGTTGTAGGGCATGGCACCATTTCCAATCACAATACTTCTGACTTGTGGGTATGGCCTGGAATTGGTAAACATATAGGGAAAGATTTTGCTGTAACAGGTACACATAGTGCAGATGGTGAGGCATATTTTTGGGACATTAGTGACCCAGCTAATATGGTAATAATTGATACAATAAAGGTTGATGCGCGTACTGTAAATGATGTGAAGATTTCTGAAGATGGTAGGGTGGGCGTTATTTCAAGAGAAGGGGCTTCAAATCGTAAAAATGGATTGGTCATACTAGATGTTTCTGACCCATTCAATGTATTAATTATTACTGAGTATAATGATAATTTAACTGGCGGTGTTCATAATGTATTTATTTATGAGGATCATATTTATGCATTAAGTGCTGGTACGCGATATGATATAATCAATATAAGTGATCCTGCAAACCCATTTCGTGTGGGGTCTTATGAATTAGATACCCCTGGACACAGCATTCACGATGTCTGGGTAGAAAATGGAATTGCTTATTCATCTAATTGGAGTGATGGTGTTCATGTGGTTGATGTGGGAGGAATAAAACAGGATGAACGATCAAGAGAGAAAAGCCAGTTTAACCCATTTTTAGCAGCTGCAGGGCAAGGTAGTCCAGGTAACCCGGTAAAATTAGGTAATAAAACGGATCCAAATGGACACAATCATGCTGCTTTCCCATTTCAAAGCGAATCAACAAATAAATTTTTTATTATTACAGGTGATGAGTGGGCAAGAAGCGTTCCAGGGTCAGAAGAAAGAATTTATCAAGGAGGATTCCATTTCATTGATTTTACAGATATAAAAAATCCTGTTGAATCAGCAATTTATCAGGTACCAGAGGTTGGGTCGCACAACCATTGGGTTGAAGGAGATACATTATTTGCTGGTTATTATTATGGAGGAATACGAATCCTTGATATTTCTGGAGAACTGATGGGTGATTTATACGCGCAAGGTAGAGAAATAGCCTTCTTCAAAGGTGTAGACCCTGATGGTAGCACCGCTAACCAAACTAATGTATGGGGTGTGATTCCGTACAAAGGGTTAATTTATTTTGCTGATCTTAATAATGGCCTATGGGCTGTTCGACTAGTAGAGAATGAACCCTTAGGAACAAATTAGAGAGAAAAATGAGAGAAATCATTAATACAGCACGAATTTATACATTGACTATGTGTGTATTATGCGCAAAAGATTACTATATTTACTACACTACAGAATCTGAAGATGGATTTGCGCTTATCAGATTTGATGGCATTTTTAATGAAGCATGAACTAGAGGAGATAGTACCCATGAACAAAAGAAAATTATTGTTTGCACCATTTTTAATTATTGCA
>Ga0302118_10001525_pt1 | contig 11473 bp, 10 predicted proteins | sample AG5_331_MG_FD_203126 | JGI IMG/M metagenome (GOLD analysis project Ga0302118, IMG submission 203126) | Marine microbial communities from Western Arctic Ocean, Canada - AG5_33.1 | ecosystem: Environmental > Aquatic > Marine > Oceanic | place: Canada: Western Arctic Ocean | collected 2017-10-01 | reverse complement strand
CAGCAACTGTATCAATAAAAGATGCGGAATGGGTTGACGTAGGCGAGTGGATGTGGGATAATAGAGCTAGCTATAATGGTTTATCGGTTCTTCCATACAACGGCGGAACCTATACACAGGCACCATTCGAAGATTGCTCAAAAGAGACTTACGAAGCTATGATGGCTTCTCTTACTAGCATCGACCTCACTCAGGTCTCGGAAGACGAGGATAACACCAACCTAGCAGGCGAAGTTGCCTGTGCCGGCGGTGCCTGCGAAATTAAATTTGTTTAAAAAAGTACTTGACTTTTTAACGTAATGTGATATAATGAGATCAACTTAAAAAAGGAAAATAAATTGTCTAAACCACAAACTAAAATTGTTAATCTAGAAAAACAGAAAATCATTAAATCTCTTACGGGAAATAAATACAATGACCCATGGAGCGACACCGATCCTCGCCAAGAAAAAATCTTCGACCATGTTCTAAAGCTTTTAGATAAAGGTTATGTGTGGAGGTTTGATACTTCGATGTCTTTAGGAAAGCTGGCAACTAACAACGCAGCGACCGAAAAGATTTTTGCTATTGTGCAATCTAGAAATGAAAAGTCGGGAGACCAGGAAGGCGTAACACAATATACTCACGAATTTTACATTTTACGTCGTAGGCTCCAACGCACAATCGTGATGGGGGAGATACAGTCGAGCCTTTACACTCTCGCCGGAGCCAAACGCGCCGCGGCCCACTCTGAGGGTATGAAACAGGGTCACCAATCCCGTTGCTCGGCGATTGTCCTCACTCCTCCGAGTGATATCTCACTGAATGAGACTCTCAGGGACTTTAAGTACATCTCGGACGTTAGTAATGCGGACTCTGATGATAAGACTCGCCCCATGGATATGGCGAGCTATGCAAATTCACTGAGAGGAGAATGGCAGCTGTGTTGTTCAAACTCTGCACATTGGGCTAAAGAAAACGTGCAGAACATATCGGATACAAAGCTAAAACTGTGGGCCAAAAGCTTTTTAAAACAAACGTACTCTTACGAGCCAGTAGAGTCCACATTTACAAACATTTTTAATCAGGTTTTTTCACAATCCCGCGGCCAAGTTTGGGACGTCGCCAAGGAGGAAATTAAGAGCCTTTGGTCTGACACTTTTACGAACCAAGAGTGGGTAGAGGAGCCAACAAATGGCCAATATTGTAAAGAGGTGGCGTATACTGGCTTGAAAAGAGAGGCGTTCGTACCACTTAATAACAAGTGGTTCAAGAGGCCGTCCTTTACAACTCAGCGTGACGAAATAGGCATTGTGGTGAATCTCGAACCAACCACAGATTCGATTTCAACTGTCTCAGACCAGAAAGATAAGGCCCTCAAGCTCGTGGCTGAATACAACAAGAATCTAAATTTCGCTGAATGTGGGTCCTCAGTCGTCACGCGAATACTGATGCCGTCTCACATAAATCATCCTGACGATAAGCTTCGCGCATTCGAATGGATAAAGACAAAAGCAGAGTTTTACCCAGTAAAGGTATAACTCACCCGCCCATAAAGTTATAAGCCTAAGAGACCCTCTAGGAATGGGTGCCTCGTGACCAGCGAGGAAGCTGCAAGTTCGAATCTTGCCTTAGGCTCCACTTTTTTCTTTACAAACCCTCCCATATATAGTATAATATAACAAGTACAAAGCAAACAAGGAGAACCCCCCATGTCAGACTCGCAAGGCGCCAAAGCCAACGCTAGCGGTCAAAAATCCGAAAGCGCCGTGAAGAAGATTCTGAAAGGTTTTGGTTACAACCCAGTTCGATTATCTTATAAGCCAGCCAATTGCGCCTCCGGCGTCTACAAAAGGAGAACAGACCACTACGTTTCAGAGCTATCCACGATTTTTGAGTGTAAACATCAAGATGTCGGAGGGACAGCCGATCAGAAGCTTGAAAATGAGATTTGGAACGCAACTTTGAACTTTACCAACGAAAACATGGAAAAGAACAATTCAATGCCCATCTCTCATTATGTCATCGTCCTTACCGGCTCCCATTGGGACAAACCAGGCGCCAACCACAAGGTAGAGACAGCTAAGAAGCTTGTAGGAACCTTAAAAGAGAATGGTCTTATGGGAGATTTGAAGACTCTAGAAATTATTCGAAAAGATGAACTCTCGTCCCGCATAAATAGCCTGAAGCTAACCAATGACAACTCTAAAAAACCATCCAATAAGAAATACGAACTAAGAGAAATTACCAGAGAAAAAGCCACCGAGCTGGTCCAAGCAAATCATTACTCTCCCGTAATGCCTAGGCTTACGAAAGTTTGGCTAGGCATCTTCAAGCAAGAAGAATTCGTGGGGGTTGTAACCCTAGGGTGGGGAACGAGGCCTTTGCACACAATTCAGAAGATTGTAAGCAAAGATTTAACTTCTCAGGACTATTATGAAATCGGTAAGATGTGCTTACTAGATTCAGAGCTTAGAAACTCAGAGTCACAGATGTTGTCTCAACTAGTGAAGTGGATTAAAGATGTTGAAAACAAGAGAAGAAGGGAGAGCGACCCTCCACAGTCAGAAGTTCAATATTTATACACGCTAGCCGACGGTATTATGGGCAAGTGTGGCTACGTTTATCAGGCCGCCAATTTCCACTACGGCGGTGAGTACTGGACAGATAGTTATATGACTGACAAGGGAGAGAAGGTACACCCACGCACCACATCGGAATTGTGTAAGGATAACTGGAAGTGGCACTACACCCAGGGCTCTCCGGGCTTCAGTGAAGAGTTCAAAGCTAACCATGACCAGAAAGTCTCCGCCGCAATTCAAAACAACTCAAAGGCGCCTAAGAAGCAAGTATTCTGGCTCACACCTGAATTTTTAAATCACAAGGGTATGAAGAAAATAAAGGGCAAAATGTTTCGCTATATTTTCCCACTAAACAAGAAAGCAAAGAAGAAACTGAAACTCTCAGAGGAAATAGAATGGAAAATAGGCACAGGAGTATACCCAAAAGAGAATAGTCTCAAGTGGCGCCAAATGGTTGCCCGAAAGAAATATGAAGACTTAGGTGGGATTCCAAGCTGGGATTTGTCTGTAGTAGAGTACAACAAGAAAAACGTAAACGCACACAAAAAAAAATCAAGATAATGATTGACAAATACAAGAAAGTGTCATATTATTATAACACAACTCAACAATAAAGGAGAAATCATGAGTTCTAACAACAACAAAACCACCACCAAAGAGGAACACCTCGCGAACTATATTAAGACGTTCGTTGCGATTGAAGAGGCTATCGAGCCGTTCAAAGAACAACGCAAAGACATTAGGGAATCTTATGACGAGAACGGCTGGCTAACAAAGCAGGAAATGCGCCTGGCGGTAAAGGCATACAGGCTTTACAAGTCAGAAACTGACATGGAAGTTTTGACAGATTATGTCAATAAGTGCCAGAGGTCAGTAGGAAGGTTGACCGGTGTCTGATGTGATGAGACTCAAGCCGACCAACCGTCATCTGTTAATTATACCCCATATACAAAAGAACGAGACAACTTCCGGGGTTCTTTTACCTGAGGACTTCGCAGTTGAGCAGGACACCTATATCGAAGCTACGGTTATCGACATATCCGAAGATTGCGCAAAGCAGTTCAAGCATTTGAGATATGGAAAGATTGATGATAACAGGATAGTTGTAGACCGAACTATGATTCAGGAAATAAAATTAAAAAACAAAACGCATCACATGATTTTAGAGAACTATGTCGTCGGGACCTATAGGAGGGTTGATGAGAATTGACCTCTTTGACGATGATATCGGCGCCGTTGAATACATTTCCCACATGGGCTCAGATCTCTCGGTTGTTAACGCAGCGAGGGTCTCTTTCGGTTCAGAAAAAGAAGAAGTAGACGAGAAAGATATTAAGCTCATCAACTATCTTATGGAGCACAATCACAGCTCTCCCTTTGAGCATTGCGCTATCACGTTTCGATTCACGGTGCCACTCTTCATACGTAGCCAACACCATCGCCACCGTACCTGGGCTTACAATGAAATCTCTAGAAGATACACTTCCGTAGACATTAACTTCTACGAACCTAAGGAATTTAGACAGCAACACAAGAGCAACCGCCAAGCGAGCACCGATGACCTAATTAACCCAGTCCTGAACTCTTCGTATATGTCGCTCGGATTTGAAAACGCGGAAACTGCAGTCCGGATGCACAACTCTAGAAGCTTATCATTGTACAAGGCGCTGGTTGCATCAGGTGTCTGCCGCGAGCAAGCTAGAGGAGTGTTGCCACAGAACCTCTACACTCAGTACTATGGGACAGTTAACTTGCACAACTTATTGAAGTTTATCTCGCTTAGAACCCACTCTGGCGCCCAATGGGAGATTCAGCAAGTTGCCATTGCCTGTCTTGAAATAGCTAAAGGGAAGTTCCCAAAGTCAGTGGAATCCTATCGAAAGTACAAAATGGAAAGCTAATGAACACTCTACTGCTATCGCTGTGCACTATTATGCCAGCCACACTGCCAATGTCGAAGTATCAAGCGAAGAACGTCTGCCGTTATGAAAGAACTATTCGTGCCGCAGCGCGCACATACAACATTGATCCTTATATGTTAGCTTCTCTTATCTATGTTGAAAGCTCTTTTCTCCCGCGAGTGGTTTCCACCGCCGGCGCCTGCGGATTGACACAGGTAATTCCTAAATGGACCGGCGCAAAAGAAACCGGCGGGAAGAAATATACATGCTCACAACTGAAAAACCCCGTTATCTCAATAAATGTCGGCGCCCAAATTTTGTCCTATGTTATTTCAAAATACGGGAAAGGGAACGTAGACAAAGGTTTGTGTTTTTACAACGCGGGAACAAAGTGTTTAACCCGCCCGGGCTTTTACAAAAGGCTAAATTATGTCAAGAGAGTTAGACGAATTTGGTCAACAATCACGGACGGATGTTAAAGGAGAACAATTCCATGAGATTAATCATAATTCTACTGTTACTGACAGCTTGCACGGACACTCTACCCACGCAGGCAGATGAAGGTTCTAGGCTCACTTCGTCCGATTCCTCGCTTCTCGACGTGCATGTTCTGGACTGGAATCCGGGCACCCCACCCGATACCGGGCTAACAAGGGGTGAAAGATGTGCACAGACCCCGATGCAGGAAACACAAGCTTATTGCCAGTGTTATCCTCAGTGTTGTAACTCTCAGAGGTGGTACTGCCCGCCTAACCCACAGCAGACGATTGATGTAATGCAGGTAGTAGTTGAAACTTGTGACGAGAACAAGGTCCCTTGCACCTATGGAATCGAACCAGAGTGCCCCCCTCCCGAGATTATTTCCCAAAGCGAGTGCTACACCCAGTGGGAGTGTCCACCTGGGACCAGTGGGGAGTTCATTAGGTGGTTTGAGTGTCAACTTGAAGACGGTACACTAGGAAGACAGCAAATTATTTGTGACAAAGGGAACCTACAACACTTGCCCTGCCGCCCATGTGACCCCGAAATGTGTGATAGTGTCGATAACGATTGCGATTCCCTGATAGATGAAGGACTCTTCCCATGTAGTTCAGCATGCGGCGAAGGCATAGGCACATGCGTCGCCGGAGAAATTGAAGACTGTACTGCAGATCTGCCCGGTGAGGAACGATGTAATTTCATCGACGACGACTGTGATGGAGAGGTTGATGAAGACCAGAGAAACGTCTGTGACGATTGCGGCGCCGTGCCCGCAGACGTGTGTGATGGCCTCGACAATGACTGCGACGGCCTGACCGACGAAAACCTCGCGAGAGAATGCGAAACCGCATGCGAAAGAGGGATAGAAGTTTGTGAAGAGGGGAACTGGATATCGTGCACAGCTATAAGACCGTCAGACGAAGAGTGCGACGGCCAAGACAATGATTGCGACGGCCAAATAGATGAGCATCTTAACTGTCTCTGCACCATCAACGATGTCGGTAACTTGATGCCATGCAGTGAGCCACCACTACTTTGCGGCCAGGGGTTTAAAACGTGTGAGTGCGTCGACCCGACTTGCCAAGAGATGAGGTTGACCGACTGCGCAGCATTGTGCACACATGTCCCGATACCCGAACCCCCGGTGTGCGACCCCATTAGAGGAATGGCCTTACAGCAAGAAGAATGCAACAATTTTGATGAAGATTGCGATCAAGTTATAGATGAAAATCTGAACCAAGCGTGCTACACTGGCGAGCCAGAAACACTGTTCGTGGGGGTCTGTACGCCCGGAGAGGTATATTGCCATCAAGGCGCCTGGGGCAATGATAGAGACGGCCATTTCGAGCCAGGATTGTGCCCGGGCGAAATAACCCCAAGCGAAGAAATATGCGATGGCGCCGACAACGATTGTGATGGAGTCGTAGACTACGGCGAAGAAATAAGAGACACAGACATACTTTTTATTGTTGATTGGTCGGGATCTATGGACCAAGAGATAGAGGCAGTCCGAATTGCCCTGAACAGATTTGCCAGCCAATTCGCTGCAGAGCAACAACTTCAGTGGGGTTTGATTGTCGGACCCAGACAACTCGCCGACGACCCAAACGAGTCCTTAGACTTGGTTTCGAACACTGCCCCCTTCGCTCAGTTTTTGGCATCGTTCGCCTCTCTCGGAGCAGAGGGGATGGATACGGGCCAAGAGATGCTACTCGACGCGATATATCTCGCAGTAAGAAACATATCCGCAGCGGCCAACGTGGATTTGGCCCAGACCGTTTGGTGGAGGAACACCCGGTCCTCGCCGGCCAAAGAGAATTTCACAATCAATTGGAGACCTGATACAGACCGTATCGTAATCGTTTTCTCAGATGAGGAAGAGCAGTCCTATTTGCGAGACATAAACGACCCCGAGGGGCCCAATCGCCCTATAACCAGAGAGATTGTTGAGACGGCCGTACGCACTTCTTTAAACTTAAAATTTTATGCCTTTGCGGAAACGGTTGCATTCGGCGGGCGCCACCAAGATTGGGAAGAGCTTACTATCGTTGGATCGGGTGTACTTTTCGGATTAACATCCAACGCAGTCAGTATGTACAACGACCTAATGTCAATCATTGACGAAGCCTGTCTACCCAGGGCCAATGGTCAAGCATCAAGAAAAGAAGCCAATTACTCACTTGTGTCACATTCCGACGCCCACTATGATTACCTCCGAGGCATATGCTACTAAAAAGGGTGGTGCTCGGCCGCAGCCTGGAATCGATAACATATGCTTTCCTAAACGACTGTTACTTCCTTCCAACTGCAGAGTTTTCTCCGATGTTTTTCGACGTTTCCTCGATGAACATATTAGGAAACGAAAGAAAAGATTTTGCATGGAGTAGAATTCAGACTATTATGGCGCTGAACGGAAGTCTCTTGAATCATGAAGAAATTAACAGTATTAGAGTATCCGAAAACGAGATTAAAATATCTTCACGTCAGGGACTTAATAGGTACGAATTTGAGCTTTGTCAGATATTTGAAACCACAGGCTTAGAAATAAATAACGATATCGCATCTTCTTCCGAACCTTCGTACCTGGTTTACGATGACTTCGAGTTGTCAAACCTTGGAGGTAAGCACAAAAGCATCCAGTCAAAACTGGAACCTATGCCATTCGCGGGAAAAATACACTATTACATATCAAACAGGGTCGACGGCGCACATTACATCACCGACTGTGTATCTGAGTCTACCTTATCAAGAGAACAGCTAAACGACTTCGAATATTCCGACTCGATGGTCAGATTTGCTGTGGAAAGACACTTGACTTTTATAGGTATTCATGGTAACTTTATGGAGTACTACAAAAACGGAAACCCAAAATACCGTAAGCCAAAAGTTGTACACCGCTCAAGAACAGTAAGAGAAGTGGATAGAACAACTTATAAAGACTCAGAAAGAGTCAAGTTTCTGAAAATGAGTCTGAAGGAAATATTTGATGAAATCAGCACCGCACGGCCGTAACGTCGCAGGCATTATTCCATTGTCTGGTTGGCACGATTCTTTCGACTTTCCGTGGCCGGATTACTTGCAACCACTGAGAGAAGGTTTCTTGGCTGTTGAGAGATCTGTATACGAATGCGCGTACGCAGGTTGCGACAGTATCTGGATAGTGTGCAACGATGACATCGCGCCATTGGTGAAGCAGAGAATCGGAGACTATGTTATGTCTCCGAGATATTTCGAAGAAAAAGAATTTGTAAAAAGAAAAGATTACCACGAGAAGTGGATACCTGTTTATTATACCCCGATATCTCAGAAGGACCGGGACAGAAGGGATTCATTAGGATGGTCGGTTTTACATGGCGCCCTAACGGCTTTCCTGATATCAGATAAAATGAGTCAATGGGTGACCCCAACAAAATATTTCGTGTCCTTCCCCTACGGTGTGTATCACCCAGGAAAGGTGAGAGATTTTCGCGACGCTATCAGAGGCCCCGAATCCTTCTTCTTGGAACACAACGGAAAAACAGTAAGAGACAACATGTTTTTGGCGTTCACCTTCTTCCCAGAAGACTGGCCAAAATTCAAATGGAACATCAAGAATCAGTGCACCGGCGGGGATAAAAGCAGGTCATTCGAAGAAAGATGGTCCAGCCGGCACTTTACTCTTGACAAAATATTTAATCTTGATATAATACCAGTAGACAATTTAGTTGAGATAGAACAATATTATAGTCTTGATAGCTGGGACAGCCTGAAAGAATATTACAAATCAGGCCTTAAAATCCCAAGACCAACAAAGCAATTTATGAAACCATACATATTCAATAAGGAGATAAAAAGTGGATTACAACATTGAAGAAGCGTACAACAACATGTCGTCTTTGTCAAAAGAAGATATTAGCTTTCCTGACAAGTTTTTTAACTTGACAAGAGAGCAGGAAAGGTTTATAATGAATCTATACTTTGCCGACAGAGACTCGGTAAAAAGAGAACTACTACAAGCAATTGAAGAAATGAAAGAAACGATTAATGACCTCTAGAACAGAAAGCAGCCTACCATTTGTTGGACTGCACGCACACTCCGTAGCCGGCTCGCCCTTCGACGCGCTTGGATACCCACAAGAACACATGGACTTTGCTTATGAAAATGGCATGGACGCACTGGCATTAACCGATCATGGTAATGCCAACGGCCTAGCCTATCAAGTACTGCATGCAAAAAAAATGCAGAAAGAAAATAAAAACTTTAAGCCCATCTTTGGCTGCGAAGCCTATTTCATCCCATCCATCGCGAAGTGGAAAGAAGAATACGTGAACGTCCGTGCAACGGCAAAGAAGAAGTCGGAATACGAAGCCGACAATTCCGGAACCACAGTGGAAGACGAAGCTTCTTCAAAAAGGAAGATTAAGTCGATACTGAACCGCCGTCGCCACCTTATCTTGTTGGCGATGAATCAAACAGGCCTGCAAAACATCTTCAAGATGATTTCGCAATCTTATTCTGGTGATAACTTTTATCGATACCCCCGCGTCGACTATGCTATGCTAAAGAAGCATGGCGAAGGAGTTATAGCAGCGTCCGCGTGCCTAGGCGGGATTTACGCTGGAAACTACTGGGAGAATAGAGATGTAGGACCCGATGCAATTTTGGGAGCAATGAGAAAAACCACTCAAAAGATGCAGTCAATCTTTGGCGACCGCTGGTACGGAGAGCTGCAATGGAACAGCGTCCCGGAGCAGCATGAATTAAACAGATATATCATTCAGATGCACCATGAGTTCGGAATCGAACTCATCTCAACGGCTGACTCTCACTACTATAACGCAGACGTCTGGAAAGACAGGGAGCTTTACAAGCGCTTAGGTTGGCTCGGTAAAGGTCGACCAGATTACCTGTCGGAAGAGTTGCCCGTGTCGGTCGACGAGGTAGGGTATGAACTATATCCAAAGAATGGTGACCAGATGTGGGAATCATATCTAAAGTATTCCAAAGAATGCGGAGAAGAATATGACGACAAGGTTGTAAAAGACTCAATAACTAGGACTCACCAGATTGCCCACGAACGCATCGAAGCATTCTTGCCCGACAACACTGTCCGTCTTCCTGACTTCGTCGTACCCGAGGGTTCCACTGCAGGCCAAACCCTCGCGGCACTTTGTGTCGAGGGAATTCGGTCTCTCGGTTTACAAAACAATCAAGGTTATGTCGACCGGCTCAAATACGAAGTCAGCGTTATCGAGGAGCGGGGCTTTTCGAAGTACTTCCTGACGATGAAATCGATTGCCGATGTAGCCGTGGACCGACAACTCGTCGGCGCCGGCCGCGGCTCGGCTGCTGGCTCACTAGTAGCTTATGTACTAAACATTACTCAAGTTGATCCTATCAAGTACGGCCTTCAGTTCGAAAGGTTCATGACCAAGGGCGGCACGGGGTATCCAGATATCGACTACGACGTGTCTGACCCTATGGTTCTTAAAGAGGTTTTGATTGACCAATGGGGAGATAACTCTGTGGTACCTATTACTAATTGGAATACCCTTCAATTACGGTCACTCATTAAGGATATCTCAAAATTCTACGGCATCGACTTTCAAGAAGCGAACAACGTAACAAGTAAAATGGTTTATGAGGCGACACCTCGGGCCAAAGCAAAGAACGGCATTACGTCTGGTGTGTACGCTCCTACCTTTGAGGAATTGGTCGAGTTCTCGGAGTCCTTGCAAGCTTTCTTAGAGAAATATCCGCACATCAGAACTCACATCGAGAAGCTGTACGGCCAAACCCGCTCAGCTTCGCGCCACGCCGGCGGCGTTGTTATAGGCGAAAACCTCGACCAGTGGATGCCACTTATCAATTCAGGAGGAGTACGACAGACCCCTTGGTCCGAGGGTATGAATGTTAGACACTTAGAACCCATGGGTTTCATTAAGTTTGATATCCTCGGCCTCGCTTCTTTACGAATGCTTGAGGGCGCCATCGAGCGTATCCTCATACGACACCAGGGAGTGGAGAATCCCACGTTTGCAGACATCAAAGACTTCTATGACAAGAACCTTCACCCAGAGAAGATTGACTTGGAGGACCGAGCAGTCTGGGAGAATGTCTTTCACAAGGGCAAGTGGGCGGGAATATTCCAGTTTACAGAGACGGGCGCCCAGTCGTTCTGCAAGAATGCAAAGCCAGATAACATCATTGACTTGTCTGCTATAACTTCCATCTATCGCCCAGGGCCACTAGGCGCCGGCGTGGACAGGAAATTCGTTCACGCAAAGAACCATCCAGACGAAGTGGAATATGTTAACAGCCACGTGGAAGAGATAACAAAAGAGACCTACGGCTTCCTAATTTTCCAAGAGCAGATTGCGATGCTTGCTCACAAGCTGGGCAAGGATTTGTCTCTAGACGAGGGTAACAAGTTGAGGAAGCTCTTAACTAAGAAGGGCACCGGATCCGTCCAAGAAGAGAAGGATAAGATTTTCGACAAGTTCAAGCGAGGCTGCTTGGAGAAAGGGATGAAAGACCACGAAGTGAGGGAA
>Ga0302118_10001523_pt1 | contig 11486 bp, 13 predicted proteins | sample AG5_331_MG_FD_203126 | JGI IMG/M metagenome (GOLD analysis project Ga0302118, IMG submission 203126) | Marine microbial communities from Western Arctic Ocean, Canada - AG5_33.1 | ecosystem: Environmental > Aquatic > Marine > Oceanic | place: Canada: Western Arctic Ocean | collected 2017-10-01 | reverse complement strand
TTTTCGTGGCTCACCGAAGGATGCGTCAGCGCCAGCTCCAGCAACACGGGGTCTTTGAAAGTGTACCCCAACCGTTTTTGAAATGGACCCCAGCCAGCCATAAGTTACGGGGCGGTTTCAGCTGGCTCGGTGGTTTCGGAAGTTTCAGCTTCGGGCTCTGTGGGTTCCGCTGGAAGGGGCGGCCACTCCTTGCCGTCCACCGGCAAGCCGTGCTCCAGCAGCGCGGCGACTTCGATTTGCACCTGCTCGAGTTCCTCCATCTTCAAATCCGGATCGGGGATGGTAAACAGATCGCCGGATTTCGGTTGCTCATAAACAAACACACGCCCGCCCTCTTCGCGCAGTTGTTCCTTCACTTTAAGAATCCGTTTGCGCTCGAGCATCACTGCGAGAATGTAGCTCGCCTCGCGCCAGCGCGTGTCGCCGGTTTCCAGCAATTTGCGGAGCAAACTTTCCGCAGTGGCCTTTTGGATGGCGTCGGGCGGGGCTTCCGGCGGCGCTTCGTACGTGCCCTGCCAATGAGAGATAAACCCCTTGCGTTCCGCCGCGCCTTCGCCCTGTTGTTCCCAACACGCGTGGCAAATATCGCGCCGAAGATACTCGTGATTCTCATGGGCCAACACCGTGTGATAGCCCGCCCCATCCTCAAAAGCCTGTTCGCACAAATGGCATTGATGCCCGCGTGATTGAATATTCCAGTCGCTCAAAATAAATCCCTGCGCGGCCAATGAACCATTGTGAAGACACGCAAGCAACGCCGACTTGTTCGCAGGTGCGACGCAATCTCGGGAGGGCGAGGCTCCCGCCGAGCCGAGGCGCGCGCAGCGCGTCGGGGTGGATGAAAACGGGCGGGTGGAAAAACGAAAGGCCACCTCTGGCGGCCTTCAGCTCAGCAGGAGCTTCGCCCTTCCGACAGGGCGCGCGCGATTATTTCTCCTTCGCCGTTTTGATTTCCACCCAGCGATCTTCGTACTTTGGCTTATTAGTTTTGCCATCGCGCGTGGTGAGCGTGGCACTTTCGGGAAGGAGGTACACAATGTTCTCATCAATCACACAACGCAGCGGAGAATCGAGTGCGTTGAGTACTTCGGTGATCACATCGAGGGAGGATTGATTTTTCAAACCTTTGGCCCAGTGACGAATCCGTACATTGTCCGGGCTCGATCGTGCGGGCTGCCGTGCATTGGCATGGCGCGGGTTGATTTTCGGAATGCCACCGTTGGGAAAATTCGGATTTGGATTTGGCCTGGGATTGTCGCCGATCAAAAGAGGGAAGCCGGTGGCGGGATCCACCAGTGGGAGCCCCGTGATGGGGTCGACTGGGAAGCGGGGTCTGCCAGGTCTCAACGGAAGTCCGGTGTTAGGATCGATGTTCGCCGGTTCCCCGCCAAATTCCTGTCTGGGCGGCACCAGTTGTAATCTGGCTTCCTTTGCATTGACCGCCAAATTGGCCGCTGGATCGCGGAACACGATGGGCACAAGATTCTCGCCCATGAGTTTCAGGTTCAATGCATTCATGACTTGGATCACTTCGGCAACAGTAAAACTGCTGAGGTTATCAATCCGTTTGTGATTCGCCTCATCGAGTTTTCGCTCAGTGGCCTTGCCGGCGAGGGTGGTTTCGCGGCGGTTGGTGAGGGTGCGCTCGAGGCGCCAGGTTTGGCCGGTGGTGCTGTCGAGCTTCACATTCATCAACGTGCCGTCGTGTTGAATAAAACTGCGAAACTGAAATCGTGGCTCGGCGGCTTGCAATGCCACGGTCATCAACAGGAGTGAGAGCGTTTTCATTCCGATTAAAATAACCACAAGCACGGCTGGACGCAAACGGAAAATGGCAATTTGAAATTAGATCAAAAAATTGAGCCTTAGGACTTCATTTGTCCCACCTGTCCATTACCCTGTTTGCATGATGAAGAACGCGATGTTGTTTCCGTTGGTGCCCGCCGGGTTGGTTTTGGTGGGCGGGGCGTTGTTGTTGGCCGGGCCATGGCCGGTGGGGTTGCCGTTGCTGGTGGCGGGCACGGGCGAACTAATCGGGACGCTTTGGAGTGTGAAGTGGGATTGACAACCGCGCCACAGCCGCCAGAATCGCGGCGATGAAATCCCTTGTTTCCATTACCCGATTGGTGTCGGCGCTGTTTGCGCTGGCGGTTGTTTGCAACGTAGCCGCTGAGATTCCGGAGCTCAAGCTGGTGAACGCCTATCCGAACCTGAACTTTAAACGCCCCCTTTGGCTGGAGCAGTTGCCCGATGGTCGCACTTTTTTATTGGAACAGCGCGGCAAGATTCTGATTTTACCGAAGAACGCCAAGGGTAAAAAAACAGAGACCTTTTTTGACATCGAGGCGCGCAAGCCCTACGTGAAGGACGAGGAAGGCTTGCTCGGCATGGCGTTCCATCCGCAGTTTGCAAAGAACGGAAAATTTTATGTTTTCTATTCCGCGCACAAACCGCTGCGCAGCGTAGTGAGTGAATTTCGTGTGGGCAAGGGCGGCACGATTGACCTCACCACCGAGCGCGTGCTGCTGACCATCCAGCGGCCGTTTTGGAATCACGACGGCGGCTGCATCCTCTTCGGCCCGGACGGCAAGCTGTACATCACGCACGGCGACGGCGGCAGTCGCGAGGATCCGAACGACAACGCGCAAAACCTCGCCACCTTACGCGGCACCATCTTGCGCATTGACGTGGATGCGCCGACCACCGCGCGGCGTTACGGCATCCCGAAGGATAATCCATTCGTGAATCGCAAGGGCGCGCGCGGCGAGATTTGGGCGTACGGCCTGCGCAATGTTTGGCGAATGAGTTTCGACCGCGCGACGGGCGAGCTGTGGGCGGCGGATGTCGGCCAGGATTATTGGGAAGAGGTCAACCTCATCGTCAAAGGCGGCAACTACGGCTGGCGCACGCGCGAGGGATTTCACGAGAGCCCCAGCAAAAAAGGCGGTCTCTTGACCACCAAGCACAAGAACCCCGAGAAGTTGCTGGACCCGGTGATTGAATATCCGCACACGCCCGGCTTGGCGAAGAAATCGAAGTTTGACCAGCACGGCCACGGCCTCAGCATCACCGGCGGCTATGTGTATCGCGGCAAAAAGATTCCCGCGCTGCGCGGCGCCTATGTGTACGGCGACTATCGCACCGGCACGGTTTGGGCGTTCAAGCAAACCGGCGGCAAGGTGACCGAGTACAAGCAGGTGGTGAAACCCAACGCCCTGCGGCTCATCGCCAGCTTCGGCGAGGACAACGCCGGCGAGCAGTATCTGCTCGGCTTGGGCGGAAAAGTCTACCGGCTGGAGGCGAAGTAAATTCGGTCGGGCGCAGCTTGGAGAGCACGCCCTACCTTAAGCGCGGCGTAGGCTTCTTGGCTCGACCCACGGGGCGGACGTTGGCGCCTTTGGCTTGGCCGTCGCCCAAGTCGTTGCGGGCGGTTGCTGCGGCGGCGAGGAGGCGCTTGACCACCAACGGGTTTTCCGCCGCCAAATCATTTTTCTCAGCGGCATCGGTTTTTAAGTCGAATAACTTTGGCTCAGTCCGGCGTTTGATTCCCCGTCGCAAAGTGCGGTCCGGTGCGTGCGGCAGCACTATTTTCCAGCGCGTATCACGTACGGCCTCGAGGTGGTCTGTTTGGTAATAGAAAAAATATTTGTGTGGCGATTTCCCGTTGGCCGCGCTCCACACAGGCCAGATGTTTTTGCCGTCGAGCGTGCGTTTGGGCAGGTTGGCACCGGCGAGTTTTGCGAAAGTGGGCAGCAAATCCATCAGCGAACCCAACTCATCACTGGCGCTGTTCGCCGGAATAAATCCCGGACAACGCACAATGGCCGGCACGCGCATACCGCCTTCGGCGGTGGTGTAACCCCAGCCGCCGAGCGGGCCGTTGCTGCCTTGGGGCGGATTGCGGCGCGGGGCACCGTTGTCGCTGGTCCAAATGACAATGGTGCGTTCGTCGATTTTGTGTTTTTTCAATGCAGCAAAAATCTGGCCAGCCGCCCAGTCGAGTTCCTCAACCGCATCGCCCCACTCGCCGTTTTTTGATTTGCCGCGAAATCGTTTGCTGGAAAATGGCTGGCGCGAACTGCCGGGCATATTGTGTGGGAGATAGAGAAAAAACGGCTTCGCTTTGTTTGCGGCGATGAATTTCAGCGCGGCGGCGGTTTCGCGTTGGGTCATTTGATTTCGGTCTGCCGGGGCCTCGATGACTTTTTCATTTTCCATCCACGGCAACAGCGGCCATTGATTGCCGCGCAGGCGTTCGCCAATGCGCTGTCCGGTGGCGTGCGTCATGTCGTCGCTGTATGGTAGACCGAGAAAATAATCAAACCCTTGTCGCGTAGGCAGAAACTCCGGCTGGTCACCGAGATGCCATTTGCCAATGCAAGCGGTGGCGTAGCCTGCTTTTTTCAAAACTTCGGCGATCGTAATTTCCTTCGGGTGCAAGCCATTCGGCGACACCGGCCGCAGCACGTGGCCGTCTTCCTTCGTCCAGTCCAGCCCGACACGGCGCGGGTAGCTGCCGGTCATCAACGCCGCCCGGCTCGGCGTACACACCCCGCTGGCGCTGTAAAAACTGGTGAGCCGCCGCCCCTCCGCCGCCATGCGATCAAGGTTCGGCGTGCGGTGGAGTTTGCTGCCGAAAGGGCCGATGTCCCCATAGCCCAAGTTGTCAGCCATGATGAGAATGAAGTTGGGTTGAGGTGGCGGGACTTCGGCTTGGGCCAAAGAGGCCAACAGTATGAGAGAGAGAAATAGTTGTATCATTTTCTTTCCTTCCAATAATCCGGATCGCGGTGGAGGTGCATGACGGACAGGATAAAAATCCCTTCCGGTTCCACGGAGTACAGAACGCCGAAGGGAAAGCGATGAGTCAGGCAGCGGCGCACATCATCCTCCAACACTGGCCAAGTTTTGGGATAGGCAAGAATGCGCTCGATGGTTGAATAGACTTCCAAGGCGAAATTATACCCCAGCCCGTTTTCACATTGCTCGTAATGCTCGATGGCTTGGTTGAATTCGGTTTCCGCTTCGGAATGAAACGTGAAATTCATTGTTCATACCGCTCGCGAATCCGGGCAAAGACCTGTTCGCCGGGGACGGGGGTGGCAGTGCCGTCGCGCAGCTCGGCCAGACGGCGCTTGGCTCGGGCGGCCCATTTCGCATCGAGGCTGGGTTCAGGCTCGTGGAGGTTTTGGAGAAGACAATCCACCACTTTAGCCTGTTGTTCCTTGGGCAGAGCTTCGGCTTCCTGGATGATTTTTGCTGCGGTACTCATGGGAGTATCCTGACAGGCACCGGAAAAGTTAAAAGGTAAAAGTCAAAAGTGGGAAGCCGGCGCGGAGGAAAGCGCGTTTTCGATGGCTGGGATGAAGTGTTCCAAGGGGGGCGTTTGCAAATCCGGATCTTTGGCTTGGTCGTCCCATCGACGCAGTTGCAAGGCGCGCTCGAAGAAGGGATTTTTCTCGAAGGCGGTGATTTCGTTTTGGCTCATTTTGTCGCCCTGAAGCTCGAAGCTCTTTTTGGAGGCGGGCGAAAGTTGCTCGAGGTATTCGGGTTGGATGGTACATCGGTAGCGCTTGGCGTCCACGTGCAGCCGGACGGGTTGGGTCACCTCGGGGCCGAAGTGACGGGCCAGCTATTTTTCGCCGATGCGTTCGTGGCGGCCGTCGATGCCCTGTTCGGCGACATCCTCGGGCAGCCCATGCAGGAGATGGCCGACGTCGTGCAGCAGCGCCACCACCACCAGCGTGTCGGGTGCCTCGTCTTGTTCAGCCAACTGGGCGGTCTGGAGTGCGTGCTGCAGTTCCGTGACTCCCTCGCCATAGGCTAGATGGCCACTTTTATGGAATAATTCCTGAATATGATTAATTAGATTCATATTCGGTTTTCAGGCAAACGAATGGCTCCAGAGGCAGGACTTGCGGAATCCAGTACAAGGGCGGATATCAAGCCTCCACCAGCGCGCCTTTTATTCGTCTTCTGAATCTTCTGTCGACTCATCCATCACTTCGGCAGCCGCCGCTTCGCGGGCCTTACGGGCGGCAATAAATGAGCGGACACAAAGACCAACAAAAACCACGCACAATACGAGCGTCACGGTTTTGGCGACCAGTGCTGCAGGAGGTTGATCTTCCTTGAGCAAGGTGGGGATGACTCCAATTGCCCCAAGCAAACCAAACAGCACAGCAATGTGCATGGCCAACATCCGCCTGTTTTCGTTGGATGCCAGTAGGCCGCATACTAACAGTACAACGCCAAAGCCAGAGGGAATCAACGCGGTTTTCTGCTCAGCTCCTGTGCCAAAATACCCAGCCAAGCCGGTGGCGATCAAAAGTACTCCGAAAAGAATCGTTGTCTTATACATGATGTTTAAACCTATCTAGACCCATAACCATCCATTCCCTAATTATTTGAAGTGATTCTAGGGAGTTTCCCCAAATACTCAAACCTAATCTATACACCATCGTGCCTCTTGGCATCGGAGGTTTCATTGAAGGCCACCTATTTCTCAAAACGCACCTGTTGCACCATACCATTCGAAAACCCAAACCATACGGTGCTGTATTTGTTACCTTGGCACCGGGCACACGCCCGGTATGTTGGGCGTTTTGGCCACGCATAGGCCATGGGCTTTTAGCTAGGCCTTTGCTGTCGCTCCTGACGGCATAGAGCTTTTTGTCAGATGACCCAACGTAAACCGTGCCATCAGAGCCGATGGCGGGGGTAGAGGTCACCATCTCTCCCGTTTGAAATTCCCATAGCTTGGCCCCTGCGGTTGCCTTGGCTTTGGTCGGCTCCGGCTTGGGCGCTCCGGGATTGGATGCGGCGGGTTGAACGGGTTATTTCTTCCCACACCCCACAAGACTCAGACATAAGGCAATCAAAGCGATAAATGTAGGTTTCATTTGTCCGTTAATCGAGATGGGTTGTAAAGGTAGGACTCGAGCCTCTTTACTTCATCAATTTCTCCAGAGTGTTAATGACACGTTTGGCCGAGTCAACTTCAAGGAAACTCCAACTGCTGCGCCAGGTTTCGTAACCACCAAGGGCCATTTGGCGTGCGGTGGGGAGGTAGCCGTAATAACCGTTGGCGAGGCCAATGACAAAGGTGTCCTTGCGGCGGTCTTTCAAGGTCAGCCCGACTTCGGCAAAGGGTTCGCAGGGAATGGCGCAGATACGCAACTCGCCAATGTGCAGCGCCTGCAGCGGGATGGGGATGCGCGGCGGGGACTTGGCGAGGTTCAGGGTTTCCTGCGCGTAAACCTCGAATGTGGTCAGACGCTTTGGATCCTTCGCGTTCTTGAGCATTTGCTTGGCGCGGGCGATTTCGCCGGGGTTGGGGCGGCGCACGCCGAGGGGGATGTCTTTTTGCACGGCTTTCAATTCGAGCCAGTCGTGGTGTTTGATTTTTTTCTGCACGCGCAAAACCTCATCGGCGAGCTTGTGGGCGACGAAATTGATTTGGCCGTAGGGCGGCTGGCGTTTGCCGGGGCCTTGAAAATTGATATTGTTGATGTCGCCGCTGGTGCCGTTGGAGAGCATGCCGACGAAGGGGGGCTGCTGGCGGTCGGCCTTGAGCAGTTGCTGGATGCGGTCGGCGAAGACGCCAAAGTAATCGGCGGAAATCGTGCCCGCGCCGGTGCCGCCGACGTAGTGCAGCGAGTAGTTGGAGAGCAGCGCGAGCGGCCGGCCGTCGGCGTGGAGCACGGAGAGCACCGGCACTTGGGTGTCCGTGGGGCCGGCGGGGCGCGTGAGCAGCGGGCTGCGGCGCGGCGGGTTCATTCGCACTTTGTCGTTTTTATTGCCGAAGGGATTCTCGGCGATGCCGCCATCTTTCATGTGCCAGCGACGGTTGAAAACCTCAGAAGGCAGTTCACCGAAACCCCAGCCGATTTTTGCTGGTGCAAGATTGGCATTGGCGCGCTGGATGCCGTCGGCGATGCGGCGGGCGAGAAAGGCTTGGTACTCGGGGTCGGCCTTGCACATGGCGATGTCCATCGCGGCGGGGCCGGAGTGGCAATGCGTGGCGGAGATGAGCACGTGCGCGGCGGGAATGCCGGTGGCCTTTTGCGCGAGGGCCTTGGCGCGGTCGAGCACATCGCGGGGCAGAATGCAGTTATCGACGATGACGATGGCTAGCTTGGTTTTGCCGTCGTCGAGCACGAGGCAGCGGGCTTGGAGCTCGTCGTGGATTTTGGTGGCGCGGCGGTCGGTGAAGCCGCCGGGCATGGAGACACCGAGCCATGGGGTCACATTGCTGGTGGCGGCGCCGGCGCGGAAGATTTTGTCGGCGGCGACGGCTTGGAGGGTGATGAAAAGAAGAATCAGGAAGGGTGTGCGCATGGCCGAAGAGTAAAAAGCCACGGGTCGAAAGTCAAAACTACAGTGCAACATTTAAAATTGACCGGCAGGGGTGGCGATTGGACATTCCTTTTTGAATTCGACCTCACCGTCTGTTCGTCTTATCTTCAGTGCAATGAACGAGCGGGAGCATATTTCCTTGATGACGCGGCGCGATTGGATTGCGGGGGGCGGAGCGTTGGCTGGGGCAATGATGTGGCCGGGGTTGTTGCGGGCGCGGGCGAAGGTGAATGCGCCGGCGAAGCAGGTGATTGTGATTTTTCTGCAGGGCGGGCTGTCGCATTACGAGAGTTTCGATCCGAAACCGGAAGCGCCGACGGCTTACAAAAGTGAGTTTGGCGACATCCGTACGAGCGTGCCGGGGGTGCGGTTTGCGGAGCATCTGCCGATGCTGGCCAAGCGGATGCATAAGTTCAATTTGATTCGCGGCGCGTTTGTCGATTCGCCGAGCCACGAGACGGCCATTCACATGACGTTGACGGGCTGGACGCTCAAGGGCGCGAATACCACGACGAAAGACGTAAATCTCGTGCACCCAGCGATGGGCGCGGTGATGGCGAAAAAACTTGGCGCGCGCAAGACAGGGCTGCCGGCGTATGTGACCGTGCCGCAAAGCGGACAGCTCGGCGTGCGGGTGCATTACGGCACGGCGGGGCAGCTGGGCAAGGCGTTCGAGCCGATGGATTCGGGCATGCCCTCCGGCAGTCTTGCGCAGCCATTCAGCGGTCCAGCAGATTTGAAACTGTCCGCCGGACTAAACACGCAGCGGCTGGCGGATCGGTTGGCGCTGCTGCGCGGCGTGGATAATTTGGAAGGTGTGGCGGATGGCTTGGATGCCTACAGCAAACGCGCAGCGGAAATGCTGGCGGGCGGCGCGGCGGGCGGGGCGTTTGATTTGAGCCGCGAGCCGTTGAAAGTGCGCGAGCGTTACGGCAAACATTCGTGGGGGCAACAGACTTTGCTTGCGCGGCGGCTGGCGGAGGCGGGAGTGCCGTACACACTGGTGAATTTTAATCTCAACCAAAAAACCGGGCAGGACTGGGACAATCATCGCGACATTTTTAACGTGATGAAAAACAAACTGCTGCCGCCGACCGACCGGGCCATCAGCGCGCTGCTCGATGACCTCGACGAGCGCGGGCTGTTGGACACCACGCTGGTGGCGGTGTACAGCGAGTTTGGGCGCACGCCGAAAATCAACAAGGACGGCGGACGCGATCACTGGAATCAGGTATGCTCGGTGATGCTCGCCGGCGGCGGGCTCAAGCGCGGCGTGGTGGTCGGCTCCAGCACCAAGGCGGGCGACGTGCCCAAGGACCGGCCGACGCCTTTTAACGACATTCTCGCCACGATGTACCGCCAAATGGGCGTGCCGGCGGATGAGGTGTTTCACGATTTGCTGGGCCGGCCGTTCCCGTATTTGCCCAGTGGGCGGGTGATTGGGGAGCTAATTTGAATCGACCAATCAAAAAAGTTTTCGTATAATATAACCAATGAGTGATGGAACTGCATTTTGTCCCGGGCCGGTTACGCGACGCTCGTTCATGGAGATCGGCGGCGCGGCGTGTGGCTTGGGATTGGCCGGACTGCTGGAGGCGCAGGCGAAGAGCGCGCCGAAGGGAACGTCGGGCAAGGATACCTCCGTCATTTTTGTGTGGATGCCGGGCGGGCCACCGCACATGGAGATGTACGACCTGAAGCCGGAGGCTCCCAAGGAGTATCGCGGTGATTTCATGCCGATCAAGACGAACGTGCCGGGCATGGAGGTGTGCGAGCTATTTCCGCGGCACGCGAAGTGTGCCGACAAGTTTAATATCATCCGCTCCATTCATCACGAGTTCGCTGACCACGGCGGCGGGCACAAGCGTTTTCTCACGGGCCGCAAGCCGGCCACCCCGACGGGCACGGTGAACAACACGCCTTGCGTCGGCTCCATGGCGTCAGACATGCTGGATAACAAGCGGGACACGAAGGGATTGCCCAACTACGTCGTGCTCGGCAATGGCCGCGTGAACAGCGTGGACACGTTTGCCTTTGGCAGCGCCTATCTCGGCAGCCACACGCATCCCTTCCGCGTATCTGCTGATCCGTCCCTGCCGAATTTCAAGGTGGACAACGTGACGCTCGACCGCGCGATGACCGACCGCCTCGGCGACCGCAACACCTTGCTCAACGGCTTCGACAATTTGCGTCGCGACGTGGACGCCAGCGGGCTGCTCGGCAGCATGGATATTTTCAACCGCAAGGCAATGGAGATGATGACGAGCCCGGCGGTGCGCGAGGCGTTTGACCTGAAGCAGGAAAAAGACGCCGTGCGCGAACGCTTCGCGATGCATCCGTGGGGCCAGCAGGCCATCCTCGCGCGGCGGCTGGTGGAGCGCGGCGTGCCGTGGGTGACGGTGGTGATGGAAAACCCCTACGGCGTCGGCGGCATCCCGTGGCTGAAGTCCGGCGTTTACAACTGGGACAGCCACGCGGTGAACTGCCACATCTTTGAAGACGCCAAGGTGCGCTTCCCGCTATACGATCAGGTGATCACCGCGATGATCGAGGACCTGTACGCGCGTGGCTTGGACAAGCGCGTGTTGCTCGTCGTTACCGGCGAATTCGGTCGCACCCCGCGCATTACCCACCGCGACGGCACCAAGACCAAAGTCAGCCAACCCGGCCGTGACCACTGGCCGCGCGCGATGAGCATGCTCGTCTCCGGCGGCGGCATGCGCACCGGCCAAATCATCGGCGCCACCAACAAGAAAGGCGAGGAGCCCATCGAGCGCGCCATGACGCCAAACGACCTTTGGGCCACGGTGTACGAGCACCTCGGCGTTGATTACACCCACGAATTCCCCGACCACGCCGGCCGCCCCATGCCCATGCTCCCCTTCGGCGAGCCGATCCCCGAGTTGGCTCCGGTGACTTGATTTCTCGATACCGTTAATACCGTTCCGGAAATGTTTGTTTCCAGCGGTTTACATGGAGATTCAAAATGATTTCTTGGTGCAGGGCCAAATATCGCGTTCGGAATTTATCGAACTTTATTTTATCCCGGTCGTCTGCAGTGCGGCCTTCTGCATCGGGGAGCACGCTTTTAGTTTCGTAAATATCATCCCAAAGCGGGTGTTCGCGGT
>Ga0302118_10001522_pt1 | contig 11489 bp, 6 predicted proteins | sample AG5_331_MG_FD_203126 | JGI IMG/M metagenome (GOLD analysis project Ga0302118, IMG submission 203126) | Marine microbial communities from Western Arctic Ocean, Canada - AG5_33.1 | ecosystem: Environmental > Aquatic > Marine > Oceanic | place: Canada: Western Arctic Ocean | collected 2017-10-01 | reverse complement strand
CAAAATTGAGGGCTTTTTTACTTAGAAAAACGTGGTCACACTATAGTCACACAGTCTTGTAAGTACCTGGTTTTACGCACTATTCAAAGGGCTCATAACCCGAAGGTCGTAGGTTCAAATCCTACTCCCGCTACAGAAGAGAAACCCTTTTTATCGAAGAGATATTAAGGGTTTTTTGTTACTCTCCCATTGTAGTCTAATGTATTCAATTTAGGCCTATTTATGGGTATGTTGTCACACATACGTCACTCTTCGGGTTAATTGAAAACAGGCATTTTATCCACCCATTCACGTGCAAGATCAACTCGTGTAGCAGTTCTTACCTTTTCACATCCAATAGGTCACCCCTCCCTCTAATAACATAATTTATTAAAGTTAATTTTACAAATAACTTAAATATTTAAGTTAATTTCTACATTTTATTTAATTATTTATTGTTTTAATGTAATAATACCTTATATATTTAATTCGTTGGAGGTAATTATAAAAGATAATTAAGTCTCGCAACATCCAAACCTTAATACTTTAATTTTAAAGGAGTCAGAAATGAAAACCTTATTTAATTCTATATTAGTCTGTATTATTTCATTATCAGCACTAATGGCAGAAACAACCATCGGCGCTGATGTAGTGAGTCGATACGTATGGCGGGGAACTGATTACGGAAATGCGGCAGCAATACAGCCAAGTATTGAAACTTCAGTTGGGCCCGTTACAATTGGTGCATGGGGATCATGGTCTATAAGTCCTGGCCCTGCCGATGCAAGTGGAAATGAATGTGACCTTTATGCATCTACAACTGTAGGGCCTGTGGGACTCACATTAACGGATTATTTCTTTCCATCCTACACCGGAACAGATTCATTATTCAATATGGATAAGCATGTAATCGAACTGAGCGCTGGAATGGATATAAGCTCTGTTTCTCTATTACTTGCATCTAATGTAAGTGGTGATGATGATAATTCAACTTATGTGGAACTATCCTGCGGTTCACTTTCATTGGGGCTTGGCAATGGTGCTTACTCTACTGATGGAGAATTTGCTCCTGTCAGTATTGGCTTTTCTGCCAGTAAAGATAATTATTCAGCATCCTATATCATTAACCCAGACAAAGAAACCTCATTCCTTGTTTTTGGCGTTAGTTTTTAGATCTTAATTGGAGAATATAATTATGAAAAATAAAATTATTTGGTTTATCTTTTTCTGCATGGGATCTTTGCTCATGGCAGAAGATGGACTCACAGCAGAGTTAAATGCCTATGCCATTGACAACTTCTTCTTATTTATTTGTGCAGTGCTTGTACTTTTTATGCAAGCAGGATTCGCAATGTTAGAAGCAGGGCTCAATAGCACCAAAAATACGGTTAATATATTATTTAAAAATATAATGGATTTATCCGCTGGCGCGCTACTTTACTACTTAATTGGTTATGGACTCATGTATCCCGGTGATGGAAACGGCTGGATTGCATTTGCTGGTTTTGGAGTGAGTGAATCTGGTGGTGCTCCAGGGGCTGGCGTATTACATCCACAAGTTGATTGGTTGTTTCAGGTGGCCTTTGCAGCTACAGCCGCCACCATTGTTTCTGGTGCAGTTGCAGGGCGACTCAAATTCTCAGCTTATCTTATCTATTCAGTAATACTAACAGGGTTAATCTATCCTATCAGTGGTTACTGGAAATGGGGTGGTGGTTGGCTTGACCAATTGGGCTTCTACGACTTTGCAGGGTCTCTCGTGGTTCATGCAGTGGGTGGATTTGCCGGACTAGCAGGGGCTATTGTTCTGGGTCCTCGTATAGGCAGATTTTCAAAGAGTGGTAAGCCTCATGCAATGCCAGGATCAAATTTGGCATTGTCTGCCTTAGGTGTATTTATCCTTTGGGTGGGATGGTATGGGTTTAACCCAGGAAGTCAATTAGCGATTACAGGGGTAGCCAATACTGATGCCGTAATGCTTATTGCCGCCAATACTACTTTAGCTGCGGCAGCTGGCGCTGTATTTGCAATGTTTGCTGCATGGGCAAAATTTAAAAAGCCCGATCTAACAATGACGCTAAATGGTGCCTTGGCAGGACTGGTTGGCATTACCGCTAATTGTGATTCTGTCACCAATAACGAAGCCATCATCATTGGCCTAGTGGCAGGAATACTCGTTGTATTTGGAATTCTACTCTTAGATAAACTCCAAATTGATGACCCTGTTGGTGCTTGGCCTGTCCATGGTTTATGTGGAATTTGGGGTGGATTAGCCACGGGTATTTTTGGGGGTCATCCTCTGGTTGCCCAGATTATTGGTTCTGTGGCTATTCCACTTTGGTCATTCTTAACTATGTTTATACTCTTTTCTACATTGAAAGCATTAAATATGCTCCGTGTATCTGAAGAAGATGAGATTCTTGGATTGGACATAAGTGAACACCAAGAAGAAGCATATCCTGGATTCCAAATATTTACTGTAGAATAGGAGAACTATAAAATGAAATTAATAATCGCAATTATTCAACCGGAAGAACTTCCTGAAATAAAGGAAGAGCTCTTAAAAAGGAAAATTTATAAGTTTACGATTACTAATGCAAAGGGTCAGGGTGTAGAATATCCATTGCAGGAGGTATACAGAGGCGTTTCTCATGAGATTAAACTACTAAATAAAGTAAGATTAGAAATAGCAGTTAATGATGAGTATGTAGATTCTGTAATTGAATCGATAACTACTGTAGCACAAAAGGGTAGTGATAAAGGCCGTGGAAAAATATTCATTATCCCTATAGAAGAATGTGTCCGAATCCGAACAGGAGAAAGGGGTACAAAAGCAATCGGTTAACTGTTGTTATGTTCACAGTACGTGTATGGGTTGGTCATATAACTCCTTGACTCGCCCATACTTTTTTTATTTCAATAAGTAATATATCTAAATCTTTTCGTAGGTTACCCCTCGGAGAAGGGCACCTATTTTTAGTTATTACTTAACATATTATATAAAAACAGGAGGCCAATGCTAGCAAAAAATAAATTCCCATTATCTCAACCTGATTTATTCCATGATGCTTGTGGCATTGGATTTATTACTGAAAAATCAGGGCTTCCATCTCGTCGAGTGGTTGAACTTTCTATTAAAGCGCTTATTCGCATGCAACATCGTGGTGGTGTGGGTGCAGACCAATTCACAGGTGATGGATCTGGTATTCTGACCGACATCCCCCAATCGTATTTCAGAAAAATCCTACAGACAGAGCTTAATCAAAAACTGAATTCACGTTCCCAATTTGGAATCGGAATGATTTTTACAACTCGATATGAATCTGAAATTATTTCAAATTTATTTACAAATGCATTAGAGAATATAGATGTTGAATTATTAGGCGTTAGAAAAGTCCCCGTAAATATGCATGTTCTTGGTGATGCAGCTAGAGAGAGTTGCCCCATGATCTTACAATATTTTTTCTCAGGAAATAAATCAAAGACGCGTACTTTTGAGGAGAAGTTATACCTTTTAGGAAAAACTGTAGAAAAGTCACTATATGCGGATAGAAGAAAATCTTTTATCTGCTCTATGTCCTCCAAAACTATTGTGTATAAGGGACTCATGGTGGCCAGTCAATTGGCACATTTTTATTCTGACTTAAGCCATAAAGATTATTGTGCAAAAGTGGCCCTATTTCATGAACGATTCTCAACTAATACCATCTCGACATGGTCAATGGCACAACCCTTTAGAATGCTCGCTCATAATGGTGAAATTAATACAATCAAGGGTAATCGATTATGGATGCAAACCAGAGAGAGTACCTTTAAATCGACTAAGTGGAATACCGATTTAGAGCAAATTAAACCCATTATCAAATTACCAGGAAGTGATTCATTTAGCATAGATAACACCCTAGAGTTCCTCCGTAGAAATGGACGAGATTTGTTTCATAGTATTATGATGCTTATTCCTGAACCCTATCGGAAAAATCCGCTCATGCCAAAATTACTGAAAGATTTTTATATCTATAATGAAAACTTCATTGAACCGTGGGATGGTCCTGCGGCATTGGTTTTTACTGATGGTGATACCGTCGGTGCAAAACTGGACCGAAATGGATTACGACCTTTGCGTTATTCTATTACCAAAGATGGACTCATCGTAATGGCCTCTGAAGCTGGGGTGGTTGACATTGAACCTGAAGATTTAGTCCGACATCGTCATATGGAATCTGGTGAAATTCTAGGCGTGGCTTTAGACGGAAGTGGAATTATTAACAATGCTACTGTAAAAAATAATGTGGCAACATCACGGAATTATTCTTCCCTTTTACAGAAAAACATGGTTTTTTTAAAGAAAGGAAAATCAAAAGACGAATTTAAAGGAATGCCTCTTTCCCAGAATTCTAAAATTTTTAACCATAGACTCTTATTTGGATTCAATACTGAAGATGTAACTCGATTTTTGATTCCCATGGCTAATAATGGCGCTGAAGCCATTGGCTCTATGGGCGATGATACACCTCCTGCAGTCATGTCAAAACAGAGTCGTCGATTGTATGATTTTTTCAAACAGTCTTTTGCTCAAGTTACAAACCCCGCAATTGACCCTTATCGTGAACGTCATGTAATGAGCATTAACAAATATTTGGGCTGCGAAGATAACCTCCTTACTGAAAAACCTACTTTTCAAGGCGCGATTCGCATTGAAAGTCCAATTTTATCTTATAGAGATATTCAGTTATTGCGTGATAACCAATCATGGTTTCCATGGACTGAAGTCAAGTGTCACCTCCATAAGTCAGAATCATTAGCTAAAAAATTAGATGTAATAAAAAACCAGTGTGTAGATGCCATTCAGAATGGAAGTAAACTCATCTTTTTATCTGATGAAGATTTGAAGATGGATCATATCCCCATGCCCATGCTATTGGTAATTTCTACTGTTCATCAATATTTAATTGAGAAGAAGCTGAGATCAAAAGTCTCACTCATTTGTATTACTGGAGATGTAGTTGAAGACCATCATGTGGCCTGTCTAATTGGATTTGGTGCAAGTGCAGTCTTTCCATACTTAGCTTATGATTTAATCCGGGAATCATTTACAGATGAAGATTGGATAAGTAAATTAAATAATTATAGTGATGGGCTTGAGAAAGGCCTCTTGAAGATAATGGCAAAAATGGGAATCTCTACCTTAAGTAGTTATCATGGAAGTATGCTGTTCCATGGAATTGGGCTTTCACAAAAACTTTTAGACACCTATTTCCCCTCAATCACATGCCATACGGGTGGGCTCTCACTAAAAGACATCCAAACATCACTTCGAGATCGATATACTCCCGCACAAGATTCGGATGAAAACAAGCTACCTGAAATGGGTCGATTCAGATTTAGAAAACATGGCGAGATGCATAGCTACTCCCCCACTAAATTTAAAACAATACAAAAGTTAGCTAAGGGGGAACCGGTTGTTAAGCAAAAAGTTGATGTCCCACTTCATCCTCGTGATTTATTTGCCATAAAACAGTCAAAAAATAAATCTCCCATGGATCAAATTGAACCTGTGGAAAATATTTTACATCGATTTGGAATTAGCGCCATGTCATTTGGAGCCATTTCAGATGAAACTCATCGTGCATTGGCTCGTGGTGCATATCTTGTGAGGGCCCGAAGTAATACCGGTGAAGGGGGTGAATCTTCAGATAGATATAATTTAAATTCACATGACCAAAGTGAGAATTCCACGATTAAGCAATTGGCTAGTGGTCGATTTGGCGTAAACACTGAATATTTGGTGTCTGCGAAAGAATTACAAATCAAAATTGCTCAGGGGGCAAAACCAGGTGAAGGGGGGCAACTTCCTGGGCATAAAGTAACTTTAGAAATTGCAAATGCACGAAGTACCACACCAGGCGTTTCATTAATTTCACCACCACCACATCATGATATCTATAGTATTGAAGATATTTCTCAACTCATTTTTGATCTAAACCAGGTTAATCCGAGAGCAAAAGTATCTGTAAAGCTAGTTTCACAACCTGGAATAGGCTTAGTTGCCAGTGGTGTGGTAAAGGCAGGGGCAGATATAATTTTAATTTCTGGATATGATGGTGGTACAGGTGCCACTCCATTAGGATCCATGAAACACACAGGACTTCCATGGGAGCAGGGATTGGCAGAAGTGCACCAAACACTGGTGCAAAATAAATTGCGGAATCAAGTTATACTCAGAATTGATGGCGGTATAAAAGGAAGTCGTGATATTATCATTGGCGCACTCTTAGGGGCAGAAGAATTTGATTTTGGAAGCGCAGCCCTTATTTCATTGGGGTGTATTATGGCACGACAATGTCATCAAAATACGTGCCCTGTTGGTATCGCCACACAAGATTCTGAATTACGTAAGCGATTTAAAGGTAAAGATACACATTTAGCGAATTATCTAACGGCCATTGCTGAAGATGTGCAATATCAATTAAGTCAAATGGGATTCTATAAGCTGAACACAATTATTGGTCGGAATGACCTCTTATCGACTCGGCGTAAATTCAAAAAATACATTGATAATTTGGGACTTGATTTAAGTAAGATACTATTAGGTAAAGTTGGCAAGGAACTGGCTGTTCATTCCAGTATGAAAATGGTACCATCATCACCATATATTAAACGTCATTTTGATGAAGCCGTTTTTGAAGAAGTTCGTTTAGCCATTATGACTCAAGGTCACGCCGTTATTAAAAAGCCTATTCAAAATACTGATCGTGCCGTGGGTACTCGACTTTCTGGTGAAATAATGTTCCTGCATGGACCCGGTGGATTTAAAGGGAATATTCAGTATCGCGTCTTTGGAGCGGCTGGGCAAAGTTTAGGAGCCTTTTTGGTAGAGGGTATTGAAATTCGCCTCCGTGGAATTGCCAATGATTATGTAGGTAAGGGTATGAGCGGTGGACTTATTACAATCCGTTCACCCAAACTGGTCCGTCAAAAAAAAGGGCGTCATTCCATTATTGGAAATGTTTCATTATATGGAGCAACTGGGGGTCGCCTTCTGGTGGCCGGACGGGCTGGAGAACGATTTGCAGTTCGTAATTCTGGGGCCGCAGCAGTTGTGGAAGGCGTGGGAAACCATTGTTGCGAATATATGACTCGAGGGACTGTAGTAGTATTGGGTGAAATTGGCCGTAATTTTGGGGCTGGAATGACGGGGGGTGTAGCTTATATCTATTATAGTTCTAAACAAAATTTGGTGAATCTAAACAAAGAATATGTTAAAACTGAATCGCTTTCTTCCTCAGATTTAAATCTTGTATGGCGTATGCTTCGTAGTCATAAATTTCATACGGGATCTCCACTTGGAGATCGCATTCTCAATGAATGGGAATCCAGTTCTAAAAATAGATTTGTTAAAATTACTCCCAAAGCAATGGATGCGGTGGATGTTGACCAAATTTATAGTCAACAAATTTCAATGCGACTCAGTGAAATGGACGCTAAAAAGAGGTAGTTATGTTTGTTCATATGATTTTTTTAACTCTCTTATATAGTATTATTTTAATTACAGTGCTTTAAGGAGATGGACCCTAAAGTATCTATCGCATTCGCATTCATTTGTTAATAGATAACTACTTTTAGTTACTTCTCCCTTATAAACAAATATCATTAGTTTAAGTTCTTGTAATAAGGGCTGCACCTCGTTTTGCAGACAATTCCTTATAGGTAGATTCAAAAATTTTAATATTATAATGTTCATATGCTGGAGAATATTTAATAATATTTTTTTTCATGGAATTATGGAAATACTTGAATGCATTTGAGAGTCCACCTCCAATTGAAATGGCGTCAGGGTCAAACATATTAATAAGATGGCTTATACAAAATCCTAGTTTTTCACCAAACTCATTCCAAAGTTGTTGAGCGTCATTATTATTATTTGAGCACATTTTAGAAATAGTTTTTGGGTCTAATCTTTCATTGAAGTATTTTTCACTGAGCTTGGTAATCCCGTTAATTGAGATATCAGTTTCCCATTTCCCCTCTCCTACGGGAGAAATTCCATATTCTGCGGCCATACCATGGGCACCCTTAAATAAATTCCCATTAATCACAATACCAAAACCAAGTCCAGTGCCTAAGGTTATGCCAATAAAAATATCCTTTTCTCCAGAATAAGAATTATATTCACCTAATGCAAATAGGTTTGCATCATTATCTAAATGACAGGGTAGATGAAGGCGATTGTTCATCTCATTGATGAGATTACAATGTTGTAATAATAATAAATTAGGTGTATCTAGTACGCGTCCCACTTTGATATCTAAAGGTCCCGGACAGGCGAATCCTACTCCGCTAATAGTTTTACCTTTCGCCAGGTTTATAATTTGTTTTGAAATGGCATCTAATAATTGGGCTTGATCATTCGATTCATATACATGAGCAATTTCAGATGTGTGTACTATTTTTAGTTTTTGTGTAAATAAAGAAGTGGAAAAGGTGGTTCCGCCAATATCAACACCTATTATATATTCATTTTCCATAAATGAAAATTACTCATTTATAGCGTTTTAATAATACAAAACTTCTTTGTTTCGTTGTTTATTTAATAAAGATTTATCACTTTTTTTAAAAACTAAATTTATAAGAGATTGTCATTGATAATGTTATGAATGAATTGTTAAATTTCAGGTATGTATGAAAAAAATTATTAAAAAATTGAAATATTTTTTTAAAGAACTTTATATCAAGAGTGAAAATAAAAGGAATTAATATCTTGGCCATTCGTAAAAAATATAATTATAAGATGATAATATTGTATATAGTAATGTCGTCATTTTCATATTTATTGGCAAGTGATATAACTTTTAGTGTTGATGTGTCGAATGAAACTTTAACACCAAATTGTGTTCCGACTTTAGCTGGGACATTTAATGATTGGAGCTATGCATATAACTTAACTAATCAGGGTTCGGGTTTGTGGTCAACCTCATTAAATCTTGAATCTAATTCTAGCTATGAATATAAATTTGGAATTTGTGATTGGGATCTAGAATCTCTTCCTGCTGGCAGCAATTGTACGAATACCTCTTGGGGATATACAAATAGGTCGTTAACAACTACTAATGAAGCCCAAATTTTAGATGCTTACTACTACGGAACTTGCGATATTTCATCTAACGGTGGTGGTGGCAGTGATGGAGGGAATAATTTAGAACAATGGGACCTTGTTTGGTCTGATGAATTTGATTCTGAATCTATAGATTTGACTAAGTGGACTTATGAGATTGGTACTGGTGGTTGGGGTTGGGGTAATGGTGAGGAACAATATTATACTGATAATGCTAATAATTCCTATGTACAGGATGGTAAACTAATTATCAAAGCTATTATGGAGAATTATTCAGGTTCCAATTATACTTCTGCCCGAATGATTACAAAATATAAGGCTGATTGGACCTATGGGCGATTTGAAATAAGGGCTAAACTCCCATCTGGAACAGGAACATGGCCTGCCATTTGGATGATGCCTACCAATTCTGAATATGGGGGCTGGCCTGATAGTGGTGAAATAGATATTATGGAGCATGTTGGTTTTGATCCAGGGGCTATACATGCTACTGCTCATAATGATACCTATAATTGGTTTGATGGTATACCACCATCAGGAGGAACATTATATATAGATGACTTTGATGAAACCTTCCATACTTACACATTAGAGTGGACTGAAAATACCTTAAGATGGTTCGTTGATGAGACGCTATATTATACCTATTCAAACATTTCTCAGAGCTGGTCCACATGGCCCTATCATCATGATTTCTTTATGATTCTTAATATTGCTATTGGTGGTACTTGGGGTGGACAGCAAGGTATAGATAATTCAATTTTTCCTCAACAAATGGAAATAGATTATGTAAGAGTTTATCAAAGTGATGATTATACTACGCCAGACCTTCCAAAAATAACATTTCTTGTTGATATGAATAATGAAACTGTTGTTAATGGATATGCTGATTATCCTGGTGTATATGCCTCAGGCCCGGATCTAGAGGGTCCAGCTGGAATATTAATGAGCGATAATAATTCTGATGGAGTTTGGGAGTTAGAGTTAGAGTTAGCCCCAGGAACTTATACATACAAATTTAGAAATGGATATTATGATTTTTGGGATGGACCTGGTTGGGAAGACTCAAATAATTTATCTGAGTGTGGAGTTGGAGAATGGAATGATAGGGAGTTTTCTGTGCCCTCAAATTCAGAAACTGACATTCAGCTTGGACTATATTGCTTTAGCTCTTGTATCCCTTGTGAAAATGACAATTCTTGTAGTTCTCCAGGAGATGTAAATAATGATAATCTGATAAATGTTTTAGATGTAATAATCATTGTTAATATTATTCTTGGAAATACAGAGGATAATATTTGTAGTGATTATAACCAAGATCAAATAACAAATATTTTAGATATAGTCTCAATAGTATCAATAATTTTAGGTAATTCGTAATATAAACAGAAAAATAGAGGTCTGGTAAAATGAACAAAATAATTACAATTTTAATATTAACATCAATGGCTTTTTCAACATATGTACAATTTAATGTTGATATGTCGCAAGAAGATGTTGGAGAAGAATACCCAACCCTTTGGATAGGAGCATTCTATCCAGATCCAGGTTTTGCTCTGGAAGACCCAGATGCTGATGGGGTATGGTCTCTCTTATTAGACTTAGAGCCGGGGATATATACTTATAAATTTAGAAATGGAGCATGGACTGATTGGAATACTGGAAGTGGTTGGGAAAGCTTATTAGGACAGGATTGTGCAGTTGGGGACTGGAGTGATAGAGAGGTTGTTGTAGGTATAGATCCTTTGCAGCTTGACCCGGTCTGCTTTAGTAGTTGTACCAGTGACTGTCTTATTGTCAACTCCTATGATGTTACTTTCCAGGTAGATTTGAATGATGTAGATGGCTTTAACCCCGCTGATGGTGTTTATGTGCAGGGGACATTTAATGGTTGGTGTGGATACTGCAACCCTCTCTCAGATGATGATGGAGATTATATTTATACATTGACTATAAATATTCCGACAGGTGAGTATGAATATATCTACACAACAAATGGTTGGAATGGACTTCAAGGTTTTGCACCGTTAAATTCTTCCTGTGATTATCTTCCCGATGATTCTAATGCAAATTATGGATTTGATTTATCCGGTCAGAATTTGATATTAGATATTATACCATTTGGAGGATGTGATGGGACAGGAGGGGATACTGGTGGTGGAGATACTTCTTATCAAGTAACCTTTGATCTTGATGGTTTAGATGAATGTGGCTTTGTTAGTGTAACAGGAACATGGGATGGTTGGTCAGGCTGGGGAGCAAATATTGACACCGGTATGAGTGCATCAATTCCTGCTGGCGATCATGAATTTGTAATTTTATGTGTAAATACTGAAGGTGAATGGTGGAATGATATATGGGGTAGTTCGACTGTATATGATGCTCCAATTGATGGATC
>Ga0302118_10001521_pt1 | contig 11500 bp, 9 predicted proteins | sample AG5_331_MG_FD_203126 | JGI IMG/M metagenome (GOLD analysis project Ga0302118, IMG submission 203126) | Marine microbial communities from Western Arctic Ocean, Canada - AG5_33.1 | ecosystem: Environmental > Aquatic > Marine > Oceanic | place: Canada: Western Arctic Ocean | collected 2017-10-01 | reverse complement strand
CCTTAATTCAAGGAGTTTGTTCTCAATACTATGTTGATAATAAATAACCATAGTCCCCTCGACTTCAATCGAATCTGCCATTGAATATATATCACCTCTAGTCATTGCATCACAAAAATGAATACTAGCATCTCTAAGAAACATGCTGCGATTTTTATATCCACTTTTTGCCACTAAACCTTCTAATTGTTTGGCGAAATCTTTGTCCGTACTGAATGAAAGTATCCGACTCATGCGACTCGCATTATGAACTAATTAATAATATTTCTCAAAATATTAATATTAATTAATAACATTTATTAAATACTTATTAATTGTCGGGAAGGCATGGCAGAACTCCCGCTAATGTATGTTATACTAACTTTAACGATCGCTCTTATCTGTGGTTTAATACCAGTTTTATCAAAAATAAAGGAAGATGCAAACAAATTAAAGATATTGACAGGGATCGCAGCAGGGATAATTCTTGCATCTGCAGCGTTAGTTGTGATTCCTGAAGGTTACGAACTTGCTACAAATGATGAACACGATTCTCATGGCGATGAAGATGGATTAGCCGGTTCCGTAGCTCTGGTGATGTTAGAAGTCGATCATGGAGATATTAATGCATCTCAGGCGATAGAAGAAATCGAAGTATTAGCAGGAGGTCATGATGCACATGCTGGAGAGGGATTTACTCATAGTGATGAAGATTCTACTGATGAATCACTCTCGGAATCAGTACTTCACGTAGTAGAAGAAGTAGAAGATGGTGAAATTAATGCCACAGTAGGCTTGGAAGAAATTGAAGAATTAATCACCCGCCATTCTCATGATGAAATTCATGAGGAAGAAGATGAACATACTAGTGGCTTACTATTAGGGGGAGCAATACTTGGTGGTTTCTTGCTAATGCTTATCCTTGAAGGATCTGGTATAGGGCATGCAGTTCATGAAGAGCATCATGATCATGACCTTGAGCATAATCATGGACATATACATCATAGTTCATCCGGATGGCTTTTGCTATTCGGACTAACACTTCACGCGGCAACTGATGGTATTGCGATAGGGGCAGCAGCAGCATCTGGCAGTGTATCTGTGACTGCTGCTGTAGCTCTTGCAGTATTGATACACAAGGGTCCTGCTGCTTTCAGTCTTGGAGTATTTTCTATGCATGAGAGAGAAAATCGTAATGATTCTATTCGTGACGTATTGATATTTTCACTAGCTACTCCTGTAATGATTCTACTTGCATTCTATGCTCTTGAAGATTTAGAAACTCATATTATCGGTTTAACTATGCTATTCTCTGCAGGTACCTTCCTTTATGTCGCAACAGTAGATACTCTCCCTGATATCCATAATCCGGAAACAGGTAAGAAAGCAATGCTTAATGTCCTATTAGGTGCAATAACACTGACTTTGATATTATTTGCCATGGATATTTCTGGTTTGATAGAAACCCATTGATTTATCTTGTTCCGCTCAGAGGATGAGACATGAACCTACCTATTCTGTATTCATTTAGGCGATGTCCATACGCCATGCGCGCTCGTATGTCCATAGTCAGATCTGGGTTCCAAGTTGAGCACAGAGAGGTTATCTTGGGAGACCGCCCAGCCCATATGATGGAAATTTCACCAAAAGGAACAGTACCCGTATTAATCTTATCCGATGGAACGGTCATCGAAGAGAGTCTGGAGATTATGGAGCATGCACTTCAATGGGATTTAACGCAATATGAGAGAGAATGGGTAAGGCGCAATGATGTCGAATTCAAATTCCATCTCGACCGTTATAAATATCCAGATCGCTATGATGATATAGATGAATTAGTACATAGAGCAGCAGCATGCAAATTCATATATTCGCTTGAGGGAGATATTCCTGAGGGAAATTTGAGTGATGCGATTTTTCCCTTCGTTAGACAGTTCGCCAATCATCATCGCGAGTGGTTTGATGGACAGAATTGGCCTAATGTGCATCAATGGTTAGCGACAAATCTGGAATCAGAAGAATTCTCCGAATCCATGACTAAACACGAGCAATGGGTTCCGATTACTAACAATGCCGGGAATTAGATTATGTGTAATGATGACTAGGGTCAAATATGGTATTTGATTTATTCTTAACTGCTGCTGCCGATGGTGTCGCTGCAAAGGCACAAAAAAATACGGATAAAAAGAACCTCGATGAAGCCGAAGAAGATCCCGAAGAATATGAGCGACAGGTTGAAAAAATTGAAAAAAGAAAGAAGACTGGAGATAACCTCGCTCTTTGGTTAGTATTTGCTATGATTGTCATCGCAATCTTGATGTAGATTACATAAACATTAATCACTAATCTTTTCTATTTGAGATTTTATAGAGTCCAAATACTCCAAGCAACATAACAGAAATTAGTAATATATCATATAAAATATCGGCAGTATGCTGGTAGCGAGAAATATCAGGGAATGAATCTGCGTTATCTCCAACGCCATCACCATCTGAATCTAACCAGTCTCTGTAATCTAATGGGAAAATATCAACACTGTCAGAATAATCATCTGAATCAGTATCTGAATTTTTTGGGTCTGTTCCAATCTGAATCTCAGTAAAATCAGATAATAAATCATTATCATCGTCAATATCTTCATTATCCCCCAAGCCATCATTATCAAAATCTGACCATTCAGTAGGATCGAGAGAGAAAATATCTATTTCATCAGGCCATCCATCGCCATCATCATCAATATCGATTGCATTACACACACCATCACCAATTATGACATCAGGCATATCGTCATCAGTTCCATAGATTCCATCAGCACCTGGGCTTGTTTCGGTATCAATAGGCATGACATTAGCGTTTCTTGCATCACCCATACCACCTGCATTAGCACAGATAACTTCTGTAACATCTAACCAACCGTCGCCATCGTCGTCAAGATCACTGTTATCACCATATCCGTCTCCATCAAGGTCGAGTTGTTCGCTTGGATCCATTGGGAAAGCATCGTCAAGATCGATTATTCCATCGTTATCGTCATCACTATCAGTAGCATCGCAATCATTGTCACCATCATTATCTGCTGGAACTGAAAATGCGTCCATTGGGTCTGCACCACAGTTTGGCTCGATTGAATCTAACCATCCGTCACCGTCATCGTCTGTGTCAACTATGTCACAGACCATGTCACCATCGAAATCAGCTGGTACTGAAGTTGAATTACGCCCATCACTTTCACAAGCTAATTCTTCTGCATCAGTCCATGGATCACCGTCATCATTCAGATCAGCGTTGTCTCCAATACTGTCACCATCGAAATCTGCCCATTCATTTGGATTTTTAGGGAACATATCTTCAAAATTATCATATCCATCGCGATCTTCATCAAGAACAGGATCGATTCTAACAACTTCGTTTCTTCCATGATCAACATAGTACAAGTGACCTTCAGGACCGATTTCAATACCCATTATGGAAGATGCCGAGGTGATGATTGTGTCTACTTCAACAGCACTTTTTCCATCTGTGCTCAGCTTGTAAGAAACGATGCTATTATTTCCATTCAGTGACACAAATAATTGATCTCCATCAAGAGCGATCCCCGAGGGGCTGCTCATTCCACCATCGAGTACCCCCCATTCTACTCCTGTAATACGTGAATATTCAGAAAGGGTTTCCAGCCTAGAAGGATCATCCATTATATCTTCAGTTTGGTATGTTGTATCATCAGTATTCACCCAGATTACACGATTTGCACCTGCATCTGAAATGTAAAGAATACCTGTTTCCTTGTCGAGAACCATGTGCCCCGGAATCCCATAAGAATGAGTTAATTGAATATCGGAATACCTTCGAACTACACCATCTGAGTGGTAATGCCCTCCAGTATCATGATCGGACCTGAAATCATACATTACAAGTTCTCCATAGTATCCATCATTATACCAATATACGTTATCATAGTCATGAGCGATTCCTACACCATAAGGAGATTCATGAAGCATGTCTATATGACTTCCCAGAAGTCCATCTTCATTATTTTGATTCTCTACAGCAAAATGGTCAAGAGATGAGGGCCATAGTGCAGGTCCCATGAAATTATTTGGAGAACCCTGTCCATTGTACGTGTTTCGTGATTCTTGAGCAGAACCCCATTGCCAGTCAAACTCTGGATGATAAGAACCAAATGAAATAGCACTTACTTGTTCCAAGAAATGGTTTCGATTCACGTCCAGTCGAGTTTCTGAAGTCTGGTTTTCTAATCCTGTATTATGGACTATTGTTATACTGTCAGTAGCCCTATTTGCTATCCACAGCTCTTTAGCTCTTCCGGGATGGAACTCCAAATCTGTAGGATTAGACAAGCTGTCTGTTGAATCAGCGATGACTACCTCTTCAAAACTGTAACCAAATTGCGGTACATATTCTGCTTCTGAAGCACCTACTGCACCAGATGGCAGATAAAGCATTAAGATTGTAATCAATATCACCGTGACTCGTTTACTATCCATAACTCTTTGTCATATTCAGATTACTTATGAATTTTGTCTGGCGTCGTATTCGCTAGCGCCTGTATCTATCCACTGAATCTGCTTTGTATCCTCATATTTTTGAAACAGATATTCATAAGCACGAATATCGAATGAGACTTATGAAAATCGCATTTTCAGCCCTAACACTTGTCTCATTAATACTATTTTCAGCTGGAGCAGGAGCAGCTATTGCTACATTTTCTAATGCAAACTCTTCCTCCGATAGCCCATTTTCAATAAATGCCCCTGAAGTTTATGGTGTCAATGAATACATATTAATTGAGATTGATGAAGGAGATAATGATGAAGAAGAAGTCATTGTTACAAAGTTACATGAATTCTTTTTTGAAAGCCTAAATGCTGATGGAATAGTGGTTTGGGATTTTGGTGATGGTGATTCAGCTACTGGCCCAAGCGCGTCACACGCCTATGAAGAACCAGGATATTATACGATAACTGCTACTTCGACATCTTCTAAGAGAATTGATTCGTCAAAGGTAGGAGTTATTGTCGAAAAGACAGGATATGTAGAATCAGATAATATGGAATGTGAATGTGCACCATCTGCTAAATCAACCATAATTAATCTGATGTCTCCTCAGGGAATCGTTACCTTCGAAGGAATTGTAACAGCAGAACATGATGGGAGTAGTGAGTCCTGTACGCTACGTAATCCGTTTCAAGAATGTCATCTTCGCGTAATAATAGAATACACAAAGGATGGTGCAGTCGTTGATCAGATTATTCTTTTTGATGATACATTTAGAACAAATGAAAAGAATGTTGAGTTTGAATTAATAGATTTTGAAACCGAGGAGGGAGAAGGTTTGCAGATACGTCTAGAAACCGATCAATTGAGAGATTGGCACAAACCAAGTACGGTTTGGAGTATGACAGCACCTAGGCAATAGATGTAATAGGTTTTGAATTGTATACGGCACCAATAATAATTTTTTGATGATGAAGAAAATATTAACACGTAATATTCGGAGTATCAAAGACATCCTCCCACTTTAGTTATAGGTCGTTTGATGGACGGCTGTTTATGCAAATGAAAACACTAGGACTAACTTTGATGATGCTATCCGCTGCTTTGGCTGGTTGCACAACAGGGGAAAATACAGGAACTTATGATATCGATTTATTAGAAGTAAAAATATCTGACCTAGAAAATTCACAGACGGATTTAGCAATAAATAATGCGGAGCAAGAGCAAACTAATGCAGATCTTTTAGCTTCAATTTCCCAAATTGAATCTGCGAATATGCAGGCAATTCAATCACTAGAATCCGACTACCAGCAATCATTATCGGATTTAGAAGCAAGTTATATTGAAGCAATGGATGCGTTATTGCTGGCTAATAGTCAGACTCTTGACGAGATTAATCAGACAAATGCAGCTTCATTTAACGATTTATTATCAACCATGAATACTTTGCAAAATAATCTACAAGGAAGTCAAGATTCAATAAATTCTATTGCATTCGTTATTGAAGAGATGAATAATTCTACAGGTGAAGATACTATGTCTGAGATTACATCATTACAACAGTCGCTACAAATTCTTCAATCAAACCTACAATCATCAATTTACGACCTAGAAAACAGGTTAAATAGCACTAGAGCAATGAATGATTTTTCTTATCTAAATTTTGAAAACGCGGAACTGTTCAATTTCAATAACGGTTTGGGTGCTGTAATCGGGCCAGCTATTTGGGACTTCGCAGATTTAAGAAACGCAACACTGACATATTCTAATTTTTCTAATTCTAGTTTTGTTAATGCTAATATGGCGGGTTCAGGGGGCTTGTTTAGCAATTTCCAAAACGCAGATTTCACTAGTGCTCAGATGGCTTATGGTGTGTATAGAAACAGTGATTTTAGCAGTGCAGAAATGGTAAACACTGGGTTGAGATATACTGATTTTAGATGGAGCAATTTATCCGATGTTAACCTAACTGGCGCGTCGATATATGGTGGTGGGAATTGGATGAGTGTGGACCTTTCAAATGCCGACCTAACAAACGCAATGATGTGGGACTTAGATCTAAGATATTCTAACCTAACTGGTGCTGATTTAACTGGTGCAAGACTTGTTGAATTAAACAGTGTCTATGGAGATGCGATATTGGATGGCGTCATATGGGATTGGGCTACTTGTCCAGATGGTACAGCAGCATACTATAATGGACAAACTTGTGTGAATAACCTTTGAACCTAGAACTGGTTGCTGTTAACATGTCTCGTAAATACCTAATTCTAGTATCTCTAGTATCCATGGTGTTCTTTGCGAGTTTCAATGCCTTAGCGGAGGATGTGGATAGCGACGATGATGGGTGGACTGATTATCATGAAGAGTCATGCGATACTGATCCATTTAAATCTGAATCAGTACCACTTGATAGCGATAAATCAGGAATCTGTGATTATCTCGATCCTGACGATGATAACGACGGTTGGTTCGATCTAACCGAACAATCTTGTGGAACAAACCATTTAGATTCTGATTCAATACCTAATGATTCCGATTTAGATGGAATCTGCGATTTTCTAGAATTCGATATAGATAGTGATGGTTGGAGTAATGGTGATGAGTTAATTTGTGGAACTAATTTATCCGACTCAAATTCCACACCTTCAGATTCAGATTCGGACTATATTTGCAACTTTATCGACTCAGATGATGATAATGACGGTTGGAAAGATAGTGTTGAGGTTGGTTGTAATTCTGACCCTCTAGATAAATTAAGCACTCCTTTAGATTCTGACTTAGGTGCAACATGCAATAATCAAATTATTGATGACATATATGATCAATTTTACAATGATCTGATTGATGAGATTGGTGAAAATAATGCCCCTGCTATCGTTGTTGGCTCTGGATCGGTTTTTTTACTAGGATTGTTCACTAGTGCTGAGTCATTTAGATGGCCTCTCTCAAGACGTTTCTGGATAAGTACTGCTTTCATGACAGGTTTAGTTAAGAAACGAAAAGATGGCGAGTTTCAGAGAGGGAGATTATGCGGTATAATAGAGAGTCATCCAGGAATTCATCTATCTGCCTTGACTAGAATGTCAGGATTAGGTAATCATCAAATATCTCTTTACATTAATGTTCTAGAGAAGGAAAATAAGATTTGGTGGAGGAATGTGGGGAGGCAAGTTAACTTTTTTTCAATTCAGATATCACAGAGTCTATCTACTTCGGAATTGCCTATGCAGAGTAAGGAATTAACAAAAGGATCACCTCCACACCAAATTCTAATGTTTTTAAATCAACTAGAAATCATAGAAAATAAGGGTGCTAATGGTAAGGTGTTAGCAACTGAAATTGGTATTAGTACACAACTTGTAGCTTATCACTTGCGCAGCCTTCTCGATGAAGGTTTAATCCAGAAAAAGCGTAATGGTATTGGAAATATAATTACTATCACGACCGAAGGTATTGAAAAATTAACTGGTGAGGGAATAAATTGAATGAAGAAAACGCTAAGAAAATATGGATACATATCCAAGATTCAGGTGAGAAATTAGTAGGGAAGTTACCTCCATCTAGAAACCATCCGAAAGGGAGAAATTCATACGCTCATATTGCCATATGTGTAAAGAGTAAATTTGGTTGCACATACAAAGAAATTCCTGATAATAAATTCCATGAAGTGATGGAATACATAAATTACCTAGTTGAAAATCCAAACTAATCAATGAGTTCGCAAGAAGTAAATTATAATTAGAAGCGGTATTTACGACTTTTTATGAAGCCAACAGATGAACAGGCCGGGGCATGGACAGAATCCTTTGATTCAGGGAATTTTATCCGTAAATCAAGTGAATTTCGTGACCACATCAAGAATGATGGAGTCTTTGACGCTGAGAGCGGACGCTACCACCTGTATGTGTCCTATGCGTGCCCGTGGGCCCACCGTACTCTTATCACCCGTACATTGCTTGGCCTTGAAGACCACATCAGTGTAGATGTCGTGGATTGGCGAATGAACCGAAACGGATCTTGGTCGTTTAATGCAGAAGAGGAAGGGGCAACTGCTGATACCGTTAACGGAGAATCCAACCTTGAGGGCATTTACAACCGAGCCTTTTCAGGATGGAAGGAAAATAGTAGAATTGGAACAGTCCCGGTTTTGTGGGACCGTCATCACAGTACAATTGTGAACAATGAAAGTCGTGAAATTGTCAGGATGTTTGATGAGTTTTCAAAAGCGGGTTTGGGTAACGGAACATCACTTTCTCCCCCGGAATTGCGTGAAGAGGTTGATACAATGATTGATGCAAACTATGAATCGGTGAATAATGGTGTTTACAAATCCGGATTTGCCAGAACCCAATCAGCATATGATGAAGCTGTAACAGCACTCTTCACTCGCCTTGATGAGTTGGAACACCATCTCAACGGGAGAGATTGGTTAGTCGGAGAAGGAACCGGTCAACTCACTGAAGCTGATATTTGTCTCTTCGCCACACTGGTTCGATTTGATTTAGTGTATGTGGTTCACTTCAAATGCAATCTACGTAGAATTATCGATTATCCTAATTTACAAGCCTTTGTTGAACGCATGATTGACCAACCTGGCGTCAAGGAAACATGCCAATGGCATCACATTAAGGCCCACTACTTTTGGTCGCATCAGAGTATCAATACCTTCCGAATCATTCCTCTCGGGCCACTTGAAGGTGCTCACACCAAGTGAGATTCTAACGCTTCTGTTGAGATAACTAGTCCTTTGCTTATAGAAATCATTCCTAATAGTTCCCAAAACTCATGCCCATATCGTGGTCTCCATAAATTGTCATGGTAGTTTCCTCAGCCCACATGATCATCTGCTTCCAGCAACGCTTTTGTCCATTCATTTTGAAACACGCCTTTCGGATCAAGCGTATTACAAACAGTGCGGAAAGAATCGAATCTGGGGTATAGGGATGTCAGTTCACTGGCCTCCAATGGGCAAATCTTCCCCCAGTGGGGGCGAGCTTGGAAGAGTTGGGACATACTTAGGGCCATGAACCTCGAGAACAGGGAAAAACCGGCACGTCGTGCAGGTTTCGCGTAGCTAATGAAACTCAAAGCGTACCAATCCTGATTCCCTCCACTGGCCATCGATATCAAAGTATCATCAGGAAGAACCCGCCGCACGCAGATGGGATAGTGGTGGCAGTACTGGTTTTGAATCTCGTACAGAGAATCTTGCATGCCAATCTCATTGATTCGCTGCTGGTTGTCTGCTGACAATGCGGAATCATTTCCCCCTGCTACCTTGATGACTTCTTGGGTGAACCTTAGCGCATCAGTCAACTGATCTCGGGGTACAAATAATTCAATCTCAATGTGGCGAAAGGCCTCATGGTTCATCACCAGCATAGACGAGGAAAGATCTGTAACCTTCCACTTGCGAATCAAGAATGTCGAGATGATGCGACGAAAGGCAAACCTAATCATGCGTCGGCTTCGCAGTACTCTTTCCAAGAACAAAATCTGCAGGTGCATGCCATAGTCCATCACACTCATCCAGTAGATGCGGTACAGTTTAGCGAGGCGGGATCGTTTACTATTATACTCACGTCGGTGCTGAATGAAATAGGACCAGCGCCAAGGAATGAGATAGAACTGCTGGATTGGATACGATTCTTCAGCATCCAGAACATCTTCCAATCGTTGAGACTCAGTGAAATGCTCCTGCACGTTGTACTGTGCGCGACATCGAATTTTCACGGACAGAATGATTCCAAGAGAACCCAGTGAACAACGAGCTGCCAGCAATGGTTCGCCAGCGCTCAATTCATCGATAAACGCCTGTCCGGTAGATTCGTCATATCTCGCCAGCCGCACCTCTTCTACATAATGCGACATGCTGTGGCGTCCCGAACCATGAGTGCCGGTGGAAATCGCCCCGGCAATAGTCTGCACTGTGATTAAACCCAACGAAGGGAGGGTAGCTCCATCGCGATTCAGTTCTTTGAGAAGGCGCTTGATTTGGCAGCCGGCACCAACCGTGGCAACGAACTGGTCGCCATCAGACTCAAGCACGACATCTTTCAACCGTCGCAGGTCCAGTTGCACACCGTCCCCAAGAATCGCCTCGCTCCAACTATGCAATCTGCCGACAGCACGAATGCTCTGGCCTCGGTGCCGATTGAGGATTTCCAAAACTTCCTGTTCAGATTCAGGGGTATAGGCTGCCGATGGCTGAAGCACTCGGTTACGGCCGAAGTTCTTGCGATGCAAGTTAAGCCACCACCCCGGGCAGAACAGAACCAATCAGATGCCATAGCCACGATTCTGGCATGTCTAGAATCTCACTCATTGAGCATCTCCTCATACAATCTCCTGTAATGTAGAGGAATATGAACCTAAGTATGGATTAAGCGTTTTGTGGTGGAATCAACAGATTTCTGCTTAGACCAATGAGTTAGTAATTAATGAATTAATGGGTATGCAATCCGCCCTTTCAAAAGGTAGCATAGTGACTGTCAATTACGCTAGCCTCAAGATTGTATAAAAACCAAAAGATTAGCAAAATAAACTTTAAATCACTAGTAGATAGTATGTATTGAAAAGTAAAACTCTCTTTCATGAAGTATGACTATAGACCAAATAACCATCCATAGGGCTACTATATCCGACATTGATCAAGTGGCAAGGCTCTTCGATGCGTACAGGGAATTCTATGGTAAATCTAGGGACATATCATTATCGAAGGATTTTCTCCGTGATCGAATCAACTCTGAAGAATCAACGATTCTATTTGCCAGAATCAAAGATGAATGTGTAGGCTTTGTCCAACTTTATCCTCTTTTCTCCTCTGTAAGGACTACTCGTCTACTGGTTCTGAACGATTTGTTCGTAGATCCTCTTCATCGGCAGAAGGGTGTTGCGAAGCAACTCATAGAATCCACTGTCGTAGAGGCAAGAGCCTCTAATTGCGGGGGAATGATTCTCGAAACTACCGAGGACAATGTACGTGCTCAATCGCTTTACAAAA
>Ga0302118_10001520_pt1 | contig 11503 bp, 10 predicted proteins | sample AG5_331_MG_FD_203126 | JGI IMG/M metagenome (GOLD analysis project Ga0302118, IMG submission 203126) | Marine microbial communities from Western Arctic Ocean, Canada - AG5_33.1 | ecosystem: Environmental > Aquatic > Marine > Oceanic | place: Canada: Western Arctic Ocean | collected 2017-10-01 | reverse complement strand
GCTGCCTTTGACCTTGTCGTACCGAGCCTTGGTAGCGCGTTCTTCGTCGGTCGCTGGCTCATCCGGGTAGTCCGGGATCGCATACCCCTTCGCCTGCAGCTCGGCGATGCACGCCTTCAGCTGGGGAATAGAAGCGCTGATGTTCGGCAACTTGATAACGTTGGCTTCTGGGGTCTCCACGAGCTTCCCCAATTCAGCCAGGTCATCGGGCACGCGCTGATCGTTCCTGAGGGCATCGGCCTGGACCGAAAGGATTCGACCGGCCAGCGAGATATCGCGCGTCTCGACGGGGACCCCGGTCGCTCCTGCAAAGGCCCGGATCACAGGCAAAAATGCATGCGTCGCCAGCTGAGGTGCTTCGTCTGTCCAAGTGTAGATGATCGAGGGTGATCGGCTCATCGAGATTCGAATGGGATGGCGTGACGGGTACCGAAAAAGGCACCGCTGGGCGCGACAATATAAAAGGGGTGGCGGCCATGAGCGAAACGTTACGGTCTACAACGCGGCAGCAGGGGAAAGTGTCCCAAGCTCTCAACGAGCTGGAGCGGCGCGAAGATGGCGAACTGCCTCAGCTCCAGGTCACGATCTCCGCTCGAGAGGGTGAGACCATCGTCTCGATGCACGTGGGCAAGAGTAAGGACCAGCCGGCGGAAGACGAGCACTACGTCGCTACTGCGGTCTCACAGAGCTCACGTCGTTCCTTTTGCATGGACTGGGAAGTCGCCGCAACCGAACGAAGGCAGTCGTTTCTGCCCACACCATTACTGGCCCGAGAAGGCAGGCGGACTCGTCATGGAATCCTTCACACCAACAGGTGGATCTCCGCAGGCATTCCGGGCTTTGCTGAAAGCCGGAATCGAGATGGGACTCCTGCCCAATTTCATGTGCGACTACGACGCCACGGGTGAGCTACGCGAATTCGACGTGGAGATGCTCGAAGCGCCTAGCGGCCGCGTCACGTCAGAGTCCTGAGCCGAGAAGGATCGCGATGAGGCTGCCGGCGAGAGCACTCCCACTCATCTGCAGCAGCGCGCTGCCAGAGGGGAGAGGCAGGCTGCCCCGATGGAGAAGTGGGACAGTCACACCGCTCATGAGCCCAAGGGCAGATCCGGCCAGCACATCCGTGGGAAAGTGCTGTCCTGCCTCAACTCGGAGTGTGGATGTCGATGCGGCAAGAGCACCGCCCAGAAACCCTACGCTGACACGTTCGAACCAGTGCGCGTCCGGCCGATAAAGAAGGTGCTCCGTCATGGCCAATCCGGTAGCAGTCCAGGCAGAGGATGCATGTCCGGACGGCATCGAGACGAAGGCACGCTCTCGCGACGGGTCGTAGTACTCATCATCCGGACGCTGATCAGACGGGAGATACGCAAATGGGCGAGGACGGCTGAACGTCGATTTTCCGAGAGAGGTTGCCCCCATTGAGACGAAGAATGTCTCCGCCCAGACCCCAAGACGCGGGCCCATCGCATGCCATCGGTCTCCGTCGGGCCCGGTGAGTGCCGCGAGCGCCCATGGCATGAGCAAAGCAGCATTTAGGGTCCAGTCACTCGCCGTGAGGGCACTCGTGCTCCGATTGCCGACGATATTTCGGTCCACGGAGAGTTTGATCGTGCTCGCATCGAGTCCTTCGACCGGAACCGGCTGGACATCGATATCAATGAGGAATCCAGCACCCATCATGCCGACGCCGAAGGCTCCTGTGGTGATTTCGCGGGTGCGCCCGAAACTCGGGTAAGCGCTTGTGCGACGTGCAGCCTCCGATGCGGACTCGGGCTGTACCGGGCGTTCCTGTGTGAGCGCCGGACTGGGAAGTACGGCGATGCAGAGCAGTGCAGCTAGGGCCGAAATGGGTGCGCGGCCCCGCCGCGAGTTCGTCTTCATGCGCAGAACTTCGCAATACGGGCGGTCAGGTGGAACTAGCAACTGTGGGACATCGCGTATGCGATACGGTGTAAAAAATCTTTGTTCTCAGTGAATTCGCACGCTCTCAGGTCTGATTGCACATCGCATATCTTCGGTATATCTTCGGTATTCATTTCGGTTTTTATTTGGGTTCAATTCCCGGTTCTGACTCGGTTGTGACGCGGCGGTGTGTGTGGATGCTTCGGGGCCGGGGATCGTCGTCTCTGCAATTCTCGTAAAGGGTGTCTGCTATAGCCATGTCCCGGCCTCAGTCGATTGTTCAACGTGTTCCCACCCCCCAGAGCGGTCGAGGGTGGGCTCTGGACAGCGCCGCATCCCAAGACTGGCTGACCGCTTCCGCCCCTGACTCCGGCTGGACAAACGGCCCTGGCGCGGGCAGTGCTTTACTCCCAGCATCCCAACGCACCTCTGCAGGTAGTCGTCAGGCCCTCTGTCTCTGGCTTCCCACCTTCGAGCTCCGCCTCGAGCTCGTACGCACCCCTGAGCTCGACAGCGCCTCGGTGGCCCTGCTCTCTCCCGGTGAAAGCACACGACGCACCGTATGGCAGGTCTCTGAGCGCGCCTATGAGGCGGGAGTCCGCCCCGGCCAGCTCGTTTCTCAGGCGGTATCGCTCTGCACCGCACTGACCCTGCTCGAGCCCGATCCGGCCCACTACGACGCGGCAGTCGAGACGATGCTAGAGGTCCTGACGGAGATCACCCCGGTCATCGAACCGGCAGGCCGCGGGAGGGTTTTTCTCGGCATGGACGGACTCGAACGCCTCTTCGGCTCCCCTCCTCGCCTGATCGACCGTGCGCTGAGATCTCTTTTTCGCGTATTCCCCTCCCCGCTCGTCGCCGCGACCCGTGCCGGCATGGCACCTGGCAAGTTCGGAGCATGGGTCGCCGCGGCCTCAGTCCGTTCTGGACAGCCCGTCATCGTCCCCGAAGAGCGACTCAGCGTATTCTTTGCCCAATGTCCTGTCGGAACACTTCCGGTTGATCCTCTCGTCGTCCATCGGCTCGAACGCTTGGGAATCGCCACCCTCGGGGACCTACGGCGCTTTCCCGAGCCTTCTCTCGTCTCACAATTCGGTGAAGACGGGAAAAACGCACTCGCCTGGGCCACGGCCAGCCGCATCGACTCGGTCCGTCCATGGCATCGGCCGCGCCCTGTCCGGGTTTCACTCGAGTTTCCGAATCCGGTGGGCATGACCGAGACACTGCACGTGGCCCTCGATCGACTCGCGGAGCGCGCCCTGGCTCGTCCGACCCGACGCGGTCGAAGCGTGACCGGCGTACGCATGGGCGCGCGCCTCGAGGGTGGTGGCTCCTGGTTCGTCGAAACAGTGCTGCGAGAAGCCACCTCTAATCGTGAACGAATCGCTGCCCCGTTACGTGCGAAGATGGCGATCTCACCTCCTCCTAGGGCGGTCGAGGCACTCCTGCTCGAGCTGACGAGCTTCGGAGTCGCGAGCACTCAGACGAGTCTCTTCGATCGCAAAGTCGGCAGCAGTCGAAGCAATGAAGGAAACGATTTCAGTAAAGACGAAGTGACTGTCAAACTTAAAGATGCGATCAAGGAGTTAAAGTTACGTCTAGGGCACTCTCCACTGTACCGGGTCGTGGAGATCGATCCGTGGTCCCGGATCCCAGAACGACGCCATGCACTGATGAGCTTCGACCCGTGAGGACGATTCAGTGAGCCAGCACCCGCGCCTCAAGGCACTCAGACAACCGAAACTCGTCGTCGTGCGCACGGACGAGCAGGGCGACCCTGTCCATGTGCGTATTCCCGGGAAAACAGCCCGGCGAGTCGCAGTCATTCGCGAGCGCTGGCAGATCGACGACGAGTGGTGGCGGCAGGCGATTTCGCGGGAATATCGGACGATCGTACTCGACGACGGACGGGTACTCACGCTGTACCACGATCTGATCGATGGCTTGTGGTACGTGCAGAAAGGGTAAGAACGGCCCGAGCAAGCATTCCCCCGCCCTCTCTGCCTCACCACCTTGAAGGCCAGCCCAACGTTGTCGCCATCCACGGAAAGGATCCGTGACTACCCCGCACATCACTCGCGTTCAGCCGATCCGTCCACGTGGCCTCAAGGTCCGGATCCACCTCGATGGTGGCGAACCCTTCGAGATCACACTCGAAGCGCTCGAACGAAGTCGCCTCGGCGTCGGGGATGACCTTCCTCCCGACCGACAGCACCAACTGATCAACGACGATCAGGATATTCGAGTCCGCGACGCCGCCTTCAATCTCATCTCGTACAGCGCCCGCACCCGGGCAGAGCTGAAACGACGCCTCCGGCAGAAGGGATTTCGTCCCGCACGTATCGACGTCTGTCTCGACCGCCTGGAGGAAATGGGATTTGTTGACGACAAGGCGGTCGCTGCTGCATTCGTCCGGGATCGACTTCTTCATCGACCGCGGGGAAAAGCAGCGCTCTCTTCGGAACTCCGCAACAAAGGAGTCGCCGGCGACCTCGCCACAGACACCATCGACCAGGTGTTCGAGACGCAGGAGACCAGCGACACCGACCTCGCACGAGAAATGGCTACAAAGTGGATCGCCAGACAGAATGCCGGAGCTCTTGAGGCACTTGCTTCCGACAGTGGATCACCCGCGAAAGCCAAGGCACGGCGGCGTCTCATCGGCTATCTGAGCCGCAGAGGCTTCCGCGGAGAAGCGATGGGTGAGGGGATGACGGTCGCTGTTCAGATCGCACGTGAACGCGGCGCTGAAACCTTCTAGCCGACAGCCTCAGCCGTACGTCGCCGTCGTAGTCGCCGCAGCACCCAGATCACAGAAAGAGTCAACACGATAGTGACGACTCCAACCGCGTCGGCGACGGACCCGCCGGTCCCTTGTCACTCAGGCCGGAATACGGGTCAGTCCCACCGATTGCCTACCTGTCGATCTCGATGTTCTTCTAAATCCTGCAGCGCTGGACACACGTAGGCTCAAATATCAAGAGAGAGCCTCATGGCAAAAAAACAGAAGACCAAGCTCAGGGTGCCCGAAGATCCGTGCGATCCCAATCCACTCAAGCAGCCTCCTGTCCCGTCGCCGCCCGGTCCGTGGGACAAAATCGGTGGTCCAGATCCGCTCAAGTGGCTGCAGGTCGAAAAAAAGAAGTCGGTCCTAATCCGACAGTAGAAGCCTAAGAACTAACCGGCCGACGCCGGAGATTCGCAGGCTACTCTTTGTCCAAGCCGTGCTCGACGACGAAGCGTGTCAGTCCAGCTACGGTCCGGACCCGCAGCTTGTCCATCACGCGCTCGCGGTGTGTCTCGATCGTTCTCGGTGAGATGTCGAGCCTGTCCCCGGCCTCCCGGTTCGTGTGGCCCTCTGCAATCAGGAGAAGTACCTCGGTCTCGCGCGGGGTCAGCGAATCGAGTCCTGTCCGAAGCTGCTGCTCTTCGATCTCCTCTCGCAGTCCCACGCTGAGTTGCCGACTGACCTGAGCAGTGAAGTACTCCCGGCCCTCGTATACAGCTTGCACTGCATCGCGCAGTTCCGCCGGAGAGACATCCTTGAGGACATAACCGTCGGCCCCCGACCGGACCGCCTGAAGCACATACTCCGGTTCGTCGTGCATCGAGAGGATCAGTATGCGGACGGAAACCCCAGCAGCCCGCAATTCTCGCGTCACGTCGAGACCGGACTTGCCGGGCATGTTCACGTCGAGCACGAGGACATCAGGCTGAACATCGGCCACGAGCGCGATGGCCGCGTCACCGTCCTGGGCTTCACCCACGACGTGGAAGCCGTCCTCCCCATCCAGAACACCGCGCACCCCCTGGCGCACGACCTCGTGATCGTCCGCAATTACGATTCGAAGCCCCACGTCACTCATCGATTGTCCTTCTCCGGTGTCCCATCGTGATCCTCGCTATCTGATGCGATCGGGACTCGCACGATCACTCGAGCCCCTCCCTCTCGACGGTTCTCGATCCTGAGATCACCCCCGAACTGCCCAACCCGTTCCCGGATGCCTGCCAGACCACCCCGACTCCTCAGACGTTCCATGGCGTCATCCGGAAAGCCCGGGCCATCGTCTTCAACACAGAGACGGACCTCGTCACTACTGGCCGCCAACGAGACCGTGATCTCGGTATCGGCCCCGTGGCGCACAGCATTGGACAGAGCCTCCTGCATGGAGCGGTAGAGCGCGCTCTCAATATCAGATGTCAGAAGCGGCAGTGCGTGCGGTGCCAAGAACACCACGCGCAGCACATCGGCATCGTCAAAATCCCTTGCGAGGCCGCGCATGGCTGGGACCAGCCCGAGGTCGTCGAGGGCAACCGGACGAAGGTCCCGAGTGACACTGCGGATCCCTTTGATTCCTTCTCCGAGGAGCGATCGCGCACGTTCAAGGGCGGGCGCGGTAGCGGCGTCGCTCCGCTCTGCAATGACTCCGAGCTGAAGATTGAGCGCAGCCAGCACCTGCGCGGTCTCGTCGTGCAACTCGCGCCATATGCGATGGCGCTCCTCCTCATGCTGATGGATCATCCGAGTCTGCAGACGCTCGAGCTCTTCCGTCCGAGCGGTCAGGTCCTTGTGCAGGTCCTCATTCGCGAGCGCTACACCGACCTGCTGACCAAAAGCCAACAGGAACTCGCTATCGAGTACGGTGAAGGGATCTCGCACCGCACCGACGACCACGAGTGCGCCCACTACATCATCCTCGCCGATGATCGGGAGGGCTGCGGTGTAGGCATGTTGGTCGCCGGTTGCGGTTCCGGCCGCCGCAGTCCCAGGCCTCGCTCGGGTCACGTGTGGGACGCGCTCGGCACGCACCCGCTCAGCGCCTCGCAGCGCGGCTTCAGGGGATCCCTCAAAGGGCCAGAGTGCGGCGACACCCGCACCTTGAACAAAATGTCCACCGCCCGGAGTGGCCAACCAAAGCGCGGAGCCATGCACGCCACGCAAAGAGAGCGCCCGGCGCAGCATCGCCTCAGCGACTGGCTCCTCGGCAGAGAGTCGACCTTGAAGCTCTCCGGACAACGCGGTGAGACTCTTCAGCCCTTGGTCCAAATCCTCGAGAACGAGCAGAAGAATTCCCAACCCGACGCTGATCTCAAATCCGATGTCGAGATAGTAGCCCCACGGATTCCAGGTCCCCTGCGCCCGGAGCACGAGGTAGTCGAGATGGTGGAGCGCCCACAGGAACAGGACAGCGGCAAGGAATCGGCCCGCTGGCGACCGGACAAGGCGGTCGTACTGAAGAAACGCCCACCCAGCGCCGGCGGTCGTCAGCGAGAGAAACGCCACCATCGGGACAGCGGCCAGCAGGATGTCATCAACAATGTAGATGCCGATGAAGGACCATATCACAGGGAAAAAGGAGAGGGCTGCATAACCCGCCCTCCACTCCGCTCGTTGAGAGAAGACCATCGCAGCCCACAGGAGCGCTCCAGCGGTCCACCCAGCCGTGACCTGGTGCCAGAACAACCAGACCTGACTCTCCGTCAGCTCGAACGCGATCATCGCTCCGACCCTCAGCGCATAGATCGCCCATGCTATCGTCCACAGAGCGAAGTACCGCCGCCGGTATCGCCAGTTGAGGGTCGCACATAGACCGACCAGTCCGACAGTCACAGCAAGCTGCAGATAAGCAGCCGCCAGTTCGGCGTGTCCGGTGGTCAGAAGGGTCGAATCCATGGTCAGGAACATCCGACTGACTCGACGACGCTGCAACAGCTTGCGAGACGTGGCGTCCCGAACGATCCTCCGCCCGCACGAGACCCCCAGCACTCACCCCGATGATCACAGCAGCGCCGCCAACCCCACTCTTCGCCAATCGCGTCAGCCGCATTGGAACCGAGGCTGCGTTCTCCTTCGGAGCGCTCATCCGCGACGTGGAGTCACGTGGCGATCGGGTGATTCGATGCAATATTGGACAGCCGGACTTCCCACTCCCTGCACATATCGCGGCCGCCGTAAAGCGAGCGATCGACAAGGGGCTCACCACCTACTGCGATCCCCAGGGGATTCCTGAGCTACGCGCAGCGGTGGCGCGATCCGTGGGCGAGCAGAATGGACTAGACATCGATCCGAACCGGATCGTGGTCTATCCGGGTGGGCGCCCCCCGATCGGGTTCGCTCACATGAGCTACAGCGAGGCGGGTGAAGAGGTGATCTATCCCTCGCCTGGGTATCCGCTGTTCGAGTCGTTTATCCCGTACTTTCAGTGCAAGCCGGTCCCCGTGGTGCTGCGTGAAGAAGAAGGCTTCGGACTGACGGCGGAGCGACTCGCTTCTCACTTGAGCGCCGACACTGGTCTGATCTTCCTGAATTTCCCGTCAAACCCGACCGGCGGTGTCGCCACATCCGAGCAACTCCGGGGCCTCTCCGAGCTGATCCTGGACCGGACCGGCCCCGATGTCCGTGTCTACTCGGACGAGTCGTACGAAGCGATCACCTTCGACGGTGACAAGCATGTCAGTATCGCATCGATGCCAGGCATGGAGGCACGGACAATCATCGCCTCGGGCGTATCCAAAACGTACGCGTGGACAGGTGGTCGCGTGGGATGGGCCGTCTATCCCACTATCGAAGAGGCCCAGGTTCATCGCAAGCTCGCGATCAACTTCTTTGCGTCGATTCCACCTTACAATCAATGGGGAGCGGTTGAAGCCCTCACCTCTCCGGAGAGTGCGCCGGCCATCCAGAACATGGTGGACGCATTTCAGCGTCGTCGGGACTCTGTCGTGTCCGGCCTGAACAACATCGAAGGTGTCACCTGCCAAAACCCGAAGGGGGCCTTCTACGCGTTCCCGAACGTGTCGGGTGTGCTGCATCGGATCGGGGCGATTGAGGCGTTCGATGTGCTCGAAGGTTCAGGCAACGACCAGCCCGGCGACGCTGCTGACTCTGTTCCTCCTTCACAAATACCGAGTCGCGACGATGGATCGTCGGTCGTTCAGTGTGCTGGGTAGTGAAGGCCAGCACTTCCTTCGGATCTCGACCGCCAACGCAGACGAGGAACTGGCCGAGGCGGTCCGCCGCATGGGTGAGGCAGCTCACGACGCCGACGGCTTCGCGCACTTCCTGCATTCCGGTGTCGGGATCACATTGTAGGCCGACCGTCCCAGGTCGGTCCTCCGGATCGACTCTCGCATACTGTCGGCTTCGCCCGACCTCATCAGAACCAAGACCACTCATGAGCCGAACCTTTGGACCCCGCCGCGCAGACTGGATTGAGGTCGATCAGGCCGACTCGAGTATCGCTTCGCCCGAGTCCCTCGCCCTGCTGACCCGCTTCGACCTGATCTATCGGTCGCTGGTCGCCATGCAGTTCAACTTCGTGCAATCGGGACACCCCGGAGGCTCGATCTCGGCCGGTCACATCATGACGGCCGCCCTGCTCGAAACGATGCAGTACGACATCGGAGATCCGCTTCGCGACGATCAGGACCTGCTGTCATTCGCTGCAGGTCACAAGGCGACAGGTCTCTACGCGATGTGGGCGCTACGCGACGAAGTCACCAGGATCGCGCAGCCAGACCTGCTCCCGGACGGCGACCATCTTCGTCTACGGTGGGAGGACCTGCTCGGTTTTCGCCGGAACCCGATGCAGCCGACCCCGCTCTTCAAGCAGTTCAAGTCGAAGCCACTCGACGGGCATCCGACGCCGATGACACCGTTCGTCCGGATCGCTACGGGCCCCTCTGGTGTGGGCATGGGCGCCTCAATCGGGCTCGCATTCGCCGCCGCCGACTACTTCGGGAAGGATGCGCCCAAGATCCACATGCTCGAGGGCGAGGGCGGCCTCACGCCTGGCCGAGTGTACGAATCGGTAGCTTCCGCGGGCGCGTCGGGCTTGCACAACGCGATCTGCCACCTTGACTGGAATCAGGCATCCATCGACTCCGACCAGGTCACGCGTGAGGGCGACCAACCAGGGGACTACGTCCAGTGGGACCCAATGGAGTTCTTCTACCTGCACGACTGGAACGTCGTCCACGTGAAAGACGGTTTCGACATGGGTCAGGTCGTCACCGGACAACGCCGCGCCCTGGAGATGAACAACGGTCAGCCGACTGTCGTTGTGTACCGCACAGAGAAGGGTTGGAACTACGGCATCACCGGGAAAAAGTCTCATGGTGGTGGCCACAAAATCGGGAGCGACGCCTACCTCGACGCGCTGCGACCGCTCATGGGCGATGCAGTGGATTCGGTCCCGCAGGTCGAAGAACCGGGAGACGCGACTGCCGTCGAAGCATGCCATTGGTCTACGCTCGAAGTTCTTCGCGACTTCCTGTCGACAGAGGCCGCCGACGTCTGTGAGGACGCAGCGAATCGACTCGTCGCCTCACGGGACGGACTCAATGCCAGAGGCCGCGCACCGAGGCCCGGCGCGCCCGATATCGACCAGATGTACGCTGTGTCTGATCCGTCCTCGGTACCCGAATCGCTACGACTGGAAGTGGGAACGAAGAAGCCGCTGCGCACGCAGCTCGGCGACGTCCTCGGCTATTTCAACGAGGTATCAAACGGCGCGATCCTGCTCGGTGCCGCAGACCTGCTCGACTCGACCGCCATCTCCGGCGGATCGAAGGCCTTTCCCTCCGGCTTCTTCGACTACGAGAAAAACCCGGGCAGCCGCACGTTGACGATGGGCGGCATCTGTGAGGACGGCCTCGCGTGCATTCTCAGCGGTGTGTCTGGGTTTGGTCGCCACTGCGGAGCGGGAGCCTCGTACGGCGCCTTCCTCAGCCCGCTCGGACACATTCCCGCACGCGTGCACGCGATCAGCCAGCAGATGAAGCAGGACGTCGAGAAGTCCCGCTATGCCCCGTTCATTCTTCAATGCGGTCACGCGGGGATGAAAACTGGTGAGGACGGTCCTACACACGCCGACCCACAGGCGCTGCAGCTTCATCTCGAGAACTACGTGCCAGGAACGGCAGTGACACTCACGCCCTGGGAGCCCCAGGAGATCTGGCCTCTCATGGCGGCTTCGTTCAAAGCAGAGGCGGCAGTCATCGTGCCCTTCGTGACACGACCCAGCGAACCCGTGCTCGACCGCGAGGGGCTCGGACTCGCTCCGGCATACGCCGCAGCGAATGGCGTGTATCGACTGCGCGCGGCAGCGGGCGTGGCCGATGTCACGCTCGTCCTGCAGGGATCAGGCGTTGCCCTGGTCTTCGTCCAGGACACCCTTCCACGACTGTTGGCCGACGGGATGAACCCTGAGGCCATCTACGTGGCAAGCCCGGAGCTGTTCGATCGGCTACCGGAAGCTGAGCGCCACTCGGTATTCAACGATGATGTTGGACGCGTGGCCATGGGAATTACTGGCTTCACGCTCCCGACCATGTACCGGTGGATCCAGTCCGAGGTTGGACGGCAGCACACGATGCATCCGTTCATGCATGGCCACTACCTGGGCAGCGGGGCCGGTGACATGGTGATCCACGAGGCCGGGCTCGATGGAGCTGGCCAGTATGCCCAGATCCGCCGATTCGTAGAAGAGAGTAGCGCCTAGGGCGACTGAAGGCACGACTCGCGAAGCGCTTCGAGCGTGCTTACCGGGATCAACTTCGGGAGCTCGGTGGGTAGCGACTCCAGTGGGTCGACATC
>Ga0302118_10001518_pt1 | contig 11517 bp, 27 predicted proteins | sample AG5_331_MG_FD_203126 | JGI IMG/M metagenome (GOLD analysis project Ga0302118, IMG submission 203126) | Marine microbial communities from Western Arctic Ocean, Canada - AG5_33.1 | ecosystem: Environmental > Aquatic > Marine > Oceanic | place: Canada: Western Arctic Ocean | collected 2017-10-01 | reverse complement strand
GTGAGCCAGGACAGGGACAACCAGGTGAAGGCCCCCCAGGAGGTGGTGGCGGTGGCAGTATCCTTGATCAGATTATAGACGAGTTAAGTAATAAACAAGAAGAGCTGGACAAGCATATACAGGAGGGCGAAAAGAAACCTGGAAGTGCAGATGTCCCATCAGATGATCCCGTTTACGACCCTAACAGTGGAGAGGGAAAATCTGATCAGGAGAAGGCCGCAGAGAATAAGGCGGTTATACAGAAGGCAGCTGAACAGTCAAGAGGACAAGGAACTGGGGGACTACGTTCACTTGACCTCACCAAAATACTTAAATCAACCGCAGACTGGAAGCGATTGTTAAGGGATTTCATATCAATCTCGAACAGAAGAGAATATACAATGAAAAGACCTCGCAAGAGGGCTCTGACCAACAGATTGTATTTACCCAAGCTACAAAAAGTCCGCAGTGACATGGACATTGTGGTTGCCATAGACACCTCAGGCAGTATATCAGATCCGGTACTACAGACATTTATTAGTGAGATTGGACACATCCTACGCCAGTATCCCAAGGCAAAGCTGAAAATATTAATGTGGAACACTAAAGTATACCAGGAAATCGAATTGGATGGGTTCAAAGACATTTCTAAATTAAATGATATAGAGGCCCAGAGCGGTGGGACTACTATTGGATCCTTGAAACAATATTTAGACAGCAAAGACATAAAGAAAATAGATGGATTGGTAGTATTCACTGACGGGTATGTGGAAGGCTCCCCTGTCCTCCCTGTAGCAAAACGCTATTTATTTTTAATCACAAAAGACGGCACGGACGCTCGTCTGAAACCATTTGGACCCACCTACTCAGTAGATGTGGGTCACGAATAATAAATATTCCAGAGGAATAATATGAAAGACAGAGACGAATTATCGAGCATTTATGCAAAGAAGATTCTGATAAGTGAAGCAGAAGGTGATATGGCCCCTGCTACACACCCATCAGAAGACGGGGATCAGATCGCAAGACAAGCATCCGGTATGGTGGGGGACGTTAACGTAACAACATTGTCCCCAGTAGACGACCCTGAATTGGAAGACTGGGAGGATCTAGAAGATTTGGCGGATGAGGGTGGTATTAATGCTATCGAAACGTTTAGAGATTCAGATATCCCAACATACACATACAAATCACTTACATTCTATATGCATATGGCATATGAAGCACAGACAAAGAACCCCGAAGACGGTGGTGGCCTTTTGATATATGGTGATCCGGGACTAGGGAAGAGTGCGTTGGTGAATGAATTTGCAAAACAAGTGGCAACTTCCGAAGGAAGAACATACCAATATATTAACTGGCACGAAGAAACCGAAGAGAAGAAGAAAGAAATTCTCAGCAACCCCGAAGGTTATTTCGTATTGATCGATATTCGAGTAGCTCAGATGGACCCAACAGACTTACAAGGCCTGCCTGACCCATTTGCAAAGACACCTTATACTGAATCCAGACCACAATCCTGGGCATATCTATTATCAAGACCCGGTGCAGCTGGTGTCCTGTTCTTAGATGAAATCAACCAGGGAGACCCCCAAACACTAAAGGCATTGTTCGAAGTAGTGAACGAGCATAAAGTATCAGGGATGAAGATGGCACCTGATGTGGCCGTGTTCGGTGCAGGTAACTTAGGATCGGAATTCGGAAATGATCCCATCCCACCCGCACTTTCTAACAGATTCGCACAGGGCGCTTTGATAGCAGACCCAGAAGGGTGGTTGGACTACGCAGAGAAAGCGAAAGTCAACGCCAGAATCATTGCATTTGTGAAATCCAATCCAAGTGAAAACTTCTACATGAAGCCCCAGAACCCAGATGATCCGTTCCCATCACCAAGACAGTTCGTGAGATTGTCAAAGGCAATGGCGGCACTTCAAAGGAAATATGCCAAGATGAAGAGATCAGGGCAGAAGCCCGCGGTTCCATTGTATAAGGCACTTGGAGATCAGGCAGCATCATACTGTGGAGCTACTTGGGGTCGTAAGTTCTTGGTGTTCCTTGAGCACATGAGAATGTTTGACCTAAAACAACTCCTGGCCAATCCCCAAGAATTCATGCAGGGTAAAGCACCTGACGAATTATACGCACTGTCCGCATTCATATCTGGTAAGTTGAAATCAGCGTTAATGAGAATGCAACGCAATAACCAAACAGAGCCCGATGAGGATGTTATGGAAATCATTGAGGGTGTTGCCAAAATCACATTGAATGTGAAGGATGAGTTCCGTGCTATCCTTTGGGCAATGATCGCAAGTGAGATTCCAGAGAAACAGAGAGCACTTGTATTGAATATGGTAATCAAGGGTAATTACGACCCAGCAACAAAAGCAGCCATGGGCAATGCAATGGTCAAAGTCCGTGGATTTATGAAAGGAGTTTAACATGAAAAACACACAATTGAAACGAATAGTCGAACGTCATTACTTCACAGGCACTCCATTGACATATGATGAGTATGACGCCCTGAAGGATACTGAATACGCTAACGTGATAACCAAACCATCTAGGTTCAAGGGCATCATCGAAGCAATGGACAATCCCCCACCGAAGAGAAATAAGAGACCTGCCCAATTCAATGGTGGCATAGATAAGAGAACCGTTAAGGGACTCATCGACGACATCGAGGATAGGTTTGATTTGGAAATCTTCAACGTGGACGCAAGCAAGTATAAAAGGGTTGATGTTGATGAGCTACGCAGTTTCATCTCTACATGGAGTGAACGCAATATAATGGAACAGGCAACAACCGACTACGTTAACCGAGCGCTTGAAGAGGAAAACGTATACCTCATACTTGCGAAGCTGTGCTGGGCCTGCACGTAACCCCATATACAGTTAAACAAATTAAGGTGACTTCGGTCGCCTTTTTTTGTGGATTTTATTCTTCATACCATATAATATATCTTAAATGAAAGGTAACATAATGAGTAAAAACATTGAAGACATCGAAACATTTGATGAAATGTGTGATATCGCAACACAGAAAATCCACTCAGCCCTTCTTGAGGGAGGTGGGCACAGAATGAAATCTACCGTTCATCTATGGCTATCACATGCCATTTTGTGGAAAGAGCGTCAAGACAAAAGCAAAAAGAAAGGAAAGGGAAAATGAGAGTCAATCTAAAGGTGATATCAAGACCAGACGTGCCCGGCGGACTGCGCACAACTGAAGTCATAGGGGATCTGCAGGGTGATGTTGTTGTCGGATCAACTATATGCGTCCTCGGAGACCCTCTCGAAGAGGGATATAGTATCCGTTGCATCAACACCTCACCAGTGGAAATCATAACACAAGTGGGAACTGACCACGTCCAGGCAATCACAGAGACAGGCTCTGTGTATGAGTTGACCTATTTATGATATGCAGTCAGAAGCATCGTTGGTACGGTGACGAAGAAGATGAAGATGAGGGATATGACTATGAAGGCTATTAAACCAATATCAGATTTCAGTGACTACAAAAACAGTCAGAAGGTATTCAATCCAGGACCAGGTACCGCGTGGGCTGCTGTGTTGGATCAACAGTACGGAATCGAGGTAGTGAGGGAACTCCCTATAATGAAAAATTCTACGAGGGAGGGGTCAGAGCTTCGTATTTTTGACCTAGACAAGGACGACACTCCAATGGTCTTTCGACAAAAGATCAACATATCATTTGGTGCTGTGTTTGGACTGGGTGATGTCAGCGAATGGCAGGACATTGCAATGTCCTATGTGGACAACAACAATGAATGACCTAACTATATTTGCAACTGTATTGGCGTGGATTTTTGGGATATTGAACATTGTTCTTATTGCATTGCGCATAACGTTCACTTTCACATATTCCGAAATTGACAGGATGATGGATCAGATGAAGGGATACACTCGAGAGTGGCCAATCATAAAACCAATAATTGTAGTGATTTTATGCACTGCATGGCTTATAACACAAAGGATGGGACAATGAGTAAAAAATGTAAATCGTGTGGACATACCAAAGAAGAAGCACCACCAATCAAACCCAAAAAGATCTGTGTGGCTACCGTCCGTATCAATTCGGAAGATCGCGAGGGGGTATTGAGTATGCTGGTCGGTCTTTTTGAGGACCACCCAGCCTACCTTGATGTCATTGATGTGAATGTGTGTCACAAGTCCAGAACTCGCGTGAATCACATTACGTACCAAGGTGACGGCCACTCAATTGGAAACACTTTACGGGACATAGATTACCACACGTTGTAATGCACTACCTCCAATCCAATTACATAGACAGCTGCTCCCTATGTGAGAGTGAACCTGATGGCAAGGACACTATCAAGAAATATCATCTTGACGGTAGTGCATACTGGTTTTGTAGTTGGGCTTGTTGGTATCGTTGGCACATGAAGTATTTAGGGGAAATAGGAAAATGGGGCCACCCAATAATCATTGAACATAAGGCGTGACCCAAACGATTAGATACCCTATAATGATTTTAACGATTAAGGAAGGAACAAGATTATGGGTACGAGTTACGATGCAATGATTGTCATGGGAGCACCTATCAAAAGCTGCATTACGTATATTGATACATCCACGATGATCACCAAGTATAATGAAAACACGGGGAAGCCTTATGAGGTGGAAGTCCCGGGTGAGGTGATGAAGTTTAATGGCAAAGAGATCGAGGAGTATGAAGAGGTAGAAGAATTGTGTCGCCCTCTCAGTATAATCCACGGTGCGATATATGGTGAAGAGGTGTTGCTCGGTACTCTTTTGTGTAATATGGATTTGAATTACGAATGCGGCATAACAGAGATTGACCCCGTTAAAATCGGAGAGGCCGAGATCGAGGTGGCAACTGCTTTTGAAAAGTTTGGAATTGATTTGATACCCAAATTGTATTTAGTAGGATATGTAGGATAATTTGAACTCCTGGTAGGACAATCCAGGCAAGATCAGTGACCGTCACCTGATCGGGAAATAACAATGGCGGATGGTGGTGATGAACTGTAAAACGGCTCTCATAGCCCGCAATGTTGTGCTTTGACGGGAGTTGGGTTCGCCGTGCACGGTTTGCTCCGGTTCTACCACTCCTAATTTATTAGTAGAAACATCGTGACTCTAAACATTTAATATAGTATTATTGATAATATAATAACAAAAGGAGATAGTCATGGGATTAGATATGTATCTTGAGAAGAAGACGTACGTGAAGAATTGGGATCACGAAACGAAAGCCAATAAATACGTCATAACGGTGAAACAGGGCGATGCCACTGAACCACTGATCAAACCCGAACGCATTTCGTATATTACTGAAGAGGTTATGTACTGGCGCAAGGCAAATGCCATTCATTCATGGTTCATTCGGAACTGCGCTGACAATGTAGACGACTGTCAACCGGTAGATGTATATGAGGCGAAGATCAACGAGCTCTCTGAGATCATTGACGAGCTTTTAAACAGCAGAGATCAGGAACTAGCTGCCACGTTACTTCCACCGCAGTCAGGATTCTTTTTCGGGTCGACTGAAAGAGACGAATGGTACTGGAAGGACCTCGAGCAAACCAAAGAGGCATTGGATAAGCTCAAGGCGGACTACCAATATGTTCATGATTTGTATGCGAAGGCAAAGGCAACAGAAGATTTCGATGGACCTATCCCCAGCTTCGATATCATTTATCAAGCATCATGGTAAAGGGTTGCCAGGAACAACTTAATACCCTATAATAGTCTCAATAAAGAAAGAAATACAATGAAAGACTTCTTATCAATGTTCCTTTTCGTAGCACTCGTATTTCTATGTGTGTTTATAGTGAAAGAAAAGGATAATATACGTGACCACGGAATCGAGCCATACCTAACACAACTATGGGAAGGTGGGTGCTCCACCAATTGCACCCATCACGGAGAATAATAATGCCGAAACACATTGATCACCCAGACGAAGAATTTGAGTTCTATCCGAACGCCAGTAATGATCTTTACATGGATGAAGTCATAAGCATTGCACTCGCAGCTTTTGACCAGATACAGCTTCAGTTGAGGCCTTATGGAATTGAAATAGAAGATAAGGGACAGGATGACGATATCTATGTCCCCCTAGTTAAGACATTGGAACGATACAGTAACGGCGAATACCGCCATCAAAACTAGAGGAGAGCACAATGGAAAATACATTGATCAAATACATTCGCAATCGCGAGGATGAGCCTATCGGAGCAGTAGCTGCCGTTCGCATAGGGGATAGTGTTGGTGTGAGTTGTTGCTTGGTTCATAAAACGGATCGCGAACATATCAGCACCAAAGAACAGGTACGCTCTCAGGCTATCTCACGCGCTGTGTTGGCCAAGCCCTTCCCTATTATCCCCCGTTCAATCAGTGGAGAGTATGAGAAGATGCTGCGTCGCGCTCAGAGTTACTTCAAGGGATGTGAAGTCATCCCAGCATAGGAGTATTATGAAATTCACATTTATCTTATTTATTGTACTGGGTGTGAGTGGTGTTGTGCTTAGTGTAGAAGCTTCTGACATGAATATGCCAGCTAAGATAGGAACAATGTGTTTTCTGGCGGTGGCGTTCATATCTCTGTGTGATAGTATATTGGATGTTAAATGAGTAGTGATACTTCCGATTCAATGTTACGTTGGCACCCAGCACCACTTAGCCAAATAACCATCCCGGTACCATACATGGGACAGACAAGTGCTGTCAACGGAGTATACCTCCGGCCCTGGGAAGAAGTGGAATGGCATATCCAACATAATATTGATGGGTCACGATCAATAACAGGATACACCATCACAACACAACGGACAACTAATGACATATGCGTGTGACATATATAAGAATGAAACGGGACTCAAGGCCTATGAGCAAGATCCGGATTATCACGCTCATTTAGGTGATACGATACCCAGTAATCATTATATAGAGTGGTTAGAGGAAAATCATACGACTCTATTGGAGAAAGTTGACCTCTTGCACGAAACCCTCAAGCTCGCATACCGACACATTGTTAAACATCATGCAGTCGGGCATGTGATTGAGGCCGGGCAATTCTGTAAAGTGTGTTGCCATGAAGATGATACTGAACCTGAAATGAATCAGATATATAAAGTGATACATGATAATGAAAAAGCTCACTGAATTACAACAGGATATCCTGGACAGCCTTCGGGGACATGGCGTATGGGAAGACTACAATGACATCCGTTGTAGTTGGGTATGGCAAAACAGATACATAACTCGTCGTGTCCTTGATGCCCTGGTAGGCCATGGCTATGCTCATACAGTTCGGCTAGATAGAGTCACGAGATACTATCCCGTTGACCTATTAGCTCACTGTCCCTTCTGTGGGGTGGCTGGAATGGAACTTGAGGTTTGGAATAGAAACAACCCCGACACTGAGTATGGATGTGGCTCATGCGAGATCAGTTTTGATACTATAGAACAATGGAACCGAAGAGTTGACCTATGATTGATTGGGTTGCAGGGGCCTTTGAACTATCAGGGTCTTGGAAAACAGGCAACAAAAAGAAGATAGGGTTTGTTTTAAATCTTTTGGGGAGTATAGCCTGGATCTATGTTGCTTTCAATTCCCATGTTTATGGCTTGCTTTTAGTAGTGATACCAGCTATATTCATTAATATTCGTAATTGGTTGAAATGGAATGCAGAAGAAAAGCTAAAGGATTGTCATGGCAGCAAGAACCTGGGAAACAACAAGACCACCTAATGAAGTTCTGATCGAAATCGAACATGGGGACGATACTATAATCGGTATGGCCGTCCACGGCGGAGATGGAGTAGAGCCTCATTGGACCAATATGGATCGATCAGAGAAGTATCCCCCAGAATACAAGAGATGGCGACACCTAAAGGTAAAGAAACAATAGGCGTGCCAAGGAACAACTAATAGGGTAATATAGACTTAACAATTAAGAAAGGAGTAGTCATGGCCAATAGACTCAGCAGAGAAGGCAGCATCAAACGCGGAGGATTGACCTTCGAACATGAACACTATAACGACTCACATCAGATATGGGTGACCCATCAAACCAGTAATCGCATATTCACTGGTTCATTGGAATGCGCGGTAGATGCTGGTGTGTTGTCCAGTACTATAGAGGACAAGACTCTCACAGACAAACAGATCGACACATGCCTACAAGTAATGGACGAGGCTATTGAAGACGACATCTACTGAGAACTGATCATGAAAATTGCAAAAGTACCCGACACCATTCCCCTAAGAGTCAATAGGAGACAGGGCAACCTCCAATTCGAATACCAAGATCCTTATTTTGGGTACCAGCCGGCGATCTGTATTAAAGAACTATCATACCTGATAGACTTACCAGAAGATCTATACGATTACGATTGGTGGTTCCGCTACTCACGAAAAAAACCCAGACACAATCAGGCCTATGAAGTCCTATGGGACACGGATTGGAACATCAAAGTGAAAGTTGGGGAATCATGGGAATGGATGAGCGCCTACAATTTTATCTGTCGCAAAGTCACCAAAACAATTCCCACATATATGTGGTTAGATTACCGAAAAAGACGTGACACCAACTCGTTATATGGTAACATATTAACAACATAAAGGAAACAGGACAATGATTAGACATTTTTTAGCACCTCTAGGTTTCATATTGATCATATTGAGTGTCGTATTTGCTGGATGGCACTTCATGCTCACAGCTAACCCAGATGGCTCAGATGTTGACACATCACCAGAAACCCTATATGAGGTAATTCAGATCGGCGGCTGTGAATATGTGTACCTCTCTCGAAGGCCCTGGGGAGCCGAAATGGCCATAGCACATAAAGGCAACTGTACGAACAGTTTACACAGAGCAGAATAATGGAAATTGACAGCGACAAAGTAATTTTATGGCAATACGAACACCGGCGGATACAGGCAGCTCATGGCAGACTCCTCAAAGCACTGGTACATATATCAAATATGGATAATGACTGTGGTGGTGGGATGGGTGAAAGCTGTTGCGGCTGCATCAGTTCAGCCATATGGGCAGCAGAAGAAGCAATAGAGAAAGAGACATTAAAATGAGAACTGAAACATACCTGTATGCGAGAGACGATAACGGAGAGAGATCCCTTTGGGAGCCCCCCACCACCATATCCAAGGATAGTGGTGGGAACTGGAACCATGACGGGTTTCTGGGACTGGGACCATACGACAAAGGATTGGTGGCAGACGATTTCGAAACATATCAACAATATTATCATATCAGGGACATATTGGGGGATAAGTTCCATGGCCTCCGTAAAGGAAGGAAAATGTTGATCCGGGTTCATAGAACGGAGCCTGTAGTAGTTAAAGTATAATTTAAATGTGGGTGTGGTGTAATTGGCGCACACTTCTAAAAGAAAGACGGAGAACCAGTTGCGTGCTATGCATGGTACAAGACTATATAGCCCGGCTTTTAAGAAGAGGAGCAGAGGGGAGTGTACATCCCCTGTAGTTCGACCCCTGCCACCCATTCCATTTTGAAAGAATAATTTTATGGAAGTGACTAATATCTCTTTTGACTGAATCGCAATCCTATATGCATACGGGATTGCAGGGATGTCTTGTAAAGAGTAAGGAGTTTTTTGGAGATGGCCACCATTAAGTAGGTTCGATCCCTACCGCTTCCGCCTAATATTCCTGAAGATAACACGTGACTCCTAACTCGTTATATAGTAATATATTAACAAGATAAAGAAAGGGATGTGATGAAGAAACTAACAAAAACATATCTGTATACTCGTGATGAAAATGGTGCCCGGTGCATATGGACCCCAGATACAACGCCCGTCAAAGAGAAGGATGGGATGTGGGATAATGCCAATTACTCTGGGACGAATCTGATCGCAGATGATGAGAGTGACGGACCGAAGGATATAACAGGTATCCTAGGGAAAGGTTTTCATGGTCTTCGGAAGGGAAGAAAGACGCTAATCAAAGTAGAGTTCACAGATCCTAAGGTGACAAAAATATGAGTCAGAAATCATCAAAGACTTATATATTAGCCAGAGACGATAACGGAGACAGGACGCTGTGGAAAGCAGATACACCCATCAAGAAGAATGATGGCTGGTGGGACATGGCTGAAATTGGTGACCTGGTCTCCGAGAGTAAATCCTTTATTGATGGCCTGATCGGAGAGGGATGCTTTGGAGTTCGCGCAGGACGGAAGAAGACTATCAGAGTCACCACATATACACCGAAAGTGGAAGTGCTATGAGACAGGAAGCATACGACAATCTAGAGGATGCGAATTGTGCTTTGCAGGACGCGGAGGACGAGATCAAGATGCTCAGAGCGGTTTGGACACACGCTCGCAGAGAACTGAAAGCAGCTAAGGCAGCAGCTATCCACCACCAAATCGAATGCGAACATTGCAAATGAAGAACCAGTACGTAATCAAATATACCAAAGGTACAGGGACACGCGTGTTCAAAGATTACGAATTATAAAGGAATTGAACTATGAAAGCCAGAACTGAAACATACCTGTATGCCAGAGATGATGACGGAACAAGAACAATTTGGACAAAGGACTCCATCATTAAGAAGTTCAATACAGGCTTTTGGGGAGCAAATGATAAAGCAGATATCATCGCTATTGATAATGATCCACTCGCCCACGATTACTGCCCCACAACTGATCTGATCGGTACAGGAATGCACGGCCTGAGGAAAGGTCGGAAGACTCTTATCACGGTGACACATACAGTGGAGACACACCAATGAATACAGAGAAACCCCTAACACCATATGATGTTGACTACGAAGCTGTTAACCCGGCGAACGTCGATGAGTATGTCCCAGATGACGTTGACCAAGTACCCTACCCAGAATCCTCAGTTGACCTATTGGAGAAATGGAAGCCACTCCTGGATATGTCCAATGATGAGTTCCATCGTAAAATATGGACGGGAGACTGAGTATGTCTTGCTATATCATCAAACATCGGCGGCCAGTAATCGGCAGATTAATCACCATAATTGGGTCACTCTGCGGCTTAGTGGATGAGGCGATCTCTGTTGCCACACTCGGTAGCGTGGATATGGATTATAAGCTGCGCTGGGTGTTCAGCAAAACTTCGGAAAAGTGGGACGTGGAATAAGGAGACATAATGTTCCCAAAAGAAAATGAATACAAGATAGAGCTTGATGATACACTTGAGTACGTGATGGCAGATGGGGTGGAGATAGGCCTGAACGGTACAGCTGTGTTCTATCGATATAAGAATATGACGGATAGCCCATTCGCACCAGATAGAATAACAGTTAAGGCCATTCATTCATGGCGAGACATAGAAGTGATAGAACAAAAGGATTGACCTAATGACAGATGCTATAGACAAGGCGTAAGCAGAATCGAAAGACACTAATCATTGCTAAATAAACCCATATTCCTTTTCATTTCTATTATCATTCATTTGTTATTACTTTCGACAGCATACTTATCACAAAATGAATCTCATGAGGCTCAGCAAGTA
>Ga0302118_10001517_pt1 | contig 11524 bp, 8 predicted proteins | sample AG5_331_MG_FD_203126 | JGI IMG/M metagenome (GOLD analysis project Ga0302118, IMG submission 203126) | Marine microbial communities from Western Arctic Ocean, Canada - AG5_33.1 | ecosystem: Environmental > Aquatic > Marine > Oceanic | place: Canada: Western Arctic Ocean | collected 2017-10-01 | reverse complement strand
TACTCATCGACAATTTGCCCTACTACTTCTGTACGCATGTCTTTCAACAGCTCTGAAATATCATCGCTGGCCATGAGCTCGTTACGCTGACGATAGATGATCGTGCGCTGATCATTCGCTACATTGTCATATTCCAACAATTGCTTACGAATATCGAAGTTCCTACCTTCTACTTTTCGCTGGGCCTTCTCAATCTGCTTCGTTACCATGCTATGTTCTATGGCTTCTCCGCGCTCCATACCCAAGCGCTTCATAAAGTTCTTCACGCCATCAGTTGCAAAGATCCTAAGTAGGTTATCGTCCATGGACAGATAGAACCTGGAATACCCAGGATCTCCCTGTCTTCCAGAACGGCCGCGCAACTGATTGTCAATACGTCTTGATTCGTGGCGCTCGGTGCCAACGATGTGAAGGCCTCCAGCCGCAATAACTTGATCGTGACGCAACTGCCATTCTACTTTGATTTTCTCGATCTGCGCTTCGGTTGGATTTTCTAACTCAGCAACCTCAGCTTCCCATTTGCCGCCCAATACGATATCTGTACCGCGGCCAGCCATGTTGGTTGCTATAGTCACCACCCCCGGCTTTCCTGCCTGAGAGATAATCTCCGCCTCACGTTCATGAAATTTGGCATTTAGTACTTCATGCTTGATTTTTTCTTTCGTGAGGAAGCTCGACAGCGTTTCAGATGTATCGATAGATGCTGTGCCGACTAGTATGGGCGCTCCTTTTGCGCTCATTTCAGTGATATCACGAACGATTGCTTCAAACTTCTCTTCCATGGAAAGAAAGATAAGGTCGTTTGCATCATCACGCACCATAGGTTGATTGGTTGGTATCACCACGACATCCAGTCCGTATATCGACGAAAACTCGAACGCTTCAGTGTCAGCGGTGCCGGTCATGCCAGACAAATTATTGTACAAGCGAAAATAGTTCTGGAATGTCGTTGAAGCTAGAGTCTGGCTCTCACTCTGAATTGCCAATTTTTCCTTAGCTTCTAAGGCCTGGTGCAAGCCTTCCGACAAACGCCGTCCTTCCATCGTTCGACCAGTGTGCTCATCAATCAGCACAATGCTTTTATTCTGAACTATGTATTCGATATCTCGATTGAAAAGGTTATGCGCCTTTAGGCCAGCATGTACGTGATGGAGCAAGGATAAATTGGTCGCCGAGTAGAGTGACTCGCCCTCCGCTAACAACTTTTTCTGAATCAGAATATCCTCAACGAACTCGTGCCCAGTTTCAGTAAGCTCAACCTGGCGACTTTTCTCGTCAACGGTAAAGTGACCTGACTCCTCGGGCACGAAGCTCTTGTCCATCATTTCCATCTTGGACTTTTCGGCCTTTATTCCCTTCTCCAACTTTGGGATCAGCTGGTTGATGGCTTCGTAGAGTTTGGAACTATCTTCCGCAGCTCCAGAGATGATCAGCGGAGTTCTCGCCTCGTCGATGAGGATTGAATCCACCTCGTCGACGATCGCAAAATTTAATTCTCTCTGCATTTTGTCATCGAGACGAAATGCCATGTTATCCCGCAAGTAATCAAAACCAAATTCGTTGTTCGTGCCGTAGGTAATAGAGCTGTTATAGGCTTCTTTCTTTAATTCCGGTGTCTGTCCCGAGCCTATGATTCCCACACTGAGACCTAGAAACTCATACAGTGGTCGCATCCAGTTCGCATCACGCTCTGCAAGATATTCATTCACAGTAACTAAGTGAACTCCATTGTCAGTAAGACCATTTAGGTAGGCCGGCAAGGTCGCCATAAGCGTCTTACCCTCACCCGTTCTCATCTCTGAGATATTTCCTTCGTGCAATACGATTCCACCAATCATCTGCACATCGAAATGGCGCATCTGCAGTGTCCGCTTACTCGCTTCACGAACTACGGCAAAAGCTTCCGGCAGTAACGCGTCAATCGACTCACCGGCATCGAAGCGTTGCTTAAATTCGCCCGTCTTGGCTTTCAACTCTTCATCGGAAAGCGCTTCTAAAGAGGGTTCAAGCTCGTTGATAAGAACAGCCGTCTTTTTCAATTTCTTCAGCTTGCGCGAGTTACTACTTCCAAATATTTTGTTTAATATGCTCATTTTTCTCTATCAATAGGTTGATTCGATACGCTGATCTCCTACGGGCATGATGAGCATTGCTCAGTCAAACCGATAGCGACCAATTAGATTGGTTTTGAGAAAGGGATAATTATCTTGCTGTGCGATGTATATAGGCGGCAGGGTCGACGACTCTACCGTTTTTGTAGACCTCAAAATGAACATGAGGCCCTGTCGAGCGGCCAGTAGAACCCACTAGCGCGATGTTCTGACCCTTCATTACGATATCGCCAACATCCACCAACAGCATTTCTGAGTGAGCGTAGCGTGTAGTGAATCCGTTTCCATGGTTGACCTCAACCATCAAGCCGTAGCCCGATCGGGGCCCAGACCAAGTGATTACCCCTGCTGCCACGGTATTAATCTCAGCGCCCGACTTGCCAGTGGTGAAGTCGATGCCGCCATGGAAGGTTATGCGCCCGGTAATAGGGTCAGGACGCTGACCAAAGCGCGAAGCGATCCAGGCTTTTTCTACAGGCCTACCAGCGATAAAAACATCTGACTGAATTTTGCGATCAGTCATCAAGCCTTCAAGAATTTCGAGTTGCTGCTGACGATCGTCAAGTTGTCGTTCGAGTTGATATACAGCGTCCATAAAGCCCGCTGCCGAGTAAGACTCTGAAACGCCAGTTGCAGGGCCGCCGATCGCAATCGGATCGCTGAAATCAAATTCGCCAGTATCCAGTTTGGCAATGGTGGTTATACGTTCCCCTACAGCATCCAAGCGCACCAGACGTGCCTGTAACATTGCAAGTCGCATAGTTAGGGCTTCGATCTGCTGTTCTGACTCGTCTTTAATCTCGGATATTTGTTCAGTCTGTATACGAATCTGGCGCTCCCAATTTTGCGCAGACTCTTCGCTGAAGACGCCGTTGTTCTGAGAAACCGCGAGCCCATAGCCGAAGTAGCCCAACGCAACTGGAGTACCGAGCAGGCATAGGGAAAGAAGGCCTTTCAGCCATCCTTTGAGGACGATAGTTTTAGTGTGACCATGACGCTGGTCGACTAGAATAACTTTCATTGTGTAAGCGGAATTCTCAGTAAGCCTATTAAAACTTGGGGCTAATCAAGAAACTTCAACGCCCAACTATATTTATTAAAATCAGGCAGTTAGGATAGCACGGCAGGGCTAGGCTGCCAACACTGGTTTCATATAGGAAATAGGCACGTTTGTATCTTTATCGAAACTGACAATTTCCCAAGCATCTTCATTAACTTCGAGCATTCTTAGTAAAGCATTGTTAAGAGCATGTCCAGATTTATATCCCTTGAACTCGCCTATCAAACTGTTGCCAAGCAGGTATAAATCTCCAATAGAATCAAGGATCTTATGCTTTACGAACTCGTCTTCGTAGCGCAGACCATCCTCGTTCAAGACCTTATAGTCACCTATCGCGATGGCATTATCCATACTCGCACCTAGTGCCAAATTCCTATTACGCAATTCTTCGAATTCATGCATGAAACCGAAGGTGCGCGCACGGCTTACCTCCTTAACAAAGGAAGTACTGGAGAAATCGATGGTCGCGCTCTTCGTGTGTTTCTTGTAAACAGGGTGATCATAGTGAAGTGTGTAGCTAACTTTGAAGCCATCAAAAGGCTCGAGGCTGACAGCTTTGTCGCCATGCTCCAAATGCAGTGGCTTCAGTATTTTGATGAACCGCTTCAATTCTGATTGTTCTTCGATGCCAGCAGATTGAATCAGGAAAACGAACGGGCCAGCACTGCCATCCATAATCGGTACTTCTGGCGCACTTACATCGATGAACACATTGTCGATGCCTAAACCCGACAGCGCGGACATCAAATGCTCAATAGTAGAAATTCTAACGTCATCTTTAACTAGACAGGTAGAGAGGGTTGTATCGCCTACATTTGATGCGCGGGCAGGAATCTGCACGGGTATATCAAGATCTACTCGGGTAAAGATGATGCCAGTGTTAACTGGAGCTGGCTTCAGTGTTAAATAGACTTTCTCGCCGGTGTGCAGGCCAACGCCGGTGGCACGAATAACATTCTTCAGGGTTCTTTGTCTTAGCATAGGTCTTCGCTTCGCGTCTTATTTAGTCGGAAAATCATGAGGATTTCGAGCATTTGCGAGTGTTATGTCGAATTGCGATCAAGGCTTATAGCCCACTGTCTTAAACGAGTACTCCGCGCCCTGTTGCTTCTCCAACACTAGACTCGAGAACGAGCGGTTCCCGCTCACAACGACGACCCTTTTGGCATAGTAGCAAAATTAAAGGAATAACCCAATAAGGGAGTGCCCGTGTAAAGCCCCAACTACCCGCCTTATAAGGCCGTTCAAAAACAGTAAGTGAGGAGTACCGTGTAAAAATCCTACTGCGGCATTCCTGCGAGCCTAGTCAGCCTGCTTTCTTAGAAAGGCTGGGATATCGAGATAATCCATGTCGGTATCTGAGCCCACAACCGCAGCAGCCGTAGCTCGAGAAGAACCCTGTCTACGCATAATCGCCGGCTTATCGAGCTGGCGGTAGTCGGGAGTTATTTCCCTGTCAGTATTGTCCACAACCTTAGTGGGTTTGGCGTGCTTATCACCCAGACCAGTTGCTACGACAGTAACGCGCATTTCATTCTCTAGACTTGGATCGATCACCGTGCCAACGACTACAGTTGCATCATCCGAAGCAAACTCTTCAATTGTGTCGCCAACTTCAGAAAATTCGCCCAGAGATAGATTCTCTCCAGCCGTAATATTAACTAAAATTCCGCGCGCGCCTTGCAGATTCACGTCTTCTAGTAATGGGCTACGAATCGCAGCCTCTGCTGCCTCCCGAGCTCGATCAGCGCCCACTGCTGTACCCGTGCCCATCATAGCCATGCCCATCTCAGACATCACCGTTTTAACATCGGCGAAATCCACGTTAATCATGCCTGGGTTCATAATTAGATCAGCGATACCTTTCACCGCGCCTAACAGTACATCGTTAGCAGCTTTAAATGCTTCCAGTAACGTTGCCTCTTTACCCAGCACATCTAGTAATTTTTCATTCGGAATAGTAATCAAAGAATCCACGTGCTCTGAGAGAAGTTGAATACCCTCTTCAGCAATCTTGGAACGCTTTTTACCTTCGAATGGAAAAGGTCGAGTTACGACCGCAACAGTTAGGATGCCCATCTCCCTAGCCACTTCAGCAACGATAGGCGCGGCACCTGTTCCTGTTCCTCCCCCCATACCAGCTGTGATAAACACCATATCGGCGCCCGACAAAATCTCAGCGATCTCATCCCTATCTTCCAACGCTGCCTGTCGACCGATCTCAGGATTTGCCCCAGCGCCAAGACCTTTCGTTATATTGCTACCCATCTGCAATATCGTCTTGGCTTTCAGGTTATGCAAAGCCTGTGCATCTGTGTTGGCGCAGATAAACTCCACGCCCTCCACCTGATTATTGATCATATGGTGCACGGCGTTTCCGCCTCCACCACCAACGCCTATAACTTTAATTTCAGCGCTCTGCGCGACGCTCTCGACTAATTCAAACATATAGCCCCCTCATTTATGATGCTTTACTGTATCGGTTATTGACTACTAAGATTAAAACTAAAAATTTCCTTGGAACCAGTTCTTTACCCTGTCCACAATCTGAATCTGTGGCTCACACTTTGAATCGATTCCGCCTCTTTCATGATATTGCTTTAAGCCGTACAGCAACAATCCAACACCAGTAGAATAAATTGGGTTTCTTACAATATCGGCTAAACCATTGACATTGTGAGGAGCTCCGATGCGTACTGGGGCATGAAATATTTCTTCAGCCAAATCTACAACACCTTCCATTTTACTAGTGCCTCCGGTTAGGACAATGCCCGCTGCTAGCAGGTTCTCGAACCCACTTCGTTGCAACTCGGCTTGCACTAGCGTAAATAATTCGTCGTAGCGCGGCTCAACCACCTCTGCCAAAGCTTGCCTGGAAAGTTCTCTTGGCGCTCTATCTCCGACGCTAGGCACCTTCAGAGACTCATCGGCGCTAGCCAATTGAGTTAACGCGCAGGCATATTTAATCTTTATCTCTTCTGCGTTTTCTGTCGGTGTTCTCAATGCCATGGCTATATCATTCGTCACCTGATCACCAGCTATGGGAATGACACCTGTGTGTCGTATAGCACCTTCTGTGAAAATCGCGATATCAGTGGTGCCTCCACCAATATCCACGAGACAAACACCGAGCTCTTTCTCATCATCGGTAAGAACACTATAGGCTGAGGCCAATTGCTCTAGAATAATTTCGTCAGTTTCTAGGCCGCAGCGCTTGATGCATTTCTCAATATTCTGCACTGCGTTAATCGCGCAGGTGACCAAATGTACTTTCGCCTCAAGACGAACACCGGACATGCCTAGCGGCTCCTTAACACCTTCTTGGGAATCAATGATGTATTCCTGCGGCAGTATGTGTAGAACTTTCTGATCAGCAGGAATAGCAACTGCTTGCGCAGCATCAATAACGCGCTCGATATCGGCCTTCATGACCTCGCCATCTCGAATCGCTACGATTCCATGAGAGTTCATACTTCTGATATGACTACCGGCAATCCCAGCATAGACTGAATGAATCTGGCATCCCGCCATTAGCTCAGCTTCTTCGATTGCACGCTGAATGGATTCAACGGTCGATTCAATGTTGACTACAGTTCCTTTCTTAAGTCCGCGAGAACGATGGCTGCCAATACCGACAATATCCAGACCACCGTCCGCATTGATATCCCCAACTATGGCGACGACCTTAGAAGTGCCTATATCCAATCCAACAATCATATTTTCGCTTGCTGATTCATTCATGACTCGAATTCTCCAGACAAGGGGCATCAAAAAGACTAATAGTTATTTGGTGGAACTGAATCACAGAATTGCCACTCCGGCAAAATCTGACTCGGTATCGCCTACCGCTATTCCGTTTCCGTATCTCAAATCGATAGATAGAAATTGGGATGATTGCTCCAATGGCTGGATCAAATAAAAGTCGATAAAACGCTGCGTCTTCTCGAATACATCATCTCTGCCAGCTGCAACCTGCATTTGCTCGTTCAGTAGGTACTCCCAGCTACCACGCTTGCTTAGGCTCAATCCGGAGAGGCGAAAACCTGCTGGAAATAAAATTTGATTGAGCTTCTGGTACTGCAACATCACTGTCTCTTGAGATTCTTCAGGCCCAGTAAGCAAAGGCAAAGCGCTTAATTCTAGCAGTCTCTCAGGCTGAAAAATCTCACCGTATTGATTCAGCAATTGCTCATTACCCCATCGTGCTATAGCTACTTGTTCTGTCAGATGCAGTGATAGTGTGCTCGGCCAGATTCGCGTCACCGACGCCTGCAGGATCCACGGATGAAGTTCTAGCTCGACCTTTGCTTCGACAACATCGAAATCGAAGAAGCCATTCCCCATAAACGAAGCTAACACTCTGCTTACCTCAGCCTCACTTATTCTTTGCCACTGATTCTCGATTCTAACTTTGCTAACTGGGCGATTTAAAAACCCGGAAATATCTGTTCTATTCTGAACCATCACCAAAGCAACACAAACTAATACCGAAAAAAACACATAGAGCCCTCGCCTGCCTGAAGACTTCGGCTTAAGCGGCTGGTTTCCCAAGCTGGAATTGCGGCGCGTTGAATGTATGCCGCTTCCAGTTCTAATAGCTCTATTTGTAATTGCCATCTTTTTAGTTCGCCGCTTGTTCTAGTTCTAATATTGTTAATAATAAATTGCCGAAATTGATTCCAGCCTGCTTCGCTGCAATCGGCACAAAACTGTGGTCTGTCATGCCTGGAATCGTATTCAGCTCCAGCAAGTAGAATGCACCGCCTTGGTCTTGCATAACATCAACTCTTGCTAAGCCCTCACATCCGAGACTTGTATAGGCAGCGCGTGCTAGTTCATTCAGCTCGGTCTGCTCCTCTTCGCTCAACTGAGCAGGGCAGATAATTTCTGTCCCTTCATCGAAGTACTTTGCGTCGAAGTCATAAAACTCTCTCGATGTGCACACCTGAGCCGTGGGTAGCAATTGATCCTCGATCACGCCTACTGTAAATTCTTTGCCTACCACACACTTCTCAGCCATTACTTGTGAATCGAACTCACTGGCCAACTCGAATTGCTTTTGTAGGCTTGCTGCGTCCTTCACTATCGCTATGCCTAGGCTCGATCCACCATTCACTGGCTTCACAACCGCAACTCCAAAATCATCTATCAAAGCCTGCCAATCTGTCGCTTCATTCAACTCCATATAATCGGCGGCATTCAATCCCAAGCGCTGCCAAATCAGCTTGCTCTTCACCTTATCCATGGCGAGGGCCGAGGCCAGTACACCGCTCCCGGTATAGGGGATCTTCAAAACTTCTAGAAGACCCTGAATCGTTCCATCTTCCCCGCCCTGACCATGCAGCATGATCAGCGCTAGATCCGGCTTCAAGTTGTCTAGGTCTGCGACAATAGTATCGCCCACATCTAGAACACTCACGTTTACGCCTAATGCCAGCAATTCCCGATAGACCGCTTCACCACTCAACAGGGATATTTCGCGCTCTGAGGAATCCCCGCCTTTCAGTACGACGACGTGCCCACAATTCGCTATGATTTTCTCTTTATCTATCGTTCTCATTTGTCTATTTCTTGACCGCTAAATGCAAAAATCTTCCATAAAAATCAATTAATTATGCTTTGAAACCTGATTTGGCCAATTGTTTGGCCAAAGAACCGACACTTCCCGCTCCCTGAGTCAAAATGATGTCCCCAGGGCGGACTAAATTACTTAGAATTCCTTGCACCTCCGACTCTTCTTTCACGTATACAGGATCGACTTTTCCGCGCAATCTAATGCTTCGGCAGAGGCTTCTTGAGTCCGCGTTAGCGATCTTCTTTTCTCCTGCGGAGTACACCTCTAGTAGCAGCAAAACATCTGCCTCGCCAAGCACTTCGACAAAGTCCTCATAGAGGTCCTTGGTGCGACTGTAGCGATGTGGCTGGTAGACCATGACTAATCGATTGTCTGGCCATCCATCACGCAGAGCTCGCAGGGTAGCGGCAACTTCGGTAGGGTGATGTCCGTAGTCATCGATAAGCATGACCGTCCCACCCTCTACGGCAAATTCACCCTGCACATCGAAACGGCGACCAACTCCAGAGAAATTCTCGATACCGCTCTGGATATCCGCCGCCGCAATACCCTCGTCTGTAGCGATAGCAATCGCAGCAGTTGCATTTAACGCGTTGTGACGACCCGGCATATTCAGTGTAATTTTCAGCTTGTCCTTTGCTTCCTTGCGCATCACTTCGAATTGAGTAATTTGTTGTTCCTGACTCAAATTAGTGATTCTAAAATCGGCATCCGTTGAGAAGCCATAGGTGATTTTAGGCCTCGATATGCGCGGTAGAAGCTCGCGCACAACCGGATCATCGATGCACAACACTGCCAATCCGTAGAATGGGAGATTATGCAAAAAGTCGGTGAAGTATTTCTTCAGGTTCTCGAAGTCACCCCCGTAAGTACTCATATGATCGGCTTCGATGTTAGTTACGACCGCGACCATAGGTTGTAGATGCATGAACGAGGCGTCGCTCTCATCCGCCTCTGCGACCAAATATCTACTCTCTCCCAGTCGAGCATTGGTTCCCGCACTATTCAGCAGGCCTCCAATAACGAATGTAGGATCGAAGCCCGCCTGCGCCAATACAGATGCCACGATACTTGTAGTCGTGGTCTTCCCATGGGTGCCCGCGATAGCGATAGAGTGACGGTAGCGCATCAACTCAGCCAGCATCTCTGCACGAGCGATCAATGGCTTAGATTCATTGATCGCCGCTTTGATTTCGGGATTACTCTCGTCGATAGCGCTGGAGTAAACAACTACATCGGCATTTTTAACATTCGCCGCGTCGTGCCCAAAAAATATCTCAGCGCCCATGGATTCTAGACGCACGGTATTCGGTGACTCCTTGATATCTGAACCGCTGATTTTATAGCCCTGATTTAGTAATACTTCGGCCACACCACACATACCAGCGCCACCGATACCAACAAAATGAAGTCTATTGATACGCCTCATCTCAGGAATAATATGTCGATTGGCTACGCTATGCATGGACTAACTCCAAACATCGCCGCGCAATAATTTCATCCGCATCACGAATTGCTATGGATTTTGCGATGTCGCTCATCTGCTGTAATTTGTTGCGATTTTCGTGCAACTCCACCACCAGAGCTTTTAGCGCAGCGGCAGTCAAATCTTTTTGCTCCAATAGAAATGCAGCGCCTGCCTGAATTAGCCAATTAGCATTCTGCGTTTGCTGCTGGTCACTGTGGTGCGGGTACGGAATCAATATCGAAGGCAAGCCAACCGCGGCAATCTCACTAACCGTGCTCGCGCCGGAGCGGCAAATTACTAAATCGGCCCAACTATAAGCCTCGACCATATCACTGATGAATGCAGCAATAGTAATATCATCTTCTGAGTCCAGACCTTTGTCCGCATAGGCTGCCTGAGTTCTCTCTAATGTTCTTTCGCCCGTTTGATGCCACACACTCGGACGTATTTCTTTTGGAAAATCTGCCAACACATCTGGAACCACTTCGTTTATAGCCAATGCTCCTTGGCTACCGCCTAGCACGAGTATTCGCAATCGCTGAGATGAATTTCTAATGTTTCGCGATTGAGCCGAAAGAGCCACAATTTCTTTACGCAGGGGGTTTCCGGTATGAATTATTTTCGCATTCTTAGTAAACGTATTAGGGAAAGCTTCGAATACTTGATTCGCGATCTTCGCCAACAGTTTATTAGTGAAACCTGGCACCGCATTCTGCTCGTGAATCACTAGTTTCCTGCCCATTAGTTTGGTAGCTAGACCTCCCGGGCCTGAGACAAACCCTCCCATACCCAATACGCAATCTGGCTGTACCTTTGAAAGTATTCGCATTGATTGAATTAGTGCCTGCGCTAACATGAAAGGTGCAGCTATCAGCCTAGCTATTCCTTTGCCTTTGAGGCCCTTCGCAGAGACGGCATGAATTTGAATCCCTGACCCTTCAAGCAACCTGTTTTCCATTCCCTGATGAGTCCCCATCCATTCAGTTCGGACATTCTGCTCTTGCAACTTCAGCGCAACCGCAAGCGCTGGAAATACATGCCCCCCTGTTCCGGCGGCCATTATTAATACAGTTGTGTTTTCAGCTGACACGTTGCTACCTAAGCCTCACCAACATCATTAATCTTGTTATCGATCTCGTATTCAATACGAACTAACAGCCCAATCATAAAGAAGCTCATGATCAGGCTTGCACCCCCATAACTCATGAAGGGCAATGTCAAACCTTTTACAGGAAGTAAACTTATGCTCGCTCCTACATTGATCATCGTCTGACCAGCAAATAATAGTCCGAGCCCGTACGAGAAAAATG
>Ga0302118_10001515_pt1 | contig 11526 bp, 5 predicted proteins | sample AG5_331_MG_FD_203126 | JGI IMG/M metagenome (GOLD analysis project Ga0302118, IMG submission 203126) | Marine microbial communities from Western Arctic Ocean, Canada - AG5_33.1 | ecosystem: Environmental > Aquatic > Marine > Oceanic | place: Canada: Western Arctic Ocean | collected 2017-10-01 | reverse complement strand
GCACGAGGCCACGCCACCGAATGACAGTTCTCCACCGAATGGTGGATGCTGTGGGCATTGAGTGTGGATGACTTGATCGCCTCGACACGGTAGCTTCGTGATGTGGTTGCTACTGTTGTCACGGGCTGTCGCCTGGAAGACCTGTTCGAAGCGTTGCTCGAACAACTCGAACGTTCCCCGGCTGGCCCAATGGCGACCGAGACGATCCTCGTTCCGGGTCAAGGCATCGCGCGTTGGTTGGAACTGCGCATTGCCGACCGATTAGGCATCGCAAGCGGCATAGACATGCCGTTCCTGGGTGCGTATCTGCATCGACTGAGTGCCGGAGATGTCAACGGTTCGGGTGATCTGTTCTCGCGAGAAGTTCTGGTACTGCGATTGTGGCGCCTGATCTCCGAACGTCTGCACAGCCAAGATCCCAAGATCGCGTTCGGCGCCGCAACCGACTACTGCAAGCGCGATGAAGACGGCAGAAAGCGCCTGCAACTGTGCACGCGTCTCGCCGCCTGTTTTGACGACTACCAGCTTTATCGAGATGACCTGCTAACGGATTTCAGCAAGGGTGACGACCACAAGGCGCTGTCGCCACACGCACCCTGGCAGGGCCGCATCTGGCGGGCACTGCTTGAGGATGCGGGGCTTACCTTGCCCCCTACGCGCTCACGCAAAGCTACACCCGTCGAGCCGACTCCATTCCTGTTTGCCGAGATGGCAAGCGAACCGGCGCAAGACGGTGCCTCAAGCAACACGGCCCACCGCCTAGTGGCACTGCGGGCACGGCTCAGCCAAGCCGATTGGTGTCGCGACAATCTGCCACCGCGCTTGTCGGTGTTTGGCACCACCACGATGCCGCCGGCATTCCTCGATGTGTTGCACCATGTCGCGCAGCACATTCCGGTGCACATCTACGTGCCGCAACCAACACCGCACTACGTCGGCGATTTGCGCCAGCACAAGAACCGCACCGGCGACAACGCGCTGTTGGCGCGATTCGGCACTGAGAGCCGCGAGTTCCAGTCGCTGCTAGTGGACCTCGAAGAACGCGCCGCGACCGGTGCATCTGTCGAACGCGTAGACCTCGACAATCTCGAGGAGCCGGCGCCACCAGACACGCTACTCGGATGCTTGCAGCACGACATCGTGCACGCAATCGACCGCGGCGAACGCGGCATCACCCGCCACCAGTTATCGCTCGACGATGCCTCACTGCGCGTACACGACTGCCACAGTGCGCAGCGCGAACTCGAAGTCGTGCGCGACCAGATCTTCGCTGCACTCGAAGCCGACGCGACCCTACAGGCGCGCGACATCATGGTGCTCGTGCCAGACATCGATCGCTACGCGCCCTATGCCCATGCTGTGTTTGGGCCGGTGCACTACAACCTACCGTTCCACGTCGCCGACCGTCACCCGGCGCGTGAACTGCCGATCTGCAGATCTCTCTTGTCGGTGCTCGAACTCGCGAGCACGCGCCTGACGCTGGCCGATGTGTTGCACCTGCTTGAGAACACTGCCGTGCAGCGCCGCTTCGGCCTGTTCCCAAACGATGTGCCGATCTTGCGACACATCTGCCAGGCAGCCGGCATTCGTTGGGGACTCGATGGCGATAGCCGGCACGAACAGTTCGACCTACCCGCGTTCGACGACAACGCGTGGCGGCAAGGCATCGACCGCTTGTTGCTCGGCACGCTTACCGGGCCCGTCAATGAACTGGTGCTCGGCAACCTACCGGTTGGCGATACAACCGAAGCGCGCGCTGAACTACTCGCCAAATTCGTGACGTTTAGCCGCAGCTTATTCACGCAGGTCAGTGCCATCCGCCAACCGCAATCGTTTGAGGACTGGGCAGAACGGGTGGATGCCATAACCGATGCGTTGTTCACCCCAATCGACAACGACCAAGAAGATGCCCTGCGCCAATTGAAGGGCGCGACTATCAAGCTGCGTAACAATGCTCGCACTGCCAAACACAGCCAACCGGTAACTCTCACGGTCCTGCGCGACTGGTTGCACGAATCGCTAGCCCAAGGAGCACCTTCACGCGGCTTCCTCGGTGGCTCAATCACCATCGCGGCGATGCTGCCGATGCGCGCCGTGCCAGTGCGCTGCTTGTTTGTCTGCGGTCTTGATGACGAAGCATTCCCGCGCCAAAGCAAGCCAACGCCCTTCGATCTGATGGTCGCCAAACCGCGTCCTGGAGATCGCAACCGCCGACTCGATGACCGGCAGTTGTTCTTAGATCTGCTGCTCTCGGCTCGAGACAGCTTGCATCTGAGCTACGTCGGTCGTTCTGCCAAGGACAACGCCGAAGGCGCCCCGTCCGTCGTGCTCGCAGAGTTGTTCGACCATGTTGACCGCACGTGCGTCAGCGGTAGTAACCAAGGCCTGCCACACCAGCAGATCGCCGTGCAACACCCGCTGCAGCCGTGGAGCGAACGATATCGCGATGGGTCGGACCAGCGATTATTCACCTACGCACGTGAATCGACGACGCAGCCAGAACACGAACTGCGTAACGAACAACAGCCTTGGTGTCCGGAAGAACTCAGTGTCGGGCCAGCAACTGACGCCAGTGATGAGGCACACAAGATCGAACTCGACGATCTACTAAACTTCTGGTGGCATCCTTGCAGCGCCTTCCTGCGTCAAGCCCTACGCATGCGCGTGAAATCGACCGACGAACAAGAAGATGCGGACGAACCTTTCTCGATTGATGCGCTTACGCGCTTCCAACTCCAAGATGAAAGTGTTCGCAACGCACTGCGCGGCGAAGACGGACCCGACGACCCGCTGGCATGGACACGGGCCAAAGGAGTATTGCCAGTCGGGGCACACGGTGACGCGACCTATCGGGCATTGCGCGCCGAAACCAATGAACTGTTGCACGAAGCGCGCCGCCACCCGACGACAACCTCGCGACGCATTGATCTAACGGTCGGTCGAACCCGGATCACCGGAACCATTGATGGCTTTAGCGATCATGATCTCGCCTACATTCGGGTCAGCAAGATCAAGCCCAAGGACCGCCTGAGGGCTTGGATCTTGCACGTTGTCGTCGCGGCACAACGCTTACAAGACGGCGCCGACCACACGCCAGCGTGGCCACTCACTACACGAGTCCTGGCGACCGACGGCACGTGGAGTTACAGCGAGGTCCCCGAACCAACCGCGAGTGAACAACTGGCCTTGCTGCTCTCGCTCTACCACTCCGGCCAGCGCAGACCGCTGCCGTTCTTCGAGCAGTCCTCGTATGCCTCGTGCCAGAGTTTCAACCAGACCCCCGACGATCTAAAGGCGCTGCAAAAAGGCGCCGAGAAATACGCACTCAATGATTCGAAAGACGCATGGAAATATGACGAGGGAGACACCTCGATCGCACTTTGCATGCGCAATCGTGACCCATTCGAAGACGGTATCGACAGTGAGTTCCTCCGCCTCGCAAAGAAGGTCTGGCTAGCACCCATCGAATACCTGCAGGAGCAAAACTGATGGCGGCGCCGCTCTACGAACGGTTCGATTTGATGAAGGCTCCGCTCGACGAAGGCACTGTGCTACTTGAAGCAAGCGCAGGCACCGGCAAGACCTACACGCTGACCGGAATCCTCGTGCGCATGCTGCTCGAAGGAATGGTCAAGCACATCGAAGAGGCCTTAGTCGTCACGTTTACCGTCGCCGCTGCAGACGAACTGAAGAACCGGCTGCGGGCTGCCATCCAACGCGCCCACAATGTCTGCCTTGGTCACCAGGACGACGACCCGTTCTTCCAAAGCCTGCAGACGTTCGGCAAAAAAGGCGCCGCGCAACTCCGGCGAGCGCTCGACGAGTTCGATCAGGCATCCGTGATGACAATCCACGGCTTCTGCAAACGCCTGCTCGACGAGTCAGCTTTTGAAAGCGATGAGCCGTTCGATCTCGATTTCACCACCGAAGTGGCCCCGCTGTGGCATGCGGCTGCAGCCGACGCGTTCCGACTCGTCCGCGAGCCCGACAGCCTGATGCTCGGCTCGTTATTGCACGAGTCCAAACTCAACCCGGCAGAACTGGTCAAACTCTATAGGAACTGGCAGCGCTACCCCAACGTGGCGCTTGAACCGAGCGAACCGCAACTCGGAGTACACCTAGCCAACCTGCGCGCTGCGGTGCATCGTGCCGCAGCACAATGGGACGACGAGTTGCTCAACTCTGTCGCTGAGTTCAAGTGGCAGAAGACTAAGGCGCCAACTACAGGCGACAACCGCCAGTACTTCGCGCAGGCGAGCGAAGCGATAAAAGCGCGACCCGAGCTTTGCCTCGCAATGTTCGATCGGCTCAGCACCGCGCGGTTGGGCAAAGAACTACTGAAACGCAGCAATCCAAGCTTCGGCCAGCCGTTCTTTGCATCCTGCGATGACGTGCGCACCGAATGGCTGGTGGCAGTCGACCACCTACAAGTCGAACTGTTAGTGCGCATGCACGAGCGACTCGACCGCCTAAAGCGCGAGCAGGCGCTCTTGACCTTCGACGATCTACTGGCACGAACGCATTCGGCAATCACCGATCCGGCTCGGCAGGATTCATTGTTGCACGCACTGCATAGCCGCTACTCCGTCGCATTGATCGATGAGTTTCAGGACACCGACGAACGTCAATACGCGATCCTCTCGCAGAGTTTTCGCAACCGCCCGCTGTTCCTTGTCGGCGACCCCAAGCAAGCGATCTATGGCTTCCGAGGCGCCGATCTGCGCACGTATCTGGGCGCCGTCGCCGATGCGGTGCAGAAAAACACACTGCAAATCAACTTCCGTAGCTCTGAGCAATTGGTCGCAGCGGTCAATCAATTGTTCGCACGCGCAGGCTCATTCGTCAATTCCGACATCCGCATGCAGAAGGTGTGGGCCAACGCAAAAGTTAACGAACTCCAAATCGAAGACGATGACGGTGCGGCGATGCGATTCCGTCTGCTGGCGCATGAAATCAACGACAAGCACATCGCCATCAACCTGAAGCCCGTTGACACCCGCCGCCTGATCGCGCGCGACATAACCAAAGAGATCGCACGCCTGATCGATGGACCGCCCCGCATTGAAGGCCGACGTATTCTGCCGCGGCACATCGCTGTGTTAACGAGGAGCAACTCCGAAGCGATGTTGATTCAAGATCACCTGCGAAAAGCAGGGATCGTCTCGGTGACAGGCAAGGACGGCGACGTGTTCGACACCGAAGAACTCGTCGAACTCGAGCGAATACTAGTGGCGGTGCACCGCCCCAACGATGTGATGAGCGCACGAGCCGCGTTGGCCACGATCTTTTGGGGCTACAACGCTGAAGAACTCGCCAATCTAGAACAGGACGAGGCCACCCTTGAGCAGGAGCTAAGTCGGCTCGAGACGTGGCGGCAGCTATGGATCCACAGAGGATTCGTTGTCATGAAGGAGCAGTTGACGAAAGACCTCAAGATTGACGCGCGCATGCTGCGTCGCAGCGACGGGGAACGCCGGCTTACCAACCTGCAGCAACTGTGCGAAATGTTGCATCAAGCTGAACACGACCACCGGTTGTCACCGGAAGGTTTGTTGCATTGGCTGCGTCACGAACGCAGCCATAAGAGTGAAGTCGACCAACAACGTCGTGAATTACGACTTGAGAGCGACGAGGACGCGGTTCAGATCCTGACTATGCACGGCAGCAAGGGCCTGCAATATGAGATCGTGTTCTGCCCGTTCTTGTGGGATGGGCGCGTCGCCGACACAACGAAAACTACGCTCGACGACGAGCGCGACGGCAAGGCACCTGGTGACCGCCGATTCGCCTTCAAGGTCAGCACGAGCGATCCGGGCTGGCTTAACTCCGAAGCGGAGCGACTGGCCGAGGACTGCCGTTTGGCGTATGTCGCAATGACCCGTGCAAAGCGGCGCTGCTATGTGCACTGGGGACCGATTGGCCACGGTCCACGCGGATATTGGAACAGTGCGCTTGCGTGGCTGCTACAGCCGGACACCATCGACCAGAGCAAGGAGGATTGGCCAGTCACGTGGGCCAAGGCCTACAAGAACCGTTCTAGCAATCTTGCCTCGGATTTGCAGCGCATCGCCGACAACTCGCATGGGTCGATCAGCATCGACCATGTCGACGACGTCACGACGGAAGCGATCAAGGCTGGCACCAAATCCGCAGCCAACAGTAAGGGTGCCGGCAAACCCACATCCAAGGGCCAGAATCGCCGACGTGAATCACGCCGACCACTGATGGTGCACAGCTTCTCGTCACTAGTCGCCGGCAGCGAACACGCCTTCTACGTCCACGAGGTTCGCGATCCGGAAACGCAAGCACCAGAAGTTGGGCAAGGCATCTTTGGTTTCGCCCGCGGCGCCGAGCCGGGTTTGTGCCTGCACACGGTGCTAGAGCACGTCGACTTACACGCACTCGAGCAACCGCCAGCCCGTGAACTTGTCGTCAAGACGTTGACGCAGCATGGCCTGCTCGAGTCCGACGCCCACCCCGGCGTCCTCGACCCAACCGATGCGGTGCTTGAGAACCTTCGCAATCTGGCCGCAGCTCGCGTCCATGCGGATGGCCCGACAGTGCTTGATATCTGCGGCGGCGTGAGCATTCCTGAATGGAAGTTCACGATCCCGATCGCCCGACCCAATCTGCCCGCGCTGGCCGAGCACTTCGCGCAGTCGACCTGCGAAATTGCGCAAGGCTACGCACGCCGCCTCAATCAGCTCGCACCACAGCACTTTGCCGGCTTCCTAACTGGCTTTGCCGACTTGATCACCGAGCACGACGGCCGCTACTGGATCGTTGATTGGAAGTCGAATCACCTCGGCAATACGCCAAGCGACTACGCCGCATCGGCCCTAGAGCAAGCGATGCAGGGCCACGACTACATTCTTCAATACCACCTCTACGTGCTGGCTTGGCACCGCCACCTTTGTTCGCGCCTACCTGGCTACGATTACGACGAGCACTTTGGCGGCGTTAGCTATGCGTTCTTGCGCGGCGCCGTTCCCAATGAAACCACTGGCATGTTCTACGCGCGACCACCACGCGAACTGATTGATGCAATGGATGCTTGGGCAACAGGAGTAGTCAGATGAACGCAACCAAACCAGAAACAACGCCACTGGCCACGTTGCACGGCGACTTGCTATGCCGCATGGCCACCGGCGGCGATCTTGAGTTGTTACGACGCCTAGTCACGGCACTGGGGTCGGCACGCGACCAGGGCCATGTCTGCATTGACGTAACGCGCTGGATTGACGAGCAAGTGGATGTCGACGAAGCCCCCAGACCCGACCTGGCGACGCTCCGCGAGCAACTACTAGCAACGGGTGTCGTCGGAGCCACCACCGAAGATGGCGACAACAACGAAAGCGACCGATCACCACTACCACTCATTCTCGATGCGCAACATCGCCTCTACACGCTGCGCCACTACCGCGCCGAGCAACGCATCGCGCGCTTCGTGCTGGATCGCCTAAAGCGGGAACCGACAACCACACCCGAGAAGTTGCGCAAGACCCTGGCGGCGGTGTCCCTGCTGCCAACGCAACCTATAACCGAACCCGACTGGCAACTCGCCGCCGTTATCGCCGGCGCGATCGGCTCGCTGACCGTGCTGTGTGGCGGCCCGGGTACTGGCAAGACCACCACCGTTGCCAAATTGCTGTCAGCACTGCTCCATGACGACCCGGCGATGCGCATCGCGATCGCTGCGCCAACCGGCAAAGCGGCGGCCCGCCTTGGCGAAGCTCTACAAGAACGTGCGGCTGCACACCCAGAATTGTCCGAGCCACTCGCCAATCTCGAACCGCGCACGCTGCACCGCTTGCTCGGCTACCTGCCGCTCGACGATGCCTTCCGGTTTGGCCGCGACAAGAAACTGCCCTACGACCTAGTCGTCATCGACGAAGTTTCGATGGTCGACCCGGCCATCTTCGCGGTGTTGTGCGACGCGCTACCGGACGATACGCGCCTGGTGTTGGTCGGCGACAAGGACCAACTCGCTGCGGTCGCCGCTGGCCAAGTGCTTGGCGATCTTTGCCACGCGGCACTGCCCGAGCAAGGGCTCGGCAAGCAACTAGCCACGTTCGTCAGCCAAACGACTGGCATGCCGATCGCCGCACAAGAAAACGCAGCACCGATCGCTAACGCCACGGTAGCCCTGCAGAAGAACCATCGCTTCGGCAAGCAACCCGGCATCGGCACGTTCGCGCAGTCGCTGATGCAGCGTCGCCCCAAGGACGCGATTGTCGCCTTCGCGGCCGGCCACGAAGACCTCTCGTGGACCGATTGCATGGACGACGCGCTCGCGATCATCGAACCGCAACTGCTGTATTTGCTCGAAGCGGCAAGCGACAACGATGCCGACCGCGCGCTTACGGCGATTAGCCACGCGCGTGTGCTGACGGCACTACGACTCGGGCCAACTGGCGCGATTGCATGGAACGCTCGGGTCGAAGCACGCCTACTCGAACTTGGCCACCGCACGGCCGAGTTGTATTACCCTGGCCGCCCCATCCTGATAACCAGCAACGATCAGAACAACAACATCTGGAACGGCGACCTAGGTGTCTGTGGTCGCAATGAGGATGGCACCCCAGTGGTCTGGGTGCGCGACCAACACGGCAACGCCCGCGAACTGAGTCCGAGTCGCCTACCGTCGCATGAAACGGCGTGGGCCATGACGGTGCACAAGGCCCAAGGCAGCGAGTTTGATCACGTGCTACTGGTGCTGCCTGATCGGCCGGGACCGCTCAATCACGCCGCGCTGATCTACACCGGCGTCACCCGAGCAAAACGTCGCGCAACAGTTTGTGCCAACCACGACCTACTCGCTGCCGGACTCGCAAATTGGCCGGAACGACACTCAGGATTGGCAGAGGCGCTGCGGCCTAACTAGAGCGACCTGCCTGGTGCGGTCCTGCTCGCCGCCGATTTCAGATCCCAGTCGCCAAACTGCAAGACCACGCCCGCAACGCTCTGCGAGCTTCGCCCATTAGTCGATCGGGCGCGCGATGCGCAGTTGGCCCAATCCGAAGACCTGCCGCCAGACGCAGTGCCGCCAGACGCAGTGCCGCCAGATGCAGTGCCGCCAAAGTGATGCGGCTCTACCTGCGATCGCGTCCGAACCAGATCGTGTCGCGCAACAGTTCGCGCAACACTGACGTCGCGTAACCGCCCTTCGGCAAGCTGAAACTAACCTCCAAACCATTGTCGACCAAACGCGCCGCGGAGTCGTGGATCGGCATGCGTAGCGGCTTGCGCTCGCCACTCGCAAAGCCAAACGGCAAGTCGTTGAACTCTTCGCCGTTCAATCCCAACTCGCTCAGAACCTTCAGTTCGATATCCAAAGGCTCGCCGCTTGGAACCAGCATATCCGGCCCCGGCATCGGCCCAGATGGCGACAGTTCCATGACATCCGCGCGAGCCTGCTCCTGCGCCGGGTCGTCAACGACAAAGGTCGCGCCGTTACGATGCAGCGTGGCCAGATCACCAGGCAACACCGTGCCAATGCGATCCAAGCGCGCCGCGATGACGCGGTTGAACACTTCACTCTGCACCGCCGACATCACCAAGCCAAACACGCGCCGCGGCATGCGACGCGCGGCCGTCATGGCATCGCCGGCCAGAATCTCCAAGCCCTTCGCGAGGTTGGAACCGCGCTTGCCAAAGCGTTGCTCGCCGAAGTAGTTCGGCACGCCAACCCGCTCAAGTTCGGCGAGGTTCTGCTGAGCAATCTCCAAGTCACCTTCCTTGGTATCACGCAACACAATATGGAAGCGGTTGCCGCGCAGATGGCCCAGGCGCAACTTATTGTTGTGACGCGACACCTTCAGCACGCGGAAGTATTCACTCTCGAGGTCTTCGCACTCACGCTCGTCGCCGAGGTCCATGCTGACCCATTGACGGCTAACCGACTTCGCGTCCTTGAGGCCCGCGATGCCGAACGACTTCTGGTGACGACCGAGTTGGTGGCCCATGTCGCGCAGCATGTCGATCGTCGACTGCCCGCGCTTCTCAACCCACATCCAAACGTGCGAGCCATCGCCAGATGGTTCGTACGCGGAGAGTTCCTCGACGACGAAGTCCTCGGGTTGCACCTTATAGAGACCGTGGAAGAACCCGGCTTGACAGCCCCGCGGCACGGGGCGCATAGGCTTCACGCTAGACCTTCTTAGCCTTAGCCTTCGGCTTGGCTTTCTTCTTGTCGACCTTTTTGGCCTTAGCGTCCGCCTTCTTATCGGTCTTCGTAGTGACTTCGGCGTCGGCCGCGCTGGCCTTCTGGCCGTCGATCACTTCACCGTCGGCCTTTTCCTCGTCAGCCTTATAGATCGCGACCGGATCGAGTCCCGTCGAGTACGCCAACAAGCGGGCCAACTCGTTGCGCATGTTGGCGCGATCGACGATGCGATCGATCTGGCCTTTCTCAAGCAAGAACTCGGAGCGCTGGAAGCCCTTCGGCAACTCCTTCTTGATCGTCGTAGCAATCACGCGCGGACCAGCAAAGCCAATCAGCGCGCCCGGTTCTGCAATGAGGAAGTCACAGACCGAGGAGAACGATGCAGTCACACCACCCGTGGTCGGATGAGTCATGACACTGATCGAAACACCGCCGGCCTTGTGCAGTCGCTGCAGTGCGCCGCAAGTCTTGGCCATTTGCATCAGAGACACGGCACCTTCGTGCATGCGCGCCCCGCCGGAGCAAGCAAAGAGCACCACCGGCAACCCCTCTTCGGCAGCCATCTCGCACAGCAACGCGATCTTGGTGCCAACCACCATGCCCATCGAACCGCCCATGAACTGGAAGTTCATGACGCCAATCGCACATGGGATGCCCTTGATCGAGGCCTTGCCAGTGACCATCGCGTCGCTCTCGCTGGTCTTCTTTCGCGACGCCACCAACTTTTCGCGGTAGGGGATGCGGTCGTTGAAATCGAGCACGTCTTCCGCGCCGAGCTTGATCCACTTCTCCTCAAATGAACCTTCGTCGATCGTCAGCGCCACGCGCTCACGAGCCGGCAAGGTGAAGTGGTAGTTACAGGTCTGGCAAACCCGGTTGCGCTGTTCGAATTCCTTACGGAAGAGCATCGCCCCGCAGGACTCGCACTTGATCCAAAGCCCACCGGGCATGTCCTTCTTCTTACCGAATCGGGTCCAAGCCATATCGTTCGCTACCATTCAAATGTCTGGGGGCCATTCAAGACCTCGAAGTAGTGAGATAAGATACCGAGTTGTTGGCCAGCCAACCAGCATTCCGCAGGGCTGTATGTACGACGGCCTGAATTACGACGGACTGTAACTCGATAGCCGGTAACGCAACGGCCTGCCAAGCAATCCACCAGCACCTGCTTACGAACCTGCGCTGGTATCTGCTTGGCCGCTTACACGAGCCATATTTTGCGCCTTCGCGGCGAGTTGCCGCAACTCGGCAATGCGGGCCGGACGATCGTCCGCGCCAAACACCGCCGTGCCAGCGACGAATACGTTGGCCCCAGCAGCAGCAGCCTCGGCAATCGTGCCAGGCGCAATTCCACCGTCTAA
>Ga0302118_10001513_pt1 | contig 11528 bp, 14 predicted proteins | sample AG5_331_MG_FD_203126 | JGI IMG/M metagenome (GOLD analysis project Ga0302118, IMG submission 203126) | Marine microbial communities from Western Arctic Ocean, Canada - AG5_33.1 | ecosystem: Environmental > Aquatic > Marine > Oceanic | place: Canada: Western Arctic Ocean | collected 2017-10-01 | reverse complement strand
TTCGAGATAGAAACCTAAACCTTAAGGAGTGAACAATGATTGGATACGTAATGGTTGGCACCAACAAATTTGACGAAGCGGCTAAATTCTACGACGAGTTGCTGGGTGTATTGGGTGCAGGAAGATTTATGGATACTGAGTCGTTCATCGCGTGGGCAACAACGCCAGGCGCGCCGGGAATGTCGATATGTAAGCCGAATGATGGCAATGCTGCGACTGTCGGCAACGGTGTGATGGTGGCGATTTCTGCTAGTTCAAAAGAGCAGGTCGACGAGATGTACGCGAAAGCAATCGAGTTGGGTGGTAAGAATGAAGGTGAGCCTGGCCTGCGCATGGACAATTTCTATGCGGGATATTTCCGCGACCTCGACGGCAACAAGTTGAATGCATTTTATATGGGTGAGTAAAACGCAACTTTAAGGGTGCCCATTTGTCTCATAAGAGCATGAAAACGAAAAAGAACTGGATACGGTCAGAGTTGCCATCATTGCTGCTGTTAATACTCGGTGTGATGGCTTTTCGTTCGTCATTTGCAGATCACTACTATGTTCCTTCCGGTTCCATGGAAAACACTTTGTTCAGTGGCGACCGGGTGTTGGTCAGCAAGTCTGCTTATGGGTTAAGGGTACCTTTTACTAAAGTTGAGCTTCTGGATGGAGAGGCGGTTGAGCGCGGCGCTGTCGTCATATTCGATTCGCCGCGTGACGGTACGCGCTTAATCAAGCGTATTGTCGGGGTTGGCGGCGATCGCATTGACATTAATGCCGGGCACTTATGGGTCGGAGGGGAATCTGTGGCCCATGGGGTTGGCTCGACTGAGGTCATTGGCGACAAACTGGTTGGAATTAATTTAGATCATGGCGGTGGTCCGGACATAGCCCAATTACTAATCCCGGACGGGATGTTATTGGCAATTGGCGATCATCGCGGACGTAGCCTGGACGGACGTTTCTTCGGTTTGGTTGCCGAGTCGGAAATCTACGGTAAAGCGTTAGGTATCTATAGGCGTCGCGATGAGGGGTTTGTCTGGCGACCTCTATAGGCGCTGTTACAGCGCGCTGTCCCCGGTTTCACCTGTACGAATTCGCCACACTTGCTCTAGCGAGCTGACAAAAATCTTGCCGTCACCGACTTTTCCGGTCTTTGCAGCTTCGATGATTGCCTCAACGACGTCATCCAGTCGATCGTCGGGAATTGCCACTTCAATTTTGGCCTTTGGCAAGAAATCCACTACATATTCCGCGCCGCGATAGAGTTCGGTGTGACCACGCTGGCGACCAAAGCCCTTCACTTCGCTCACGGTCATGCCTTGCACGCCAACTTCGCTCAACGCGTTTCGTACATCGTCCAGCCGAAAGGGTTTAACGATTGCGGTTACCATTTTCATTGATGTTAATCCAATTTGTGTTATTGCTTGGCTATAAGAATACGGTTCCACCGTCGACCATAATGGTTTGGCCTGTGGTGACTTTACTTTGATCGCTGCTTAAAAAAAGCACCGTGCCGACAATATCTTCTGTCGCCAACGGTTTTCGAATGGCTTGTTGAGAAAGCGTCACATCAATGATTTTATCGCGTTTGTCACCGAATACCTCCGCCGTTGCTTCAGTATCGACTACGTTGGGTGCAACGGCATTGACGCGTATATTGTAGCGACCTAGTTCGCGGGCCATACCCCGAGTCGCACCGATGACTGCAGCTTTGGACGCAGTGTAGTGCAGACCATTTGGCATTCCGTAGGTCGCGGCCAGTGAACTAATATTGACGATTGCACCGCCACCGCGTTCCTTCATCGAAGGCAGAACAGCCTTGGTGCATTGCCAGATACCCTTAACATTGACGTTCATGGCTGCATCCCACTCCACCTCATCGAGTTGCTCAAGCGGCGCGAATGTTAGACTTCCGTACAGCGCCGCGTTGTTGATCAACACGTCTACTCCGCCAAACTCTTCTATAGCGGCTTCTGCCATTTTCACTGTGCTGCTTGCGCTGGTCACATCGGTTCTAACGCTAAGTCCGGCTGCGCCTTCCTCTTTGATAAGCGCAAGCGTCTCGCTGCAGTCGCGAATGTCGCAAACGACAACGCGAGCGCCACGACGTGCAAACTGGCGGGCGTATTCCTGTCCCAGGCCGCGGGCGGCACCAGTGATAATGACCACTTTGTTCTCGAATTTCATGATTTCACTCTACTCTTCGCCGGGTATGCTATCAATAGTATCCAGTCATTCCCACCGGCCAAAATTACAACCTTGTCAGTGACGGTGGAGGCGGTTATCTTACTCACATTCGCCACTTCAGCTCAGACTTGGGATTTGGCCAATTGGTTGATATATAAGGTTATAAATGGCTTCCAAACAATATTTCCATAATGAAACTGGACGCCGCTATCATAGTGGTGCACTCGCATATGCGGTTGTTATGTACGGTGTTGGGTGGTTTGGCCTGATGCAGGCCTCATGGCTAGTCAATTTGCTGGCCACCTTGATGCTCGCCCACGGAATGATCATCGCCGCCTATATGATTCATGAGTGCGGGCACAACCTGGTTTTCCGCAAACACAGTCATAACGCGGTTCTCGGCAAAACGCTAAGCTGGTTATGCGGATCGGCTTACGGCACCTTCGAGGACATTCGTTACAAACATTTTCGACATCATGTCGATAACGACGATGTGGTTTGGTTTGACTACGAAAAATTGTTTAACGAGCGACCATTCGTCTTGCGTATCACTCAAGTATTGGAGTGGTTTTATATTCCAGCGCATGATTTGATCATGCACAGCATAATGGTATTCACATCCTTCGCCATACCAGAACGCCGCGCGCAACGTCAGCGAAATCTGACCGTAATTGGCGTTCGAGGTGGTGTTTTCCTTGCTCTATTAATCTTCGCTACGAAAGTAGCCATTCTGTATGCGGTCGCCTATATGTTGATGATGACAGTCTTGCGCTTCATGGATAGTCTGCAACATGACTATCCGTACAGTCTGTCACTGTTCGAATTCGAAAAACCGCCGCGGAAAGGAGATTTTGAATGGGAGCAAGAACACACGTATAGCAATCCGCATACATTACGACGCGACTGGCCAAACTGGTTCACACTCAATTTCGGTTTCCACAATGCGCACCACGACGATATGTCCGTGCCTTGGTACCAATTACCTGACAAACATCGAGCGCTGTTCGGGTCATACCCGACCGCTGTCATTCCATTGGGTGCGCAGTTGAAAATATTCCATAAACAGCGACTGCATTGTATCGTTGGTAATCACGACGGGCCGCAACCAGAGGGCAAAGACTTCTTGCTCGCAGCCCAGCGCGCCGAGGTCTATGGAGGCAATGCCGCTTCCTTTTTGACTTCATTTTAGAGACGCAATGCAGACACTCAAAATTTTCCAATCGCTATGGGCAATGGAACAACGAATTCCTGGCCGAGCGGAACATTCGCATAGCACCTGGTTCAAAATGATTGCGGATGCCGGTTACGATGGTGTGTGTATTGATCCGGCGGTTAGTGAAATTGCCGAACTTCGTGGTCTCAAAGCGCTCTATGCGGAAAATGATCTCAAATGCATGATGAACGCATTTCCGTTCACTATTGATGATATGCAGCCGTTGTACGAGTTTGCTAACGAACTCAACGCTTCGTTGGTAAATATTATTGGCGGTGTCATGCCAATCAATCCAAAAGACGCCGTTCCCGTTATCCAGCGATGGACAGCAGAGGCTGATCAAGCTGGTTTACCGATGCTCTTCGAAACCCACCGCGACAGCTTGCTCAATGATCTTTATTACACGTTACAAATTATCGACTTAGTGCCGGATATAAAATTATGTGCTGACCTTTCACACTTCGTTGTTGATCGAGAATTGCGTGACCCGATCACGTCAATCGATCAGCGTTACATCGACCGAATTTTGGAGCGCTCCGATTGTTTCCAGGGGCGTGTGGCCAATCGGGAGCAAGTACAGATTCAGATCGAGTTTCCACAACACCAAAACTGGGTCTCTATTTTTAGAGGGTGGTGGAAACAGGGCATGCGTCAGTGGCGCGAGAGGCACGCAGACGATGCAACGCTTATATTTCTCTGCGAATTGGGCCCGCCACCGTACGCAATCACAGGTATGGATCAGCGAGAACTGTCTGATCGCTGGCAGGAAGCGTTGTTAATTCGGACGTGGGTAGAAGAAATCTGGCAGGAACTTGAGCAAGAAGGCGATTCGCAATTATCCGGGGAGTAAAGTGAGTGAAACGAACGAGATTGGAAAAGTCGGTTGGATTGATATTTCAGTTGACGATGCCCGGAAGCGGCATGCCGTCGCCGGGCGCTATCAGGGCTAGTTAATCCATTGCCGAATAAGTTTCAATCGATCCACTGGCATGCTGCAGTCGCCGGAATTATTTCCTCGATAAATGGAAAGGACATGGCGCGCAGCTTGACGTCAGCTATCGACGTCGCAGTGAATCACGAGGGCACTTGTCTGATTGCGTTTCACAAAGACGCACGCCCAGATGTTTTGCATCATACGTTGGAGCCCGCCGGGCGAAAGCATTACCTGGAACGTTATCTCGATGGTCCGTATCTGCTTGACCCGCTTTATCAATTGGCGATTCAGCGTGGTCAGCCCAACCTCTGCCGTTTCCGTGAGGCGGTGCCGGATCGATTTCGCTCGAGCGAATACTACCGCCAGTATTGCGAACGTACCCACTTACTCGACGAAATTGACTATCTGGCAAGGGTCTCTACTCGAACCACGATCGTACTCGTCGTAGGGCGGCGCGATCGAATGTTCACTAGAGCAGAGCTAGGTCGACTGAGACTTATTGAGCCGATGGTTCTGGCGAGCATGCGAGAAATCTGGAAAGCATGGCTTGAACGCACAGGTAACGTTAGCGGTGTCGATAATGTACACGCACGTCTGACAACGTGTTTCGACAATTTCGGGCAAAAGAAATTAACCAAACGCGAGCGGAAAATCAGTCAGTTGTTGTTACATGGGCACTCGTTGAAGTCTGTGGAAAAAGAACTGAAAATCGCGCCGGGCACGGTCATGGTGCATAAGAGAAATTTGTTTGCAAAACTTGAAATTAGTTCACAGAATGAACTGTTTTCATTATTTATAGATGATCTAAAAAGTCTGTAAGAGGCTTATGATCAATGAGTTAAGAGATGTACCGCCATTATGGTATTCACGCGGAGCGGTGATGTCGGGACGATGGCGCACTTCTCGTTAAATGGTAGAGAGTCCCATGTTTGATTTTGATTTTGATTTTGGTCTTGGCGATGACATTGATTTGTTGCGCCAATCGATCAGTGACTTTGCCGCCAATCGCATCGCGCCACGCGCTGCCGAGATCGATTCTTCTAACCAGTTTCCTCGCGATCTATGGGTCGAATTGGGAGAAATGGGCTTGCTGGGCATCACAGTTGGAGAGGAGTTTGGTGGCGCTGGTTTAGGCTATCTTGCGCATGCTGTTGCAATGGAAGAAATCAGCCGAGCCTCTGCATCAGTTGGCCTATCTTATGGTGCGCATTCGAATCTTTGCGTCAATCAAATCAAACGCTGGGGTACTGAGAAGCAAAAATCAATTTATCTTCCGCGCCTGATTTCGGGTGTGCACGTCGGCGCATTGGCGATGAGCGAAGCAGGTGCCGGCTCCGACGTCATGGGCATGACAACGAAAGCTGTCACCGACGGCGGCGACTACGTACTCAACGGCAATAAAATGTGGATAACGAATGCGCCGGAGGCAGACGTCACCATTGTCTACGCCGTAACCGATGTGCGCGACGAGGGACACAATAAGCTCAGCGCATTTTTGGTTGAAAGGGAGTTCGAAGGTTGTCGCGCCGCACAAAAATTAGACAAACTAGGCATGCGCGGTTCGGACACTGGCGAGATCATATTGCAAGATTGTCGTGTACCCGCAGAGAATTTACTGGGCGAGGAAGGTAAGGGTGCGGAAATACTGATGAGCGGTCTCGACTATGAGCGACTTGTCTTGGCAGCAGGCCCGTTGGGCATCATGCGTGCTTGCTACGATCTTGTTATGCCTTATGTTCACGATCGAAAGCAATTCGGTCAGGCGATCGGGACTTTTCAGCTCATGCAGGGCAAGGTGGCTGACATGTATACGGCAATGAATTCTTGTCGCGCTTATGTGTATGCCGTGGCGAATGCGTGTGATCGAAATCAAACGACGCGTTTTGATGCTGCCGCTTGTATATTGCTCGCGGCAGAGCGTGCGACATGGATGGCGAATCAGGCTGTCCAGATCTTGGGCGGAAACGGGTATATTAATGACTATCCGGCGGGACGTCTTTTGCGCGATGCTAAACTTTATGAAATCGGTGCCGGGACGAGCGAGATACGACGGTTGCTTATTGGACGCGAGTTGTTCAAATCCACAGCGTAGTTCGACTCAGAAATTCTCTAACGACAGCTAGCTATGCCAATCATTAAATCAAAAATAACGCCTGATTCGAAGGACTTCGCGAAGAATGACAAAGCGAACCGTCTACTAGCAGAGCAGTTGAAAGCTGTGCTTGCCACCATTTCAGGTGGTGGCAACAAGCGTTCTCGCGAAAAACATCTGGCGCGCGGCAAACTCCTACCTCGCGATAGGATTCGGTCTCTCGTCGATCGCGGTGCGCCGTTTCTTGAGTTGGGCGCTCTGGCCGCTTACGGAATGTATGACGATGAGGTGCCTGCGGCAGGCGTTATCACGGGCATTGGACAGGTCAGTGACATTGATTGCGTGATCGTGGCGAATGATGCGACCGTTAAGGGTGGTACTTACTATCCGCTAACCGTTAAGAAGCACCTTCGTGCGCAAGAAATCGCGGAGCAAAACGGCTTGCCGTGTATATACCTGGTTGATTCAGGCGGTGCATTTCTGCCGCTACAGGATGAAGTCTTCCCTGATCGTGATCACTTCGGTCGGATTTTTTATAACCAGGCGCGTATGTCTGCCCAGGGTATACCGCAGATTGCGGCTGTGATGGGGTCGTGCACAGCCGGCGGCGCATATGTGCCTGCGATGTGTGATGAGGCCATCATCGTGCGCAACCAAGGGACAATATTTCTTGGCGGCCCACCTTTGGTTAAGGCGGCAACTGGCGAGGTGGTGGACGCGGAGACGCTTGGCGGCGGAGATGTTCACTCGCGTATATCTGGAGTCACCGACTATTTGGCGAAGGACGATGCTGAGGCGCTATCGATGGTTCGAACGTCCATTAGCAATCTGAACTGGAACAAACAATGCCCGCTCAAATTGCGCGAGGCAGCCGAACCGCTTTACTCGGCGGACGAACTCTATGGCGTCGTCTCAGAGGAATTTCGTTTTCCCTACGACGTTCGCGAAGTCATTGCTCGCCTAGTCGATGCATCGGAATTTCAGGAATTTAAATCACTCTACGGACCAACACTGGTTTGCGGCTTTGCACACTTGTACGGTTATCCCGTCGGCATTGTTGCTAATAACGGCATTATGTTTTCAGAGTCTGCACAGAAGGGCGCGCACTTTGTGCAATTGTGTAATCGCCGCGGTATTCCACTGGTCTTTTTGCAAAACATCCCCGGGTTTATGGTGGGCAAGAAATACGAGCACGGTGGAATTGCAAAAGACGGTGCGAAGATGGTCAACGCGGTTGCGACCGCTTCGGTGCCCAAGTTCACAGTAATCATTGGAGGCTCGTTCGGTGCGGGCAACTATGCCATGTGCGGGCGCGCCTACAATCCGCGACTGATGTGGATGTGGCCAAATGCACGCATCTCCGTAATGGGCGGCGAACAGGCAGCGTTGGTTTTGACGACTGTTAAACGCGATGCCATGGAATCTCGAGGAGAGTCGTGGTCGGAAAAAGATCAGACTAACTATGAACGACGCATTCGACGGCAATACGATAAGCAAGGTCACCCTTATTATGCGAGCGCGAGGCTTTGGGATGACGGGGTTATCGATCCAATTGATACGCGTAAAGTATTAGGCCAAGCGATATCTGCGTCGATGAACCGGTTGCGAGATAAAGAAGCCCCGTTCGGGATCTTCCGCATGTAAACTTAGCCGCCATGAGTCGACGGCACGAACAAAACGTTGGTACGCGGGACATTTCCGCAGGGTACACGATGGATGTTTCGCGACTGCAGGAATACATGTCGTCGCATGTGCCGGGCTTTCAAGGTCCACTAGACGTCAGCCAGTTCAAAGGCGGTCAATCCAACCCAACTTATTTACTCAAGTCGCCATCTGGAAAATACGTACTGCGCCGCAAACCACCAGGAAAACTCTTGCGTTCGGCGCATGCGGTTGATCGTGAATTTAGAGTCATTAGCGCACTGTACGCGGCCGACTTTCCGGTCCCTCGGCCAATTTGTTTTTGTGCTGACGATGCAGTCGTGGGCACGATGTTTTTTATTATGGAATTTGTCGACGGGCGAATCTTTTGGGATCTTGATTTGCCGGGAGTAGTTCCGGATGAACGTCGCGACATCTACGACCAGGTCAACAAGACTATCGCCGATTTACACAATTTTGACGTCGCGAAAATTGGCTTGTCTGACTATGGCAGGCCCGGCAATTATTTCGCGCGGCAAATTTCTCGTTGGACCCGGCAATACGAAGCGTCTGAAGCCACCGCAATTCCTGAAATGAACGAACTCATGCAGTGGCTGCCGGCACACATACCAGAGGATGATCGTGCGGCTGTTGTGCACGGAGATTATCGACTCGACAATATGATTATCCACCCCACCGAGCCACGAGTAATCGCGGTTCTTGATTGGGAGTTGTCGACGATTGGCCACCCCATCGGTGATTTCACTTACCATCTTATGAGTTGGCAGATGCCGAAAATCGGCATCGGCAGTGTAGGCCTGGCAGGCAAAGACCTGAACTCACTTGGCATTCCAAGCGAAGAGAATTACGTGGAACTGTACTGTGAACGCACGGGATTGTCGGGCGGCATTAATAACAGAGGTTTCTATTCAGCCTATAATTTCTTTCGCCTGGCGGCGATTTTGCAGGGCATAGCCGGCCGTGTTCGGGATGGAACGGCATCCAGTGCACATGGTGATAGCGCGGCTGAATCCGTCGCTCCATTGGCGCAAATGGGTTGGGCGTATGCGAAAGACTTTACCTAGGCCGAATGGATTTGGCTTAACGAGTGAGTCATGATGACCGCCGCTTCTCGGCCATCGTAGTAGTCTGTGATCTCACCGGATCGAGCGTAGCCAAGCTGTTCATAGAACGTGATTGCCCGCAGGTTGGCCGCACGAACTTCCAGACGGATGCTTGCCAGACCAGCGATTTCACAGGATTTTTCCAGCCAGTGAACTAAGGCCCTGCCGATACCACGACGGCGAGCCTTTGGATCTACCGCCAAAAGAAACAGATGCGCGTCGGTGTCGCCAAATTTCATGATCGCGAATCCTTCGATTTCACAGCCCATGCTGGCGACCAATACCATGGTGTCCGGAGCATCGATTTTTTGCCGAACGCGGGTGCTTGTCCAGCGCCAATTTAGACCATGCTCAATTTGTAGTCGAGACATTCCGGCGATTGCGCTCGCTTCGGATCGGTGCGCGGCCCGTAGAACGAGGTTGTCGTCAATAATCATCATCTCATTCTAAACTTGCTGGTCAATCACGACATCCCTAAACTGTCGCGGCGGGCAAAGCCCCAATAATTAACGAAGAGACGACACAAGTATGGCGATAAACTACGACGAACTCATGGCAACGGAGTACAACGACGTGCCCGTTAGCTATCAGGATCAGGACGTTATCCTATATGCGCTGGGTGTTGGCCTGGGCCGAGAGTTTGGCAATAGCCGCGAGCTTGCTTACGTTTACGAGCGACTTGGGCCACATACTCTCCCTTCCTACGCAAGTATGTTGATACCGGATGATTTACTCCGCGATTCCGGATGTAACGTCGAGCGGATGTTGCATCGATCGCAATCAATCGAACTTTTTCGACCGTTGCCAGGTTCGGGAGAGTTTCTCCTCAATCAGAAAGTAGTGCAGCTGTCCGATTTGGGTGCGAATAAGGGTGCGGACATTGAGGTTGAATCCGAAATTCGCCGTCGAAAAGACGATACCGTTGTTTGCGTTCTGGGGAGTCGAATGATTCTACGCGAGGATGGCGGATTTGGCGGTCCACCACCGGCCGCCCGAAAACGACATAAGATTCCCAATCGTGACGCTGACATGATTTGCGACTTGCCAACGAGGCAGGATCAGGCCCTATTGTTTCGTTTGTCGGGTGATCGGAATCCGTTGCACGTCGATCCAAGTGTCGCCAAAGGCCTCGGCTTCGAATCACCCATTTTGCACGGTCGTTGTACCTATGGTATTGCCTGTCACGCGATACTCAAAACTGTTTGTGACTACGATTTTACGTTGCTGAAAAGTTTTGACGTACGTTTTAGTGCCCCTGTTTATCCCGGAGACCTTATCCGGACCGAAATTTGGCAGGATCGAGAAGTTGTTTCATTTCGATGTCGAGTACCGGCACGCGATGCAGTCGTCATTAACAATGGTCGTTGCGTATTAAGTGCGTAAAAGGATTTCAAAAAAATGAGTGAACGTGTCGTAGTGAAGATTGAAGATCACGTAGCAAACGTCATGTTGAATCGAGCAGCAAAGCGCAACGCCATTGACATGGATATGTTTAGCGCACTCATCGAAACAGGAGAATCCTTGGCAGGGCTCGTTTGTTATTGAGGAACTGACTGATTTAGTCGAAACAGCGGTCTATCAGGAGTTCGATCGGATATCGGAGCGGGGCGGCGTTCTGGGTGCAATGGATACGATGTACCAGCGTGGCAAGATTCAGGACGAAAGTCTTTATTACGAGAGTAAGAAACACGACGGTTCGTATCCGCTCATCGGCGTCAATACATTCTTGCCTGAGCAAGGCCAGGAAGATGAGATTCGTCAGCTTGAATTAATACGCTCGACGAATGCCGAGAAGGATAGTCAAATTCGCCACGTGACCCAGTTTCGTGAGCAACATGCCGGTGAATCCGAACAGGCGATCAATCGTCTCCAAGAGATCGCCCGCGCCCGGGGAAACGTCTTCGAGGAACTAATCCAAACGGTCAAGTCCAATTCCCTTGGGCAAATATCAGCAGCTCTCTACGAAGTTGGCGGCGAATACCGACGCAATATGTAGTGGTGTAAATCCCTTAGGGGTCAAAGGGGTTTTCCAAACCCTACTCTGACCCCAGCGTGGATCTGCGGTAATATTTGCTGATCAGAATTTGGATATTATTGTGCAAATAAACGCAAAAAATAAATCGTTATTCATTATTCCTGCTAGCGCGCTCATTGTGGTGCTATTGCTCGCGTCTGTAATGCAGGCATATTTCGACTGGAGTCAGCGCACCGCCTGGATTGGGGCGGCTATTGCCGCTTTACCTTTGCCGTTTCTATTGCTGAGAATGCAATTATCGCCGGTCGAGCGAACCAGTGAGAATCTCCCGAGCTTACTTATGCTAGCCGGAACCGGTTTCGTCATTGCCGT
>Ga0302118_10001512_pt1 | contig 11534 bp, 11 predicted proteins | sample AG5_331_MG_FD_203126 | JGI IMG/M metagenome (GOLD analysis project Ga0302118, IMG submission 203126) | Marine microbial communities from Western Arctic Ocean, Canada - AG5_33.1 | ecosystem: Environmental > Aquatic > Marine > Oceanic | place: Canada: Western Arctic Ocean | collected 2017-10-01 | reverse complement strand
TTACTGACGATAGCTCGATGGGGTCCGCCTCTCCCTGTGAAATGTACAACGATTTTTTTGGACAGCAAGAGGGCGTTTTTAAGCGAGCCTTCAGTACAATTACTCTTTTTGAAGCTATGGTTGATGACTCAAGTCCTTCTTACTGGGGAAGTAGCGATGATGTTGTTGGAGAGTGTCATGCAGACTCTGCCTTTACGGACTCAAGAGTTTACTTCGACAATAAGCAAAGTTTAGCGTCTGTTAAGCTAACTGTGAACTCTGACGATAGACATGACGGAACTGCTGGTAGCGGAGCTGTCATAAGACCAACTGCTGGGTCAGGACATAATCTTGGGATTATAGACGTTAATATAGACAATTTTATTGTGGAGTGGCTTGATTTCGATTTAGGTAGCCTAGACTCAGCAAACACCAATACAGCTATTCGACTAGCAGGAACTAATGATGATAATATTGTAAGGAACAATCTTATCCATGATAAGGGTGGAAATCCGGGTAGCGTTGGCCCTTTCATAATTAGTGTAACAGGTGCGGGAGCCTCCGGTGATACTTTAAGTATACTTAATAATATTATATATAGTATAGTAGAGACGAACAATGACAGTGCAGCTGCTGTAAGTGTATACCTTTGGGCTGGAACTGTCAATATGTACAATAACACCGTTTATAATGTAGTTTCTAACGGGAGTAGCAAGGCATCTTGGGGTTTTGTTTATCGCAATGTTTCTTCTTCTGTAGTTAATTTAAAGAACAACATATCTTCTGGCATGACTGTAACTGGGACGGTAGCGACTTATGCGAGAGCGTATCAAGACTTCGCAGCAGGAGGCAGCACTCTAAACTCAGACTACAATTTATCAGACGACACAACTACTGGAGCCGCATATAAAGCTACCGGAGCAAACTCTCTAATAGATAAAAGCTTGGCTCAGATAGATTTTGTTTCTACGACTGGAGGTTCTGAGGACTTGCATTTAGATACAAGTTCGGTATGTCTAGAAACGGGAGTTGACTTAGGGACTACAAATGAAGTTAACATAGATATAGATGGTGTTGATAGAGATGCTACGGGCGTCACTTGGGACATGGGTGCAGATCAAGCTAGCACAGCAGGTACCGCTTTGGCCGGTGCGGCATTTCTAGCATTTGTCACAGACTAGGAGAGAAAATGGAAATTATATTAAAAGTAAATGATGGACCTTCTTCTACGTCTTATAAGGATGGAGATATAATACAGGCCTTTTCTATGCAGGGAATATATGCCTGCCACGCCCAACACAAATGTCATGTAAATAATTTTGGATTAACCACGGACGGCTCAAGGTCTGCCGACCCGCTGCTGATTAAGTTTTTAGAGAAGACTAAGACTTATAAGTTCGAGAGAGTCAATTCTAATGATGTACTAAGAACCAATCTGGTTACAGATGAGCAAAAAACCATAAACACAAACATGGATGCCGATGGAGAACGTATAGATGTTTATCAGTATGTTTCAAGACGGTTAAAAAACAAAAACCATTTGATATTTAGATCTAATGGACTAGAGTATTGGTATGGAAAAGAAAGGTCTGACGTAGATATTGATTCGGTGTGGGAAGATATAGAAACACATACAAATTTCTTGCAGTCAGATCACATCCATTTTCCACTTAGCGATATTGAAAAAAGAGCGTTCTTACCTATGAGTTGCTGCACTCATGGCCATGAACATGATCATACAGATCTTCCTGCTCACAACGCCTGCTTGGACTGTACTTGTGGGTGTGACACATCTGAATGTAGTAATGATTTCATATCTGAAAGACTTTCGCCTATTTTCATTATTCACGACGAAGGAGCAGATGAAGAATACAATGAGATTACATATAAAAGAAAATACCAAGTTCCATACTGGGATCTTGCTTCAATTCTATCTCTAGATGTAGACAACATAAGAAACACCAACAAGGAAGTTGATTTGAGGAAACCTCTACAAGAAAGATCGGCGGCAGATCTATTGACTGTAGACAAAATAGCGGCAGGGGTGGCAAGTTGATACTTCAAGAATTATGTCCGCAGAACACACTCTTATACAACAATAATTAGAAATATTTTATATTATAGCTGTCAACTGTGTATAGTTACTAAGGAGGCGCTCTATGGCATTTGTAGAACAAGTACATGTTAATGATATAGGTACTATTTTTCGTGTAACCGTGTATGACACTACGTCTACAGGTGGAACTACCGTTGCAGACATAAGTTCAGCATCAACAAAAACATTTACATTCAAAAGACCCGATGGAACCACCTTCGATAGGACGGCTGTTTTTACTGTAGCCGGAGCCGATGGTGATATTCAATACGTTTCGGTAGACGGTGATTTAGACGTTTCCGGAACATGGAACTTACAAGCCTATGTAGCGACTCCTGCCGGGAATTGGAATACGAGCGTTGGAACTTTTAAAGTACATGAGAATTTATAAAGCAGGTGAACCATGCCTTGGAAAATAGACTTAGTTTTAATGCTTAGATCGCTAATTGGCGACCTAGATAATGCAAAATTTACAGACGAAAGACTGAAGCAGATTTTGGTTTTTGGTGCCTATAACGTTATTAATGATGCCGACTTTAGCACTACTTATACGGTGGATGTTGCGTCGGTTTCTATTTCACCAGATCCAATTTCTGGAGATGATACAGACTTTAGTACGCTTACGGTGTACAAGTCGGCCTGTATACTTTTAGGTAGCGAGGTTAAGACAGAAGCTTCAAACGCTATCTCCATTAAGGATGGACCATCCTCAATTGATCTGCGGGGAGTGACACAAAACCTAAATATAATGTATCAAGACTTTTGTTCAAAATACGACAACTTATTAAAAACATATCAATATAATAACACTCTGGTTGGTCAAGCAGTTCTTGGCCCCTATAGTCCCGGAAGTATGATCTTGGGCGCAAACCAGTTTGGCTACCAACAACCTCGATAATTCTTTCGATTAGGAGAATAAAAAATGGCTGTATCACAAAAAATAGTAACCGGAAACGATCAACCCCAAGGTGGCGAGGGAGTTGTCTCCATTGCTGGAGCTAGAGGCCTAACCGCCGCAAACAAACTAAATGCCAACCATACGGTTAGTCCGTTTCCTCCTCTTCTACCCACCCAAATAGATATGTCTATTGCAAATATTGACGGCTTGCTGGATGGTAGATATAGCCTTCTTCAGGTTAATACAGCTAATTCCCCATCGGGTGTTTCACCGAGTATATAATGACTTAATCCATAGGAGTATATACGGTGGCTATCAATATTCCCAGTAGTGTTTTCACTACATACAATGAGGCGGTTTTACTCTTTACTAGAACCGCTACTTTGGTGTATCCCGAAAAGAGAGAACAGTGCCCTAATTGTTATATGAATACAATGGGTACTCGTAATAAGTCTGTCAGTTTTTATAAAACTGGAGGACCGTATCCGTTCGAGAGAGGGATGCCGTGCCCATATTGTAATGGCAAAGGGTATAAGGCCATAGAGGCTACTGAAGATATTACACTAAGAATTTACTGGGATAGAAGGGCTTGGGTTAAAATTGGAGCCGCTATTGATATTCCAGATGGCTCGATTCAAACCATAGCCTACATGACAGACCTCGCCAAAATAGAACAATGCAAATATATGATTCCAAATTATGATGGCATAGAGAAGTATGACAAGGGTAAGTACGAAAAAAGCGGAACGTCCTTTCCACAGGGGTTTAAACAAAACGAAACCAAGTACGTAGTAACCTTTTGGAACAGGACAGATGGCTAATAATATAAGTATAAAGGTGTTAGAATCCAACAGGGTTATTGTCGCTAAGATAAATAAGGCCCTAGCTAAAGATATAGATAAAAGATTCAAAAGTAAGGCTGGAGCCTTAAAGCTTAAACTGCAACCAATCATTTCTAGCGCACTATTTGATAGTCCCGAGATCACTTCTCTTAGGTCTGGAGTGCTGCGGTTTGATTTCGGGTTGACTGGTGATCCGGGACCACAGATAGTTAATGCTGTTGTGCAGAGCGTAGAGGTAAAAATAATTCCTGTAAAGGGGAACCAGAGCGGAATTAGTGGCGGCGTGCAGGTTAATATTCAGCCTTCAACCTATAGCAATTTATTATCTTTGCCCATAGCCCAGCAGGCGTTAGAGATAGAGGGTCGCGTTCCTTGGCTGGAATGGCTTTTGACTGCTGGCGACTCAATCATTATTGGTCATTATGGAGTTGAATATGGAGCTGGCCTAGGACGTAGTGGTGGAGCGCATATGGTTGGAATCAAAGACGCTCCCTTTGGGCCCTTTAAGGTTAATAGCGCATTTTCTGGAAACGTAAACGACAACTTCATAACCAGATCGATTAAGCGTTCTGAACCACAAATTAAAAACGCTATAACAGGAGTATTTGCGTAATGGTAGGTGGACCCCATACTAAATTAGCAAACCTAAGAAATGCACAGGACTCAACACTGTCTAACACTCTACTAGACAATTTTATAGCTATGTATGACTGGGGCTTATTAGACAGAGGGCAGTTCTACAACATCAATATACCAGAATCTGGAATATATGGCGGAGATAGACACAAGCTAAGAACCGCCCAAGACCCCAACTATACAGACGGTCAGGTGTGGGAGGGGTACAGGCAGAACTGGGTATGGGAAAGTGGAATTAGCGCCACTGACGAGCAGCCAATCACAATATCCGGCGTCTTTGTGGATGACACATTTTACGCAACCGGAAATGTCACAAAGCCGTTTTACATAGACCATCCAAACGGAAGGGTTGTTTTTGACACAGCTCTTACTACAACAAGTGCGGTACAGTTAGAATATAGTCATAAGTGGGTACAGGTTATTCCCGCTCAGGGCGTTCCGTGGTTCCGTCAGATTCAGCAGGGCTCTTTTAGAAACGAAGAAGGTTTTCAGGTGAGCAATTCTGGAAACTGGGTACAATTAGGACAGACGAGAGTGCAACTACCGGCAATCGCCATTGAGGTTGTTCCTGCTAAATCCTTGCAGCCCTACCAACTAGGCGGTGGTCAATGGGTTAATACCGACCTAGTTTTTTATATTATGAGCGAAAACCATTGGGAATGTACAAACCTTATGGACGCCATTCTATACCAAAACGATAGAAGTGTTCACCTGTTTGATCCTACCGCTGTGGCAATTTCTGGAGTGCTTCCCTTTAACTATCGCAATGAATTAAACGAGAACGCTATTCCGAGCGGACTATACCCTAATATGGTTGATAATTTCTTCTATAGAAGATGTTGGATTAACGAATCTCGTGGAAATGAGGTATCTCAACTGTCTCCAGAGCTATACATAGGAACAACACGATGCTCAACCCAAGTTAAAGCTATTTAATCATTTTTTGTGTATATAACTATGCCCTTACCAGAGAGCTAGAAAAAATAATAGGAGAATAATAATGGCAAGTAATAATCGCATATTTTACGCTGTGCAATCCGTGGCTATTACGCCTCGGGGTACAGACCCGATAACAGCTGCCCACATTGTACACGGCCTTCAAAGCGTCGGTATGAGTTCAACTTTTACGTTGGATCAAGTTTTTGAGATGGGTCAGATCGAAATTTATGAAAATATCGAAGAAGTTGCAGACATCGAGGTAACACTCGAAAAGGTTATCGACGGCTATAAGTTAATTTATGACTTGGCAACTAACGGTGAATGCAAAACCAGTATTGTAAGCGCTTCAAAGCAGCGATCAGACTGTTATTTAGCTGTCTTTGACGATGGTCAAGATCACGCTACTGGTGTTCCTCAAACCGTTTGTATGAACTCCGGTATGTATGTGAGCTCGGTTAGCTATAGCTATAGTATTGACGGTAGCGCTACGGAATCTGTTACTCTTGTTGGTAACGATAGATTCTGGAACACTTCAACAACCACAAAGAACCCAAGTGCGGTTTGGGCATCTAACCCCTCAACGAATATCGATGGTACAGACACACCTCTATCTGGTGTTGTTCGTCGTACAGACATTCTTTTGGGTGCTGGTGGCTCTACTCTTCCTTCTGAGGTTAACCTGAATGAAGGTAGCGACCCTATTGGAAACAGCTCTAACCGACACGTTCAAAGCATTAGTGTTAGTACTGACTTTGGCCAAGAGAATATCCAAGAACTTGGTCGATTTGGGCCATACTTTAGATTTGCAACCTTCCCGGTTGAAGTTACTGCTGAATTTGAAGTTGTTTCAGCTTCCGGTGACATGATTAGCGTTTCGGGAAGTGCTCCCAACCTTACGAATAGTACTATTATCATTAAAGATAACGCTGGTACTGTCCTCAATTTGGGAACTTCTAACAAGCTCTCGTCTGTATCCTACTCTGGTGGTGATACTGGTGGTGGAAATGCTACAGTTAGTTATTCGTACTCGAACTTTAACGTGCTTACCGTTAATGGTGGTAATACTCACGCTTAGTTCGTTTCGTAATTAGGAAATTAGGAAATTGGGATGGATGATGCTTTTTACGAAAAATCTTTATATAGAATATTACAAGGTCGTTTCAGATTGACTCTGGGCGATCTTGTTTTATTTATATATGAACCTACACCAGAACTCTTAGAAGAGTCTTGTGAGATATATGACGAAGCTTATAAAAAGGCATACTTTCGTGGTGTATATATCAAAAAAGAACTGACAGAAGTTTTGGTTAACAATGATTTATGGAGCCCCTTTGACGATAGTGAGGCAGATAAAATAGAGAAAGAGATGGAAGAGCTAAAGGTTGAGGCTTTCAAGTCCTTCTTTGACTCTAAAAAATTAAGAGGAATAAAGGCCGCTATAAGGGCTAAGGAGAGGAGTTTTATTGTGTGCAAGTCAAAAAAGATGACTCTTGATCATGTTTCATGTGAGGGCGTTGCGTCTTTTTCTAAAGCTATTTGGCTAATCTCTCAATGTGCAAAGTTCAAGGATGGATCTGATTACGACTGGGAAAAGTACCCCATATCAGCTCTTATGGAACATTATTCTTCTGAACAAATTTCCACAGAAACAATTAGGGCGATTGCAAGGCGAGACCCTTGGAGGTCCATGTGGAGACACGGTAAAGGCTCTGACACGCTAGGCAAGCCCTCGTGCCAATTTACCAGAGATCAGTTGTCTCTTTGTACATATTCAACCATGTATGACAACGTGCACGAGAGTATGGACTCCCCAAATGAAAAAGTGATTGAAGATGATGACTGTTTAGACGGATGGTTTATTGTCCAACAAAGAAAACGCGACAAAGACAAGAAGCAACAAGAGGTTGACAGCATGATAACAAATCCAAAAATAGCGAACTCTCAAGAGGTGTTTGTGGTGGCTAGGGATAATGAGGCCGCACAAGAGATATATGATCTTAACAATCCTCTGGCTCGGACTACAATACAAAATAGACAGAACACAATAGGTGGTGCTGATGGAGAAGTCAGCTTTACAAAATTCCATGATATTCGACAGGACATAGCTATGGAATCTCACAATGCGGCAAGAAACAAGATAAAAGGAGGGAAATAATGGCAGAGGAGTATAATAACTTTCTAAAAAGGTCTCTAGATTTAAAGTCTGCAAGAGAGGGAAGAGATAGAGATGTGTCGAGAGACAAACTTTTTAAGACTGCCAAAAAGAAGATACAAACGACAATGATAGGTTCTCTTTCTACGTTAGAAAGTGGTTTTGGTTTTTTATGGGGTCTTGATGTCGAAGAAGAAGATAGAACGCCAGAACAAAAAAAACTATACGAAATCTATGAAGAAGCTAGGGCGCAAATATTAGATAGGGGGAATACACAGATTAGAAGTTTAGAATCGGAATTTGTCAACTATGACATAGTTCGTAAGAAGCACTATATTAATTTACCAGTTCAGACAGGAGATAAAAATGACGGATGAAAATAATAAGGAAAGAATAATCGATGGTACTGACAAAGAAGGCAATGCTATCAAAACTCTTTTGAGACAGCCTACGCCCCAAGACTATCGTGATTCTCAGGTACAATACAATGAAGCATTTAGAAAAGCGCTAGACTCTGGAGCGTTGTTAAGGCAGAAGCTAACAGATTACATGAGAGAACAGGGTATCTGGGATGAAGAGAAGCAAAAAGAAAATGATAAATACATCGAGGATATTGGAGAAAGAGAAAAGGCGTTAAAGGGTGGTGGTATACGGCTTACAGACGCAAAAGCTGTCGCCCTTGAACTCCGTGATCTCAGGGTAGGTTTTAGAAGACTTCTTTCTGAAAAGAATGCTTTAGACACAAACTCCGCAGAAGGTCAGGCAGACAATTCTAGATTTTCTGAGCTTGTTCGCTTATGCATCGTAGACCCAGACACTAGACAGCCTCGTTTTCCTGACCAGCAGGCTTATGATGCTCAGGGTGATGAGCCTTGGGTTATTGAAGCTGCTTCTGAGTTGGCCAGTATGATATATGGGCTTGATCCAGATTATGACAAAAACTTAGAAGAGAACAAGTTTCTTAAAGAGTTTAACTTTGTAGACGACAAGTTGAGATTTGTAAATGATGATGGTCATTTAGTAGACATGGAGGGTAGACTCATCAATGAAGATGGTCGTTTTGTTGCCTATCGTACAGAAGAAGGTAAAGGAAAACAAGACCCAGAACAGCTTTACTTTGTAGATAGGGATGGTGAAGAAGTTGTTTTAGTTACTAGCGACGATGGTGAAGAAGAATGGGTAAAAATCTCACTTAAAGATAGAAAGCCGTTCTTAGACGACGAGAACAAACCCATTGAAGCTACTAAAAAAGCAGAAAGCAGTGAGGAAGAGTCAGTAGAAGAAGACACTTCTTCAGAAAAGCCTGTTACTGCCAAAAAAAGAAAAACAACTAAAGCCACGAATTAGCACAATATGTGTATTTTGTTGTGTGGAGGAAGTTTCTGGGGGAGGGGTCTATACTACTCCCCCTTTATCTTTATAGGGTGGAGAAAAGATGGCAACGTTTAATTTAACTGCGCAGTTAAACCTACAGGCGCCTTCAAATACGTCTCAGGTTGTTGGCGCCATACAAAAGCAATTATCCGGAATAACCGCTAATGTGAAGGTTAAAGGGGATGCTGGTGCTTTAGCTAAAATTAATAAGCAGTTGCAGAATGTTAATAAATCTGCCGATTCTTCATCTAGGTCTGTCGGAAACTTAAACCGAAACCTGTCCGAAGCCGCTCGTAGATTTAGCGTCATTACCGTGGCGACCGGAACCATGTTGGCGCTTGCTCGTTCTATTAAAAACGCTGTAGGTGAGGCTATTGCTTTTGAGAGAGAGATGATTAAGATTTCTCAAGTAACAGGCAAAACGGTTAGTGAATTAAGTGGCCTTAGTGCTGAGGTTACCAGACTTTCTGTATCTCTAGGTGCCTCGTCCTCCGACCTTTTGAACGTTTCTAGGGTTTTGGCTCAGGCTGGATTCAGTGCCCGAAAAACCAAACAGGCTCTTGAAATTCTTGCCCAGACCAGCTTGGGTGCTACGTTTGATAGTATTCAAGATACGACAGAAGGTGCCATTGCTGTATTAAGGCAGTTCGGAAACGAAGCAAGAAAGGTAGGCGGGGACATCAAGTTTCTTGAGCAAACAATGGATGCAATCAACTCTGTGTCTAAAAGTTTTGCCGTTGAATCTGGTGACTTAATTACTGTTATTCGTCGTGTCGGTGGTGTATTTTCGAGTGCGGGCGGTAACGTTAATGAGCTTATAGCCTTATTCACTTCTGTTCGTGCCACTACTCGTGAATCTGCTGAAACGATTGCAACTGGTTTAAGAACCATCTTTACACGTATTCAGCGTACCGACACTGTTGACCAGCTTGCCGAGCTAGGTATCCAGCTGCGCGACTCTCAGGGGCAGTTTGTAGGGGCTTACGAGGCGGTAAGGCTGCTGTCAGTAGGGTTAAGCGGTTTAGATCCCCGAGATTACAGATTCAGTGAGATTGTTGAATCTCTTGGTGGATTTCGCCAAGTCGGTAAGGTTATTCCTCTTATACGTCAATTCACTGTAGCTCAAGACGCGCTGAACGTAGCGCAGTCAGCTTCTGGGTCTGTGGCTAGAGATGCCGCTACTGCACAGCAGTCCCTACAGGTTCAGGCCTTTAAAGTAACGCAAGACTTTCAGGCTCTGATACGTACCTTGACAGACAGTTCCTCCTTCAGGTCTGTTGCTAAAGGGGCCTTAGAAATGGCTTCGGCATTTATCAAAATAGTTGAAGCTATACAACCACTTCTTCCACTCATTACAAGTCTAATAGCATTAAAAATTGGTTCAGCCTTGGCTCCCGGTTTGGGTGCCCTCACGGGAATAGGACCAAAGCGTAAGGCTGCCGGTGGACGAATCCACGCGTTTGCTGAGGGTGGTTTTGTTCCGGGTTCTGGCAATCGCGATACCGTTCCAGCAATGCTTTCGCCCGGAGAATTTGTTATCAAGAAAAGTAGTGCTAAAAAGATGGGTGCTGGCGCTCTTGAGGCAATGAATAACAATAGATTTGGGAAAGGCGGCCGGATGCAGCCAAAGGAAGTAAGAAAAATACTCGACAGACAAGGCGTGTCCTACGATCCTAATGCATTACGCGCTGACACCAAAGATCAAGCGTTACGATCCAAGCTATATAAAAAGGCCCAGATGCTAAAGGCTGGCCAAGGCAGACAAGACGATCAAAAACAGTATCCGGGAGGAGCTTTTAAAACCGTACCCGGTCAAGTAGGCGCTTTTGTTTTGCGTCCAGAAAAAGGGTCAGATGGTGGATTTAGCTTAAGCGGTGCGGACATACCGTTTGATCTTAACGGACAGGATGCCGCCTTGAAGGGCGGATCTAGTTTTAAAACTTATTTTCCGGATAGGGCAGATCTTAAAGAGAATCAAATGATTGCCAATTTGGTAACGGAGGGCGCGGAGACCGCATTAAAGTTAGGGGTCCTCTCCATTGGAGAGCGTGCTCTTAACTTTCTGGAAATCCCCGGCGGAATAAACCCAACTAATCAAGGGGGTCTTGAGGCCGGAGCAAACAAGCTCGCTGCGGATGCAGATGGCGCATTACGGACTATGGAAGGCTTTATTTTTGAAGGTTTGGTACAAGGCATAACCGGAGCTGAATTGGCCGGGGAAGGTGCGTCTTTTGATTTTCCAAATGTAAAAGGGGGAAGTGCAAAAAAATTAGAAGCGATGTTTGCAGGAAGTGGTGGTGCTGGAATAGACCAGCTAATAAAGGCGGACGCCAAAAGAGGTGTCGAGGCGGCGATGGGTAGAGGGGAAGGTTCATTAGCTCAAAAGACAATATCAGATATAAAGGCTGGAAATTTACAGGGCGTAAGGGACGTATCACAAGGTAAAATACTTACAGAAAAACAAATTGACTCAGCGATCGGCAAAAAGAAGGGGCCGCTTGCCCAAGTGCCCAAACCCTCGAAGAAGGCTGCTGGTGGTAAGATAGATTCTGTACCAGCCCTCCTTACTCCGGGTGAATATGTTGTTAATAAATCTTCTGCCCAAAGTATTGGTTATAG
>Ga0302118_10001511_pt1 | contig 11535 bp, 11 predicted proteins | sample AG5_331_MG_FD_203126 | JGI IMG/M metagenome (GOLD analysis project Ga0302118, IMG submission 203126) | Marine microbial communities from Western Arctic Ocean, Canada - AG5_33.1 | ecosystem: Environmental > Aquatic > Marine > Oceanic | place: Canada: Western Arctic Ocean | collected 2017-10-01 | reverse complement strand
AAGACTTGCTTGTTGATATAATATACGAAACCTTTACCCAAACCATTTAAAATTTTCTGAGTGATAAAAATGAGTAAAAATTTAAAATTAATAACACTAGCTATTAATGAGAATTTTTCTGAGTTAATTTTTTTCGCTAGACAACAAGTAGAGCTTCTAAAAATATGCCTTGTAAAATAATAAAAACCCAACTATCAAATCTGAAATGGTTTGCGCAAAGATCTCTGTAATGCAAGATTACTTAAAAATAACGCGTAACGGCCTTTGGAATAATAACCAAGCCTTGGTTGCGTTATTGGGGTTGTGCCCACTGCTGGCTGTGACTAACAATGTGGTTAATGCCATTAGCCTTGGTTTGGCAACAACCTTTGTTTTGATAGCATCCAATGTCACGGTGTCGCTATTTCGAAACCACATTCGCAAAGAAGTCAGAATTCCTATTTTTGTTCTTCTAATCGCCTCGTTTGTTACCATTGTTGATCTTATCATGCAGTCGTTTTTCTACGATATGTATTTAATCCTTGGTATTTTTGTGCCACTAATCGTTACCAATTGTGCAATTTTAGGTCGTGCCGAAGCATTCGCCTCAAAAAATAGCTGGGATAAGTCCACCGTTGACGGTTTGATGATGGGTATTGGTTTTACTGCTGTACTCGTGCTACTCGGTGGAATGAGAGAAATCTTAGGTAACGGCACGCTATTTGACCAAGCTGACTTACTATTTGGTGAGTTTGGCACCGCTCTAACAATAACAGTTTTTAGTAATTACCAGGGCAGCCTAATTGCTCTACTACCACCCGGTGCATTTATTGGCCTTGGCCTAATTGTTGCATTTAAAAACTTAATAGACTCAAAGCAAAAAGTAACCCAAGTTAGCCCTGTTGGGCACGCAGTTGCCGAGGCTCAAGCTCAATAATGATGCCTTATGTGACATTTTATGTCTAGGGCAAAAACAATTCAAGACTTTCTTCGTAGCGATATTATTGACATCGAAGAAATGCTTGGCTTAGCACTGGATAGTTCAAAATCTTCGTTGTACGCCAATCCAAACCACAAGATTAGCGCTGCCGAATTATCAAATCTTGACCTTCTTATCCAGAAGCGACAATGTGGTGAGCCCTTTGCCTACTTGTCAGGCACAAAAGGCTTCTATCATTTGGATTTCAAAGTCACCAATGCCACCCTTATTCCAAGACCTGAAACAGAGCTTTTAATTGATATTGCACTTGGATTGTTTGACGCTAGTGAACCAGTGAAGACTCTGGATTTAGGTACTGGTAGTGGTATTATTGCCATCACTTTAGCAGATAAATGCAGCGGATGGAAAGTCAGTGCAACTGACCAATCTGAAGCCGCACTTGAAGTCGCGACTCATAACGCCAAAACCACAAAAACAAACATTGAATTTAGACATGGCAGTTGGTTTGAGGCTGTCCCCGATCAATGTTTTGATTTGATTATTAGTAATCCACCTTATGTTCAAACCAATGATCCGCATTTAGAAGGTCTTCAATTTGAGCCGATTGAGGCGCTTGTTTCGGGTGCTGATGGCCTTCAAGATATTCGCTTAATTATCAATCGAGCGCCAAGACAGCTAAACTCGAAAGGCTACCTTTTGTTGGAGCACGGTTATGATCAGCAAACGGAAATTATGAGGTTAATGAGACAATCATTTACTGATGTCAGAGGCTTTCAAGATAATAATGGTATCGATCGTGCCGTACTTGGTCGAAAGAAATAGTAATAAAAATAGATACGAGTTGAGCCGAGTGAATTACTTGGCTACAGAGGAATTACGAATAAGGCTGTCTGGGACCGTATTATCATCTTTAATGCTATCAATCACGGCGTAACTAAAATAACGGCGGAGGCCAATATCAGCCTTTAACACCTTATTGATAAATGCTTGATAACTTGTAACATCTTCTACTAAAACACGCAAGATATAATCCAAACCACCACCAACAGACCAGCAAGATTGCACTTCATCAAAACTGGTAATGGCTTGTTCAAAACGTTCAAACTCGCCTTCTTTATGGCTTTCTAATTCCACTTCAGTAATAACCAAATGGAAGTTTTTCATAAATTTAGATGACAATCGAGAGCTATAACCATCAATAATTCCGGCCTCTTCAAGGCGCTGCAAACGATCCCATGAAGGAGTTAGTGACAAACTTAGACGCTCAGCGAGGGCTGTTTTGGTGATTCTACCCTCTTCTTGAAGGATGGCAAGAATTTGAATGTCTCTTTCATCTAATTTGAACATGTTCTTATTATCACACCAAAAATAGATTAATAGTTAATATTTTAAGTTAAATAATAGAAAAAAATTCAATAGTAAATCAATAAACCTCAATATTCTTCTGATAAATAAGTTAATTAACTAGATACTCAGAAGTTTTCTCAATTCAATGGCATATACGAAAGTGAAGTAAAGCGCCTAGTGTTGGATTGATTTGGAAAATAGATGGATGACCAAAACGCCAATGATGATTAATGCCATACCAATAATGGCAGCCAAATCAGGCATTTGCTTATAATATATTGCTGCAACGCCAGCCACCAAAACGATACCGAGGCCAGACCAGATGGCGTACATGACACCGACAGCCATTTCTCTAAGAGTCAGCGTTAATAACCAAAATGAAAGAAGGTAGCAAACGATAACGATAACAGTAGGAACAATCTTAGTAAACTCATCGGTTTCTTTTAATAAACTGGTACCAATAACCTCGGTAACAATTGCCAAAGCCAAATAAATGTAAGTCATCGCCCTTTCTCCAATGATTGTGAAGTCGTTTTTCCGTGATTATAGCAACAAAACTAAACGGGGTCTAAAATAAGTGAAGTTGATCTATAAGCCGGGTTCTGTCTGACCGAAATCAAGATAGTCATTCATCTACGGTACTTGTCACCAAGCACCTTTAGCACTCTACCCGAAGACAGCGCGAGCCACGCCAGTGCCTTCCTATTTGAGCTTGCTCCAAGTGGGGTTTACCCTGCCACACTTGTCACCAAGTGTGCGGTGCGCTCTTACCGCACCATTTCACCCTTACCTATCAAGTAGGCGGTTTCTTTTCTGCTGCACTTTCCGTCGCATCACTGCGCCTAGCCGTTAACTAGCACTTTGCCCTATGGAGCCCGGACTTTCCTCTGATGGCAAACGCCACCAGCGACTACCCGATCAACTTCAGCGCGAATTATACGCTAGGATTAAGTGTTTTAATCTGAGTACTGATACTCTCTTAACACTTCACCCACTTGAACTTCATAAGACTCGTACCAATCACGCTTGCCTTTTTCTTGTGCCTGAAGGTGATCCGCATGTTGTTTCCAATTTTTTATATCTTCCAAAGAATGCCAATAGGAAGCACTTAACTCTAAATCGCCCTCGGTGCACGAAGTAAACTTGATGCAATTGTATTGTTCAAAAGCCACCTCTTTAAGTTTGGCAGCTGTTTTATAGTAACCCTCATTCAGCTGTTTTATTTTGGCGGTAAAAATCACAACATACATTACTTAATCTCGATAATTGGTATTTGGCTGAAAATTTTATGAATGTTATTACCGTACGTATCAACGGCAACAGCAACAGGCATGTCTTTTACCTCAAACTCATAAATAGCCTCCATGCCCATTTCTTCAAAAGCCAGAACTTTGGCTTTTTTGATGGACTTAGAAATAAGAAAAGCTGCTCCACCGACTGCAATTAAATAACTTGCCTGATGTTTTTTAATGCTTTCAGCTGCTTTTGGACCACGCTCCGCTTTGCCAATCATCCCGAGTATGCCAGTATTCTCCAACATCATATCGGTAAACTTATCCATTCGAGTTGCTGTCGTTGGGCCGGCAGGACCAATCACTTCATCTCCAACAGCGTCTACTGGACCTACGTAATAGATAAACTTATTGTCAAAATCAACGCCTTTTGGCAAGCCTTCACCGGACTCTATCATCTTTTTGAGTCGCCCGTGCGCTGCATCTCGTCCAGTAATGATAGTGCCTGTGAGTAATAACGTATCACCAATATTCCAATCTTGCATTTGCTCACGTGTCAGTGTTTCTAAATCGACTTTGATGTATTTTGAATAGTCCATTTCCAAGTCAGGATAGAGACTGAAATCAACTTCTGGCAATTGTGCCACACCTGAACCATCAAGGGTGAAATGCACGTGTCTTGTTGCCGCACAGTTTGGAATAATTGCAACTGGTTGTGAAGCAGCATGGGTTGGATAATCTTGAATCTTAACATCAAGCACGGTTGTTAAGCCACCTAATCCTTGTGCACCGATGCCTAAGTTGTTTACTTTTTCAAACAGATCAAGTCGTAACTTTTCAATCTCAGATGGATTATCTTTAGCTCTGACTTCATTAATATCAATTGGGTCCATCAATGCTGCTTTTGCCATTAGCATGGCTTTTTCTGGTGTTCCACCAACACCAATCCCCAATATTCCTGGCGGACACCAGCCAGCACCCATTGTCGGAATCGTTTTTATAATCCAATCTGTTAGATTGTCGTCGGGGTTAAGTACAGTAAATTTGGCTTTGTTTTCAGATCCACAGCCTTTTGCTGCCACAATGACATCCAATTTATCACCCTTCACCATTTTGGTGTGGATGACTGCTGGTGTATTGTCCTTGGTATTCACTCGGCTAAATATCGGGTCATTTACAACAGAAGCTCTCAATGGGTTGTCCGGGTGTGTATAGGCTTTTCTAACACCTTCGTTAATCATTTCATCAACAGAAAGTTCTGCATCCCATTGAACGTCCATGCCCACTTCTAAAAAGATATTGACAATGCCTGTATCTTGGCAAAGCGGTCGTTTACCAAAAGCACACATTTTAGAATTTATTAGAATTTGGCCGATGGCATTTTTAGCGCCGACATTATTCTCCTTTTCGTAAGCCTCTACCATTGCCCGAATAAAATCCGGCGAGTGGTAATAAGATATGTATTGGAGTGCAGAAAAAATACTCTCTATCAGATGGTTTTGCTTTATTTTCATATTTATTTGGCCTTCTCTATTGTCTATTTAGTCCCAGCAGGTTATATTGTTTCTTCTGAGCATTTTATCAATATCTAGCAGGGAATTTCTATATGTTTAACTTTTTCAAAGGTCAAAATCTTTCAATTGACTTAGGTACCGCAAATACACTTATCTATATGGATGGCAAAGTCGTCTTAAATGAGCCTTCGGTTGTCTCTCTTCGCCACGAAAGAGGTGCAATGGAATCAACTGTTATTGCCGTCGGCCAAGATGCAAAAAACATGTTGGGTAGAACCCCTGGTTCCATTGAAGCCATTCGACCAATGAAAGACGGTGTGATTGCAGATTTTAAGGTGACAGAAAAAATGCTGCAGTACTTTATGCGCAAAGTTCTCAAATCGGGTTTTTTCTCACCGAGCCCAAAAGTACTCATTTGTGTGCCCTGTGGCGCTACTCAAGTTGAGCGTCGCGCAATTAAAGAAAGTGCAATTGGTGCTGGTGCACGCGATGTTTTCCTTATTGAAGAGCCAATGGCTGCCGCTCTTGGTGCGGGTATGGCAATTGACATGCCATCAGGTGCGATGGTGATTGATGTGGGTGGTGGTACCACTGAAATTGCAATTATGTCCCTAAACGGCATCGTATATTCAGACTCCATCAGAATTGGCGGCGATGTTTTCGATGACACCATTGTTAAATTCGTTAGGCGTGCGCACGGCATTATTATTGGCGAAGCAACCGCTGAACAAATCAAAGAAGAAGTTGGTTCAGCCTTCCCATCAAAAGTTGTAAAGAAAATTGAATTTAGAGGTCGTGATGTTGCCAAGGGCATCCCAGTCAGCTTTGAAGTAACAAATGCTGAAATCCTTGAGGCCCTCGCCGAACCTTTATCTATGATTATTAATGCTGTGCGAACAGCATTGGAGCAAACACCACCTGAATTGTCTTCAGATATTGCCCAAAATGGCTTAGTCATTACTGGCGGCGGTGCATTGTTAGAAGGTCTTGATAAATTAATTAATAGCGAGACCAACCTGCCGGTCAGTATCGCTGACGATCCACTGACTTGTGTTGCTCGCGGTGGCGGCATTGCGCTCGATATGATCAACAAACACAATATGGGATTTTTAGCCGCAGAGTAGTCGATAAGACTCATTATGCGACTTTTAAAACCCCTTGTTCCGGCCTTAATCGCAATTATTCTAATTGTACTGGATGCTCGTTTTTCATATTTAGATAATCTAAAACGCAATAGCACTGCTCTATTGTCGCCTATTTATTTTCTGGTTGACTTGCCGGGTCAAATGATGAATTGGGTAAGCGACAAGGGCAGCAATATCGAGCATCTCATTATCGAGAATGGACAGCTCACTAATGAACTATTAGAACTCAAAGCAAAGCTGCAAATCTATAACAATCTTGTTTTAGAAAATCAAAAAATCAGTCATCTTATTGATGTCAGTTATGCCTTGCCGAAAAATACTGTTAAGTTAGCTCGGATTAAGTCTATCTCACAATCTCGACTTAAAAAACAGCTGGTGATTAACAAAGGCAGTAATGACGATATTCTATCAACACAAATTGTAGTTGGTGCAAACGGTGTTGTTGGTCAGATTATCCAATCGACGCCATTGTATGCCACAGTTCAATTAGCAACCGATCCTACTCAACACATTCCTGTGAAGAATGTCCGTAATGGGGCGCGAGGCATCACCAAAGGTATTGCTTCAAATGAAGGTGGCATGAAGGTAGAATTTATGACATTTGATGCCGATGTTAAATTGGGTGATACTTTTGTCACTAGTAGTATTGGAGGGTCGTATCCTGCGGGCTATCCTGTCGGCAAGGTTATTGAGATAAGTGCACCACTGGACGAAGCATTCTTATGGATAAAATTAAAACCATTTGAAAATATGAATGAATTAGAATTTGTGCTTGTTGTTTCGGAGCCTTTATGATTAGACAAAGGCCGCTCATATTACTTTTTAAACTGACATTAATTTCTACATTTTTGAGTGTTATTTCTTTACCAGAAATGATTCAGAGTGCCGCACCATATTGGGTGATGATATTTTTTATCTACTGGCTAATCTACGTTGAAACTAAGGTAGTTTATAGCTTCGCTTTACTGTTAGGCTTATTGCTTGATTTATTACACGGCAATGTATTTGGTCAAAATGCTATAGCTCTTATTGGTAGTGCAATCTTTATTGTTAATGTAAAGAAATCGTTTTACGTATCCAACCTTAGCACCCAACAAGTCTATATTTTTATCGCTTCGTTAATTTATTTAATAATAACGATTGGCGTTCACTTAATGATTCAAGGCTTTGACTTTAGTTATCTTGTATTTCTTGCGCCAATAACGGGTGCTATTCTCTGGCCTATTGTGCACTTTCTACTCGCTAAAATTAAGCACTAATTCAGCCAATTACATGGATAAAATTGCCAATACAAAACGAGAGAAAAAAGTTTTTCAATCTCGTGTTGTCATTGCTGTGTTGTTAATTATTGTTCTGAGTTTGGTATTGATATCACGCATTTATAGCCTACAAATAATTAATTATGATTACTACACAGAAGAAGCCCTTGGTAATCAATTACAGCAACTACCAATCACACCTGCAAGGGGTGACATTCTTGATCGAAACGGTAAAATATTGGCCTCCAATAAGCTTTCTTATAAACTCACAATCACACCTGAGAAAGTCAAAGACATGGACGCTACAATATTTGAGCTGAAGTATTTTGACTTAATCAATGATGATGATGTCGAACAATTTTATAAAACCGAAAAGCGTTACAAAAAGTTCCACAATATACCTATAAAGCACAATATTTCAGAGCAATCGGTGGCTATTTTCCTCACTAAAGCACGACTTCCAGGTGTTGAAATAGAGCCTTATTTTCAACGAATTTACCCTAATGGCGCGAGCAGTGCCCATTTGATTGGCTACGTTTCTGCAATGAGTCAGGACGACAAAGATAGATACGATAAAGACAACTACGCCGGTACAAATTTCGTTGGCAAAACCGGTATTGAAAAGCACTACGAAAATCTTTTACATGGAAGCTCTGGCAAAAAACAAATCGAGAGAAACGTCTTAGGCCGAGTCGTAGACTCAAAAATTCTCACTTCAGCCAAGTCAGGTCAAGATTTATATTTAAGCATTGACTTGGATTTGCAATTAAAAGCCGAAGAATTAATGGCTGGAAAACGAGGTGCGTTGGTGGTGATTGATGTGACCGATGGTTCTCTTTTAGCACTTGTAAGCACGCCCACATTCGACCCGAACTGGTTTGTTGGCGGTATTTCATTAAAACGATATCAAACACTTCAAGATGACAAAAATTTGCCTCTTTTTGATCGCAGTATTAAAGGCCTCTACCCGCCAGGGTCAACCATTAAACCTATGATTGCTCTCGGTGGTTTAGAGCAAAAAAACATCACTGTCACAAGTAAAGTCTTTTGTCCTGGGTATTACAAAATTTCTAATTACTCACGAAAATTTAACGACTGGAAGCGCACGGGGCACGGTCATGTTGACGTCAATGACGCCATCTCTCAATCGTGCGATGTTTTCTTTTATGATCTTGCATTCAACATGGGCATTGACAAGCTGCACTACAACTTAGCACATTTTGGATTTGGACAAAAAACCGGTGTTGACTTGCCGGGTGAATTCGCCGGCATTCTACCCTCTCGTGAATGGAAAAAAATTAATCTGGACGAGCCTTGGTATCGAGGAGAAACCCTAAATGCGGGTATTGGTCAAGGGTTTATGACTGCCAGTCCACTACAACTCGCTCTTGCAACAGCAGCAATTGCCAATAAAGGTCAATTATTGGTGCCGCAATTGTTGATGCATGCACAAAACAACACAGGTGACATCACAACGATGAGCACGCAAAAGTCGCGCCAAATTCCTATTAAAGACATAAAAAATTGGGAAGTAATTATTGATGGAATGGAGCAAACCGTTTACGGAAAAAATGGCACTGCAAGGCACCTAAATCACAACCTCAACTACACACTTGCTGGTAAAACAGGTACGGCTCAAGTGTTCGGCCTCGATCCTGAAGAAACATACATTGCTGAAAAATACGAAGAAAAACTCAGAGACCACGCCCTATTTACCGGATTTGCGCCGATTACAAAACCGCAAGTGGCAATAGCAATCATTGTTGAAAATGCCGGCAGTGGTAGCTCAGAAGCCGCACCGATTGCCAAAGCTGTTTTGGATGTTTACTTTACTAAAAATCCAGTAACAACACTAGAGCCAGTTGAATAGCTAATTACTTGAGGCTTGTTGAGCGTGAAATTCAGCTCGAAAATCTTCAAATTTATCATTCTTAATCGCTTCTCTCATGGATGCCATTAAATGTTGATAATAATGTAAATTATGCATAGTGTTGAGTCGTGAGCCTAAAATTTCGTTGGTTTTTTGCAAGTGATGTAAATATGCTCTCGAGTAATTCTGACAAGTCGAGCATTCACAATTTATATCAAGTGGTCTTGTATCCATTTTGTGTTTGGCGTTGCGAATTTTAACAGTGCCTGTTGAGGTAAATAAATAACCGTTTCTAGCATTACGCGAGGGCATCACGCAGTCAAACATGTCAATACCTCTAGCAACACCTTCAACTAAATCGCTTGGCGTTCCAACACCCATCAAATAACGTGGTTTATCAGCAGGCATTACATCGGGTAAATACTCCAAAACACTAATCATTTCTTCTTTTGGTTCGCCCACAGAAAGCCCGCCAATTGCATAACCGTCAAAGCCAATTTCTACCAGAGCTTCAACGGATTGACGCCTTAAATCTTCATGCATACCACCCTGCACAATACCGAACAAAGCACTTTCGTTATCAAGCCTTTTATGCTCCTCTTTAGAACGCTTCGCCCAGCGTAAGGATAGCTGCATGGACTGATCAACCTCAGACTTTTCACTTGGATAAGCAATGCACTCGTCAAATATCATAACGATGTCAGCGCCCAATTTCCGCTGAATTTGCATCGATTCTTCTGGTCCCATAAATATTTTAGCACCATCTCTTGGTGAGCGAAAAGACACACCCTTTTCACTGATTTTACGAATATGCCCCAAACTAAACACCTGAAAACCGCCAGAATCGGTAAGAATTGGCCCCTGCCAATTCATAAAATCGTGCAGATCGCCATGCGCTTCAATAACATTGGTGCCCGGTGTTATTGATAAATGGAAAGTATTACCAAGAATAATTTCAGCACCTAGCTCTTTAACCTCTTCAACCGTCATCGCTTTAACTGTACCGTACGTGCCAACGGGCATAAAAGCAGGCGTGTTGACTTCGCCTCGCTCAAAAGTCATCTTTCCCAAACGGGCTTTATTATCAGTCTTAGCTAATTCAAATTTCATAAGCGAATTATAGAATGTTCGCCTGGCTTTTCAAAGCCAGTTTTTGATTAATTCAGTAGTCATATTCAAAATTTCAGAAATTTTGAGTGACGGTCAATCAAATGATCATTATTCAATCAAAAAGGGCATAAATAGCCTATTTTTGAACGTTTTAAGGGGAGTTTTTCTTGTTTTTAGCTCCCACAGTGCCCTAGAGAGAAAATTTCCAATATTTTTTAAGAGGAGCTGAAATCCTTTAATTATTCAACAACAGAACTCAGCTGCGTCTAAGTTTGTTTATTAACTTGTATTTGCCAAAGTCTCGCATATTGGCCATTAAGATCAAGCAGTTGCTGATGTGTGCCTTGCTCCTGAATCCCACCCTCGCCAAGGACAATAATTTGATCGGCATCAACGATGGTTGAGAGGCGATGAGCAATCACCAAAGTGGTGTGTTTATGCGCCAAACTGGCGAGTGCTTTTTGCACCATCTTTTCTGAATAAGAATCAAGCGCTGAAGTCGCTTCGTCAAAAATCAGTATTGGTGGATTTTTTAACAGCACTCGTGCAATCGCCAAACGCTGCTTTTCACCGCCTGAGAGTTTTAAGCCCCTCTCTCCAACAAGTGTGTTGTAACCTTGTGGTAGTGAATCAATAAAACTGTCAATAAAGCTGAGCTTGGCCGCCTGCTTAACTTCGTCCTCGCTCGCGCCCGCTCGCCCGTATGCAATATTATAATAAATACTCTCATTAAACATGACTGGATCTTGCGGCACAACGCCCATCGCTTTTCGCACTGAATCCTGAGTTAGGTTTTTAATATCTTGTTGGTCGATCAGTATTTCGCCGCCAGAGATATCGTAAAAGCGAAACAATAATTTGGCCAACGTTGACTTACCTGCGCCAGAGGAGCCAACAACCGCCACTTTTTGCCCTGGTTTAAGAGTGAAGTTAATATTGCTTAATACCTCCTTCTTGCCGGCGTACGCAAAAGAGACGTTGTTAAATTCAACTTTGCCTTGAGTAACTTTTAGCGGTTGCGCATGATCAATATCAGTCACCTTAGAGGAGCGCTCAAGCAGACCAAACATATTGTTCATGTCGATAAAATTGTGTTTGATTTGGCGATAAATAATACCCAGACCACCAAGCGGAATAAA
>Ga0302118_10001505_pt1 | contig 11562 bp, 6 predicted proteins | sample AG5_331_MG_FD_203126 | JGI IMG/M metagenome (GOLD analysis project Ga0302118, IMG submission 203126) | Marine microbial communities from Western Arctic Ocean, Canada - AG5_33.1 | ecosystem: Environmental > Aquatic > Marine > Oceanic | place: Canada: Western Arctic Ocean | collected 2017-10-01 | reverse complement strand
CAAGATACCAAGCAATATTTTATGAAAGCCAGCCCGGTGCGGCCGGGGGACTTCATTGAGTTCTTTGCTGAAGTGGACCTTTTGGGGGCGTTATCGGCGTGCCCGGGCGGTGATTGCGGGGCCAGTCATTCTGACGATGTTGCGCAGTGTCACCCTTTGCTGGTGCAGGTTTTTCGACCAAGCCAAGAGCACCTCATCAACGGTCAGCTCTGGCCGACCTCTGGTTATGGTGGCCACCACGGCCTTTAATAGCCCTGAAGTTTTAGTCTTCGAACCCCACGTAAGAAGCGATGTCTTCGTTGGCGGCTCGCCGAGACACCACGTCGTTGGCCACAAAATCGGGGTCAGGCCAGCCCATGGCCACACAGGTCATGATGACTTCGTCTTCGGGGATGTTCCCATGCTCGCGCACTACTGATGACTGCATGATGCCTTGACCGTTGATCACGCAGCCCAGGCCTTTCGAGGTGGCGGCCAGCACCAACCCGTAGGTTGCGGCGCCACAGTCAAAGTGAGCAATGGTGTCATCGGCCAATTCTTTATCCAGGGTGACCACCACCGACACCGGTGCGTCAAACTGACGGAAGCCGCGCATCACCCAGTCTTGGCGGCGTGTCTTGTCGTCACGCTCAATGCCCATGGCTTCGAAGAGTTGCACCGCTATTCCAATCTGCCGCTCTCGGTGAATGCCCTGATAGCCATGATCGGCCATCTTGATCTCGCGGTCAATGGCGGCACCGGCCAGCATTCGCTCGGTGTTACCGGTTCGCACCTCTTCAAGCGGCGGACCAGTCAAGACATGGAAGTTCCATGGCTGGGTATTCATTGACGATGGGGCCCTTTGAGCTAGGTCAATAACTTCGGTCATGAGTTCTTTGGTTACCGGCTTATCTAAGTAGCCGCGGGTGCTGCGACGCGCGCCAACTATTGCTTCAAAGTCCATTGGTCTGTCTACGCCTTTCGTTGGTTTTCGTCAAGGACACTACTTTTCTGGCTGGCACGGTGGCAAGGCGAGGAAATATGGTTCGGGCCTCGAAAACGCAATCAAACGAGGGCAAATGATTTTGGGGCTACTCGTGAAAAAGTTGGTTTCTCGTGGGGTATCAACGCGTTCGGACACCATTGAGAAGGGTGCCGATAGCGGTGTACCGCACAAAATAACGATAAGTAAGCAAGAGCAGGCCGCTTACAACCCAACAAATCAGGAAGAACTTCGGTATACGGGGAATCCCCCAGTTGCGTGTCCAGTCTTGGAAAAGAACCACCAAGGGGAGGTGAGCGAGGTACATCCAATAGGAGGCGTCGGAGAGATACCGTACCCAATAGCGTTCGCTGGAGAAAAAATGACGGAATAGCCCGATTAAACCAAACGTCATTCCCCATGTGTACAGCGTTTGCAGTAGGGCTGCCGCTGGCCAGCCTCCTCCCTCGTAAGTAAACCCAGCGGCGAGAGGGAAAATCACCAGCACAGACACCGGTAGGGTCACCTTCCAATGCTTTCCAAGACGATCAATAAGGGGCTCCCTGGCGTCATCGTAAGTACTGAATACTCCCGCCCCGTAGCCAAAGAACACGGCGTAGTAGAACAAGACATGGGCGGTAGGTAGCAACCCTGTTGAGGTATCTGGCCCGAAGGTTCTGAACTCTCCGCCGCCTCCCATCTTTAATTGGAAAAGAAATGTCAACGGGAAGGCCACCCAAAGCATGCGGGTGCGTGCAGTATTTGAGGTAACCCGACGCCCTAACTGTGTTGCTAAAGGTGCGATTACGGCAAACCCTGCGACCAACCAGCAGAGAAACCACAGGAACCAGAGATGGTGAAACTGATCAATCCACGATTTGACGCCTGTTTCGTTGCTGGTATCAGGTGTGTTGAAGGTGGCCTCAGCAATTTCAGAACCATCGGCAAACCAATCAATGTCTTGCCATTGCTGACCATTTATCCGAATGTCTTGAGCACCACCCTCTATCAACACTTCGGCGGTGGCTGCGCTGCCAACCCAGACGGCGACATCTAACGGCGTTAACCCGTCAATGTTTTTTATTTCATAATCAGCACCAGACTCGAGCAACACTTGGGTCACCTCAGGCAGGCCTAGAAAAGCCGCTAAATGTAGGGGGGTGGCTCCGTCTTCGCCTTGCACGTTCAAATCAGTGCCGTCGGTGACGACCAGAGAAACCACATCAAGTTCGCCCGTGAGGATTGCTGACCAGACATCTTCCGTCTCCGTTGCTACCTCTACCCTGTCTTTGCTGCCTGATTCGATCGATCGTTCAGCTACCCAGTCAAACGCAGGAACGACCGTTAAAAGACCTAAAGCGAGAGGCAAGCCAACTCTGCGTATGCGGTGAACAACAAGTGCCTTCATGCCTCGTCGTTGCCAAAGCATCGCCGTAAAAAACCCGCTGAGGAGGAAAAATAACGGCATGCGGAACCCATGAACAGCAATTAAGAACTCGTCAAAGGGCCCGTTAAAGCTGGATGCTTTATCTTGCGCAGGCCAAAACGAGGGGAAGAAAGAAAGGGAAGCGTGTAGGCCGATGCCAAGCAGCATGGCGAAACCTCGAAGAGCGTCAAGGTCGTTCCACCGCCGTGCAGTGGAAGAATCCTTGGCGGTCTCTACTTCTACAGCCATTGGCTCAGTCCTAGTTTTTGATTAGCAGAACCCTACAAGAAAAGCCCGGCCATTCGGGGCCGCCCGGTTTGGATCGGTTCGTTTGACACTGGTTTGGCACCAGTCGCGGCAGCTGGACCGGACGTATCAAGCAGCAAGGGCAAGTAACTGTTCAACGGCAGCGTCCAAAACGGGGAGGCTTGCGTCAGGTGGCTTAAATCCCAGTTCATCACCAGTTCCTGTGTCGTACCAGAGCCCGACATCGAGTTCGCAGTCTGCGTAGGCACCCACTCCAGACTCGGCGTGACGCACGCGAAAGTAGTGCTCTTCTGGACAAAGTCAAGTAAGTTCACTCGTCGAACGCTCCGAAGCATCCGTCGGAGTGAGCGACGACCCGCTCTCGGTCTTCATGTCTTGGCAATGCATTACTTCATAGGATCAAGCTTTTTTTTAATACAAAAGGCGGGTTAGGCTAGATTACTGTAGCCAATTCCTATTTAGGAGAGAGATACGATGCTTAATATTCAGCACTTTGATGAAACAAAAATTAACTGGCAACCTTTACCTGGGCCTGACGGCAGTCCTGCTGACCATTTAGGCTGTTCAATATTACATATTGATGATGAAGCCAAGATAGTTGACATTCTTTTCAAGTTCTCTGCAAATGAGAAAATCGTAAACCATAGACACACTTCCGATTTTAATACATTTGTAGTTAAAGGGGAGCTCCATATATATGACCTGGAAGGTAATACAAAAGAGGTTCGTTACCCGGGCACCTATACAGCGGGCATTGCAAATGATGAACCGCACACGGAAGGCGGAGGGCCAGAAGATGTAGTTGTTCTTTTTAGCCTAAGACCCTATTCAAACGATAAACCGATCTATGAGATACTGGACGAAACTGGAGAAATAGCAGCCATAATGACATTCGACGCTTTAAAAGAACTGCACGAAGTTGCTGTTGAAGCCCCTGAGTAAGTGGACAAGGTCACCGAATACGTTGCGGTGCTCATCAAAGTCATAGCTGGCCGAAGCCCGAACCGCTCTTCGCAGAATCAGCGGCGAACGGCAGTCACTATTTCTTCAGCCATTGGCTCAGCCCCCTAGTTTTTGATTAGCAAAACCCGACAACAAAAGCCCGGCCGCAAAGACCGGGCCTTGCATTTGGTGGCGGGGGCAGGATTTGAACCTGCGACCTTCGGGTTATGAGCCCGACGATCCACCAGACTGCCCCTAAGAAACAGCGTGCAACTATGCGCTATGACCGATATTTCCACCTTTAGATAGGAAATATAGCTAGACATAGTGAATAGTCGGATGGAATCCGGATGGAATTTCTAGACAAATATTAGACATGTCGAGTTGTCACGGCGCGCTTGAAGAGCGCACCCATGTGACTTCTCAGCGAACATATTTTTAGCTCGTGAAGAGTATCTCGCATTGCCCTTAAGATGAGGAATGATCCACAATTAGAGCCATGGTAAAGGACTAGCCTGTTAGGTGATGCCCTTCTCAAAGCACGGTAATAAGCAGAAACGTATTAGGCAGCTAGCGGTTTTTCTTGCATTTGCTATAGTTTTGCCGTTCGCTGGAGCTCTCTCATCAGATCCTGAGGATGATGTTGTTAGTCAGGGTCAAGAAACCCCTTCGCAAGTTGTAGAACCTTCGCCCAGTGTTCAAGAAGTAGGTAGTGATTCTAGTAAAGTCGCTCCTACGGTGCTTCCTTTTATTATCGAACAAGAACCGCAGAATCAAGCCCCAGTGATAGGTATTGATGGGCCTGAGTGCTTTAGTTCATTGTTTGAAGGGGGCTCAATACCTGTCTCTATATCGGTTTCTGATGAAGATGACTCTTCGGTAATTCTTGATCTTGCGACCCAAATTGGGGATGATGTTCTAGATTTAACTGAATATATCGTTGGTGGAACTTCTCTCATTGTCCCAGGTGTTTCTGAAGTTTCTTTCCCTATCCCTGATGAAGCAGGCGCCTATTTGTTATTGATCGCTCACGCTACGGATAGTGATGGAGCTAGTTCGGAAGCTGCTCTAGTGATTTCAAACCGATGTCCTTGAACTGAGTAGTTAAATTTAGTTTGGAGCATGAGTTGCGCTAGCTCCGGATAATTTTATTGCCCCTAGAGGAGCTGGGTTTGAGTAGCGTTTGGTCTTGAATGGGGAATTCGCTACGACTCGACAATATGTTGGGATTTCATAGTCTTCATCGGAATCTATTTGCCCTTCAGTGATTTGAGAGATTTCAGTCCATTTGCCATCAATTTCAAATTCTAGTGAGAACGTTATTCCTAGGGTTCGCTTTGCTTTTATTGACCAGATGATTTCAGATACTAATCCGCCGATACTGACGACTTCAGGCAATGCGTCTAGTTCTAATACATGTAATTGCAAATCCTCGCTATTCGTATATGACTGCTTTGTCATTCCGTATTTAAGTTTTCCTGAATCCAAGCGAATAGCGAATTTTATGTCCGTTTGACCTGGTGCGTCAGAGAGGAACTCTATTTCTGAATCTTGCATTAATTCACCTGTTGTTTCAGTTCCAGGTCCCTTTCTTATCTCGTAGCCATCATCCGATTCTGAAATTGCGATGTGGGTAATAATTGGTGACCGTCGTCCGAGATATCGGAGTACGAATATTCGAGCAGCTATCAGAAGCGCTATTCCTGCAACTATGACAATCCACCATGGAAATGGACTGCTTGGGCTGTCAGTTTCTGGTGCAGTTGGATTTGGTTTTTCAAGATCCGGAATGGTGACCGTGGGTGTTTGGATTTCTTTTCCGCATTCTAAATCAGGGTCAGTTATACACTCAGGGGCAACCTCATCTGGGTCAAGTATGCCATCATCATCGCAATCAGGGTCAGTTATACACTCAGGGGCAACCTCATCTGGGTCAAGTATGCCATCATCATCGCAATCAGGATCAGTTATACACAGCTCAGATGGCTCTTCATCATCAAGTAGCCCATCATCATCGCAATCAGGATCAGTTACACACAGCATCATCAAGTAGCCCACCATCTCAGATGGCTCTTCACCATCAAGTAGCCCATCATCATCGCAATCAGGATCAGTTACACACAGCTCAGTTGGCTCTTCACCATCAAGTAGCCCATCATCATCGCAATCAGGATCAGTTATACACTCAGGGGCAACCTCATCTGGGTCAAGTATGCCATCATCATCGCAATCAGGATCAGTTATACATAGCTCAGTTGGCTCTTCACCATCAAGTAGCCCATCATCATCGCAATCAGGATCAGTTATACACAGCTCAGATGGCTCTTCACCATCAAGTAGCCCATCATCATCGCAATCAGGATCAGTTATACACTCAGTTGACTCTTCACCATCAAGTAGCCCATCATCATCGCAATCAGGATCAGTTATACACAACTCAGATGGTTCTTCATTATCTCGTATTCCATCACCGTCACAATCAGGATTATCCGGGCAAGGATCGTCGGGATCTAGAATGTAATCGTTATCTCGATCGGCTTCATCATCAAAGTTGCTTACTCCCACTCTTTGATTCTCAACATCTGCGAATAGAACGTCTGAATCGGTATCAGAGATTGAAACTATGATGAATGGGTATTGTTCTTTATCTATAATCGTGTCGTCTACCCCAGTGACAGTAACGATTTGTGCTTCATCCCAGTTTTCGGGTGTAAAGGTGAGTGATCCAGTAACGGTTGCCTCGCCTGTATCGCTTGAAGTAAGCAAGAGGACAACATCTGAGAGAGGTTCTGCTGTTAGGACGATATTGAATGTGGCAGTAGTCCCTGTTTCATTAACTATGACGTAAGTATCATTTAAGGTTATTTCAAATCCGGCAACGTCATCATCAAGGTTTGTTCCTATCAAAATCTCGCTGCCAACACCTGCGAAGTCAGGATCTGACGTTGCATCATTAATCTCTGCGAGTATTTCAAATTGAATATCCCCATCAATTAGTCCATCATTTTCTGGGTTCACTGTTATTGCTTGCGGAGTATCCCAGTTCTCAGGAGTAAAGATTAAAGATTGTATTGAAATTGTTGCTTCGTCTGAAATATTTGCATTTAATATCAGGTTTCCATTTGAGTTTACGTCTGTTGGTTGACTGAGCGTTATTTCAACGTCGCTTGTTGGTTGCGCTGTGAGAACAATAGAGAATGTGTCAGTTGTTCCATCTTCACTGATGACTGTGTCTCCACCAGTTTGAATAATTGTGAATCCTGCCTTGTCATCATCAATTGTTTCAACAGAAATTGTTGTATCCAGTAGTCCGTCGAAATCATCATCTGTATTCTGAGAGTCAACGGAGATTGTTATGGTTGAGTTTTGGTTTCCATCAATTAAGTATTCGTTAAATGCTTCTACTGGAATTGTTTGCTCGGTATCCCAGTTGTTGGTGGTAAATGTGATGCTCCCGATTACGGTGACTTCCTCAACATCATCTGAAGTGACTGTGAATACAACATCAGTGACTGGCTGAGCTGTTAGGACGATCGTAAATGCATCAGAGAAGCCGTCTTCTTCAACTATTGTCGCACCGTCGGTTTCAGCCGCTGCATATCCTGGTGTGTCATCGTCTGTGGTAGATGAGGAGATAGATTTTGGCGAAGTGAATGCAAAGTCTTCATTTGAAGCGTCCACGTTAATACTTACAGTGATTGTGCTAGTAACTGTCCCGTCAATTAGGTAGTCATCCACACCTGTGACTGTGGCTGTTTGTGGCACATTCCAATTTGAAGTAGTGAATGTCAGCGAACTTGTTACTAACGTTTCGGTACTATCAGATGAAACGATGTCCATAACAACATCGGTTTGTGGTTGTGCATCAAGGACAACAGTGAATGTATCAGTCGTTCCGGATTCAGCGACCTCTGTTGAACCGTCAGTTTCTGTGACTGTGAATTCGGGTATATCGTCATCAGTGGTTGTGACGACTACTGTCTGATCTTCTAGTGAGTCAAAGCCATCATCAGAATTGGCATCATCAATACTGACTATTACCATTGTGTCTTGATTGCCGTCGATCAATGTCCCGTCATCAATTCCTGTGACGGTGATGGTTTGTGGGGTGTCCCAATCAGCAGATGTGAAGGTAACAGATGCTGGCACAGTTGCTTCACCCGTGTCATCAGAAGCAATGGTGAGGACTACGTCTGAAGTTGGTTGGGCGTCTAGAACGATCGTGAATGTGTCAGTAGTCCCGGACTCATCGACTTCAGTGGATCCGTCGGATTCAACAATAGTGAACCCGGCTACATCATCATCGGTCGTGGTCGCTGAAACTGTTTGATCAGCAACAGAATCGAAGTTGTCGTCGGATGCTTCTTGCACGATTGCAACTGTGATATCTGAGATTTGCGACCCGTCAATGATTCCTACGTCATCAGTACCGGTTGTTGTAATCGTTTGTGGGGTGTCCCAATTTTCATTTGTGAAGGTTATTGATCCTGGGTTTACAGTTGCCTCTGTTTCATCACCTGAAGTTACCGAAAGAACTACGTCCTCTGTCGGTTCAGCGTCAAGAACAACCGTGAAGGTGTCAGTAGTTCCAGACTCGTCAACTTCGGTAGAACCGTCGGTTTCAACAATGGTGAACCCGGCTACGTCATCATCGGTCGTGGTCGCTGAAACGGTTTGATCAGCAAGAGAATCGAAGTTGTCGTCGGAGTTTGCGTCGTCTACAGCGACCGTGATCGTACTGGTGATAGTTCCATCAATAATGTCATCATCAATTCCGGTGACGGTAACGGTTTGTGGCGTATCCCAATTAGCTGAAGTAAAGGTCAGTGGGCTGTTGACGGTTGCTTCACCTGTGTCATCAGAAGTAACGGTGAGGACTACGTCTGAAGCTGGTTCAGCGTCAAGAACAACAGTGAAGGTGTCAGTAGTCCCAGACTCATCAACTTCGGTAGAACCGTCGGATTCAACAATAGTGAACCCGGCTACATCATCATCGGTCGTGGTCGCTGAAACTGTTTGATCAGCAAGAGAATCGAAGTTGTCATTTGAGTTGACATCGTCTACAGCGACCGTGATCGTACTGGTGATGGTTCCGTCAATAATGTCATCGTCAATTCCGGTGACGGTGATGGTTTGTGGCGTGTCCCAGTTAGCTGAAGTAAAGGTCAGTGGGCTGTTGACGGTTACTTCACCTGTGTCATCAGAAGTAACGGTGAGGACTACATCTGATGTTGGTTCAGCGTCAAGAACAACCGTGAATGTGTCAGTAGTTCCAGACTCGTCAACTTCGGTAGAACCGTCGGATTCAACAATAGTGAACCCGGCTACATCATCATCAGTCGTTGTCGCTGAAACGGTTTGATCAACTAAGTCATCGAAATTATCATCTGATGCAGTATCTAGTACGGAAATGGTAATTGCAGTGACTTGATCGCCATCAACTATTTGTTCATCTGCTCCCGTAACAGTAACGGTTTGCGGGGTATCCCAATTCGCTGAAGTAAAGGTAATTGAGCTTGGGTTGACTGTTGCTTCATTGCTTGATTCTGATGCGACTGTTAATACGACATCTGATGTTGGTTGGGTGTCTAGGACGATCGTGAATGTGTCAGTAGTTCCAGACTCATCGACTTCGGTAGAACCGTCGGTTTCAACAATGGTGAACCCGGCTACGTCATCATCGGTCGTGGTCGCTGAAACTGTTTGATCAGCAAGAGAATCGAAGTTGTCGTCGGAGTTTGCGTCGTCTACAGCGACCGTGATCGTTGAGGCGATATCACCATCTACGAATCCATCGTCAATTCCGGTGACGGTAACGGTTTGTGGCGTGTCCCAGTTAGCTGAAGTAAAGGTCAGTGGGCTGTTGACGGTTGCTTCACCTGTGTCATCAGAAGTAACGGTGAGGACAACGTCTGATGTCGGTTCAGCGTCAAGAACAACAGTGAATGTGTCAGTAGTTCCAGACTCGTCAACTTCGGTAGAACCGTCGGATTCAACAATGGTGAACCCAGGGACGTCATCATCGGTCGTGGTCGCTGAAACGGTTTGATCAGCAAGAGAATCGAAGTTGTCGTCGGAGTTGGCGTCGTCTACAGCGACCGTGATCGTACTGGTGATGGTTCCGTCAATAATGTCATCATCAATTCCGGTGACGGTGATGGTTTGTGGCGTGTCCCAGTTAGCGGAAGTAAAGGTAAGTGGGCTGTTTACGGTTGCTTCACCAGTGTCATCAGAAGTAACGGTCAAGACAACGTCTGATGTTGGTTCAGCGTCAAGAACAACCGTGAAGGTGTCAGTAGTCCCAGACTCGTCAACTTCGGTAGAACCGTCGGATTCAACAATAGTGAACCCAGGGACGTCATCATCGGTCGTGGTCGCTGAAACTGTTTGATCAGCAACAGAATCGAAGTTGTCGTCGGAGTTGGCGTCGTCTACAGCGACCGTGATCGTACTGGTGATAGTTCCGTCAATAATGTCATCGTCAATTCCGGTGACGGTGATGGTTTGTGGCGTGTCCCAGTTAGCTGAAGTAAAGGTCAGTGGGCTGTTGACGGTTGCTTCACCAGTGTCATCAGAAGTAACGGTGAGGACAACGTCTGAAGCTGGTTCAGCGTCAAGAACAACAGTGAATGTGTCAGTAGTTCCGGACTCGTCAACTTCGGTAGAACCGTCGGATTCAACAATGGTGAACCCAGGGGCGTCATCATCGGTCGTGGTCGCTGAAACTGTTTGATCAGCAAGAGAATCGAAGTTGTCGTCGGAGTTAGCGTCAATGACAGCGACCGTGATTGTACTGGTGATGGTTCCGTCAATAATGTCATCGTCAATTCCGGTGACGGTGATGGTTTGTGGCGTGTCCCAATTAGCGGAAGTGAAAGTTAAGGTATTGGTGGCAGTTGTTTCAGCTGTATCGCTTGATGATACGGACATAACGACATCTGATGTTGGTTCAGCGTCAAGAACAACAGTGAAGGTGTCAGTAGCCCCAGATTCATCTACCTCAGTGGATCCGTCGGATTCAACAATGGTGAACCCAGGGACGTCATCATCAGTCGTGGTCGCTGAAACTGTTTCGTCATTTAGACCATCAAATCCGTCTTCTGAATTGGCGGCATCAACAGAAATCGTGATCGTTGAAGCTTGATCGCCGTCTACAAGATCGTCGTCTACACCAGTGATAGTTACAGTCTGCGGTGTATCCCAGTTAGCGGAAGTGAAGGTAAGCGTGCCCGTTACGGTTGCTTCACCAGTGTCATCAGAAGTAACAGTAAGAACAACGTCTGAAGCTGGTTGAGCGTCAAGAACAACAGTGAATGTGTCAGTGGTTCCGGATTCGTCGACTTCAGTGGATCCGACGGATTCAACAATAGTGAATCCGGCTACATCATCATCAGTCGTGGTCGCTGAAACAGTCTGATCAACAACAGAATCGAAGTCATCGTTTGAACTTGCATCAACTACGGAAATCGTTATTGTGCTTGTTACTGTTCCGTCAATAATGTCATCGTCAATTCCGGTGACGGTGATGGTTTGTGGCGTGTCCCAGTTAGCTGGGGTAAAGGTCAGTGGGCTGTTGACGGTTGCTTCACCTGTGTCATCAGATGTAACAGTAAGAACAACGTCTGAAGCTGGTTGAGCGTCAAGAACAACAGTGAATGTGTCAGTGGTCCCGGACTCAGCTACCTCAGTGGAACCGTCGGATTCAACAATAGTAAACCCTGCTACATCATCATCAGTCGTGGTCGCTGAAACAGTCTGATCAACAACAGAATCGAAGTCGTCATTAGAATTGACATCATCAACAACGACCGTGACCGTTGAAGCTTGATCGCCGTCTACAAGATCGTCGTCAACGCCGGTGACGGTGATGGTTTGGGCGGTATCCCAGTTAGCGGAAGTGAAGGTAAGCGTGCTCGTTACAGTTGCTTCACCAGTGTCATCAGAAGTAATGGTGAGGACTACGTCT
>Ga0302118_10001500_pt1 | contig 11578 bp, 16 predicted proteins | sample AG5_331_MG_FD_203126 | JGI IMG/M metagenome (GOLD analysis project Ga0302118, IMG submission 203126) | Marine microbial communities from Western Arctic Ocean, Canada - AG5_33.1 | ecosystem: Environmental > Aquatic > Marine > Oceanic | place: Canada: Western Arctic Ocean | collected 2017-10-01 | reverse complement strand
TAGTCATCAGTTTGTCTTAATAAAGCAGCTCTATTACGGCAAGAAAATTGACCTTCCCCTGTAGTATTAAATTCAGGAGATAAATTGTATTCCATTAAAGTTACTAAATGTGGAAGACGTACTTTTTCCATAGCAGTAGCATCTGGTACTGTATGTAATAACAGATCTGTAACATTTTCAGGTAAATGCCAAATTTGAGCTTGAGTAATGTCTCGTAATATCATGTCGATAAGAGGGTGCTTTTTTGGAAATTGCTTTTTAATATCTGTAACAATAGCTTGGGCATAGGTAATGCGTTCTTTACTCACAATAGTAATCTCCTTTATTATTTATCCAGAATTTAGTAGCTGTTTCTGCTTTATTTAAAGCAGCAGTAATATCAGGCATCTGGTCTGCAAAATATTTATGAGTCCTCATAGAATGGCCATCCATACCGTCTGTGTAGACCTTAATCCTATTAGGGTCTTGACTTAATATGGCCCCAATTCGCTCCTCAAGAGCTGAGAAATCAGCTCCCGCAAAGAGCCATCCCTTAGGTGCCTCAATGCAACTTTTTACAAGTTTACCCATGCTCCCATGGGCAGGGAGATTTGTTAAATTTGGAGAGTTACTAGCTAGTCTTCCAGACTGTGTACCTCCAAGTTTAAGATTCCCATGAAGGAAATCTTTTTCCTGCATAAAGGCTTTAATGAATGTACCGTTAATTTTTTCTACTTCAGATAGGTCTCTTACAAATTTAAGTAAATCTAGTATGTCTTCATCAGTAGTGTAATTCTCTAAATCCTTTAATACATCTGAACTTGTAGAAGGAGCTCCTGATTTTGTTTTATCAAGAATTGGTAATTCTAATGCTTCAAATAATAGTTTAGCTAATTGTATATGACTACTTGGATTAAACTTTATATTTGAAAAATCACTAATTGGCTTAACTAATTTTTTTAGTTGCTCATTAGCTTTAATACAAGCATCCTTTTGAAGAATTATATTAAATGCAATTACATGATTATTTTCTTGTATTTGTTCTTTAAGAACTTTTTCTTTACCAGCTAATATAGTATGTACTTCGTTTACTCTATGTGAATCCATAGGTAAACCAACTAACATCATTTTAAGTAATGAATATAAACTAGGTTGGAATATTTCTCGATAAGGTCTTGATAGTATTTCTGTATAGTATTTTTCCCATACATAAAAAGTAGCTAATGTATCTATTAAGTTATATTTTAATATTTCTTGTTTGGTATATTTGGAAGTATCTTGAATCTCGATAGCGTAGTTACCTACGTACTCTAAAGCAACTTCCTTTAATCTAAGTGATACTTTAGTAGTCGCATTCTTAGCTAGATACGCCATAATCATCGTATCATCAAAGTTTTTAAAATAACTTAATCCCTGCATCATACCGACATAGTCAGTATTGTGTTCCATCCATAAACTTCTAATAAGAAGCTTTGCATCGAATAACCCATTATGGAATATTAGTTTACCTTTGTAATTTTCAAAGAACTTTTTTAGATAATAGATTCCAGTAATAGATAGATCGATAGCTAGTCCGTCATGCTTAGTCCAAGCGAAGGAAATAGATATAATTTCATCTTCGAGGCTGAGCCCTGTAGTTTCAATATCTGCAGATAATACTGGGTATTGGTACAGTGAATCTAAGAGCTCTCGATCAGATCCATACTGAAATCCGTATTCAGCAGATTTAATAAGTACAGAGTTACTCGTACCAGCAATTGCTTTAATACCTAAATCAATTAATTGAGCATTTTCAGGTTGCTGAAATAAGCTTTTATAATTAGGAACATATGCACAAGTGAAGTGTGTATACCCCGGATGACTCCCTGCTACTACAGCACCATAATTACTAGATACTTTAGAAGTTTTAGTAATAAATTTAAAATAACTGCTATCTGCTATAAGTAACTTAGATGCACTTTCTGGAATTTTACCAATCAGCTTATCTAAGTAGGCTTTAGCAGTTTTAGCTAGTATTTTAGTTGAGGTGTTATACATAAGAGGTAATGTAAGTACAGAGCTCGGTAAAACTCCTTCTTCCATTAATTTACTTAAATAATGATTACTAATTTCTGCTTTATTTAAAGAATCTTCTTTAATAAGTAATATAATAGTTATCATTTTCCTCCTAGATTAAGCATACTTAGATGCTCTTGGTTTAACAGCACCGTAAATAGCGTTATCTTTTACATCTACTCGTTTTCTTCTATTATTTGTACAGTCATTTCTGCATTTACGACTACAGAAAACATGATCTGAACGACTTTGTTTAAAAGGAGCTGTGCAAATTACACATAAAAATGGTTCCCTTTTTTTCCTCTTTCTTTCTTCACGCTTTACTTGATTTTGCTTACTGTGAAATCTCTGTCTAGCTAGTCTTTTACGGCGGCAACTCTCTGAGCATAAAGATTTTCTATTATCATTAATCATATTTTCACACCCAAACTTATGCTCTGCACATTTCTTTGAAACTCCTAGCCTATGAAATCGAACTCCATTTTTATCTACGCCAGATCTGAGTGGATCTCCTTTAACTCCACGCCAATGTATTTCAGAACATCTTTCAGCTGAGACTGTTTCTTTTAATTCTAAACCATCTTTCCCAGGCTTAAATATTTTGACTCCAAACACAGGCTTATCCCCTTTTAATTATTGATATAAACAGTTTCTCCAATAGTTGCTGGTTCATGATTTGAATTACATATCCATAAAACAGGATACTCTACTGGCTCTAATGATGATTCTCCTTCTAGATCAGTAAAATATATGAGAGCTTGAGTAGGATGTTCTGATACATAATCTAGAACTGGTTGGAATCTAGTACCTCCCCCTCCATGAAAATCTAAAGACATAATATCAGTATTTTGATCAATATTATAAACCTGATGAATAACTGAATCACAATCAATTATTGTCATATGCTCTGGATTAAATATTTGTTGAACGCCTTTAATTTCACTTAACATTTCTTGTAATTCTTTGTCTTCTATACTACCGCTAGTATCTATAGCAAATGTTAAATGACCTAGTCCATAACTATGTAAACTAGGCATGTAAGTGTCTTTATACCTTCTATTTCTACGAGCCCATGAATACTCTTCACGAGTTCGTTGGTCTAGAAATTTATTTAATATAACTGGCCAAGGTAATTTAGGATTTAATAATTCATCTATAATACGTAGAATTTCATTTGGAATTTCTCCAGCAGCTTTTCCTGCTATTTGTGCTTGAGTTTTAGCTCGAACAATTATATTTGTTATTGCTGAATCAAGAGTGGGCCCTTTCTTACTATCTTGAAATTCGTCTTCACGAATATCTAACATTAAGGTACCGGTATCGAAGTCTTTTTTCTCTTTTATTAGATCTTCATATACTCCATCGGTAGACCATTCATCTCCATATTTTTTATCAAGTAATCCTCCTACAGGTATTTCGAATCCTGCTTTAGTAAGTAGATGATTAATAATATAATCACCTGCTACATTCCAAATAACAGGATCCCTATTTCCTCTACGAGATAGATGTTGAAATGCAACATGCCAGCATTCATGTGCCATGAGTCCAGCAAATTGTAGAACTGTTTGTTTTTCTAAAAACTCCGGGTTATACCGGATAACAGTTCCATTAACATCTGCTGTTGGAGTAGCATCAGTAATAACATGTCGTAAACTTAAGGCAATAGTAGATATAAATGCAGACCTAGTCATAAGTTCTATCTTTGCTTTAAGTAGTTTTCCTTCTAGATCTGTAGACACTATTATCTCCTTTCTTTTTAATAATTTCGCTTAAACATGATGGTTTTCTCAGATAGTTTGGCTCGCTTAGCAGCTATGGTTTACTTCAGCGCTCTGGCTCGTTTTTTTCTTCTGGTTTTCTATTACACGTTGACTCGCTCATGTTGAATGGGTTTATTTAAAAATATGACTCGCTTCTCCTACGTGGGTTTCTATAACAACCTGACTCGCTTGTGTCTTCTGGTTTACTACGTCCGTTTGACTCGCTTTTTTGGTATGGTGTTCTAATTACTGATGACTCGCTCTAGCTGATTGGTTTTCTCTTTTCCGTTAGCTCGCTTATCTTGCTTGGTTTTATAAAGTACTGCGGCTCGCTTTTGCTTAGTGGTTTACTAAAGTATGGTGACTCGCTCGGGCTGCATGGATTTCTTCAGGGCGTTGGCTCGCTCTCATACCTTGGTTTTCTCCTTGATCATGACTCGCTGTACGGTACTGGTTTACTTCGTACTCCTGGCTCGCTTCATAGATATGGTGTTCTAACTGCTTCTGACTCGCTCCGAAAGACTGGTTTACTTTGGTTGATTGACTCGCTTATCTTTCTTGGTTTTATGAAGTATGGTGACTCGCTAATTCGATATGGTTTTCTTTCTCCATGTGACTCGCTTGCGTAATATGGATTTCTCGAGGCTTTTGACTCGCTTTATTGATCTGGTTTTCTAAGTTGATCTGACCCGCTTCCTATGCTTGGGTTTCTAGGCAACACTGGCTCGCTTGTTGGACTTGGGTTACTAAATAATGCTGGCTCGCTTTATGGCCTTGGTTTTCTTCCCACTTACGACTAACTTGCATGCTTCATTCCTAGTTTACCCTCAGAATAAGGAACACTTACTGATAAACCTTCTAGTGTTCTCCATTCTCTATGTAGATCAACTAAAAATAATTTAATAATATAACGATTCGCCATATTATGACGATGTCCTTTTGATTTAGCTTGATGATTAGGATGATTTTCTAACCTTGTTTTGTAATTGTAATATATTTCTTTATAAGGATTATCTCCTGCTTTTAAAAAAGAACCTGCTAATACTCCAGTTAGTTTTGTTTTTAAAAAAGGATTAAAACTAATCCCCATTTTAGTTTGAGTTTTTCCATCTTTATCAAGATATTCAGACTCAACAAGATGCTCTTTTTTACGTGATCGTCCAGCTCCATTAGCTGCAACGTCAAGACCAGCATAAGCCCATAAGCTTGATGGGTATTTAGCTTTAGTAATATCTATTTCACTTAAAAGTACTCCTGCCATAGCTGGACCTACTCCTTTAACATTTAATAAAAAGTGATTATATATAGGGTAATCTTTTAATACATTTTTTAAATACTTAAATTGCACTTCTTCTTCTTTTTCTAAATTAATATAAGAAGACACAAGACATAATTCTGTGTAAGTATCGATTACTCCATCTGCTTTAAACTTTGCGCGTGTTGGGATAGTTTTTATTCCATCAGTAATTTTTTTAAAAGTTGTTCTTAAATTAGTTAATATTAACTTACCTGCTGAATCTATTGTTTTTTCAGGTTCACTTGGAGCTTGTCCTAGTTTTGCCTTAAAATTACCAACAATTCTGTTTCCCGTTTGTATTCTTAATTTTTGTATATCGTATGCACCACGTACCAATGTTTTTAAATTAGACATGTTTTCCTCCTCCTTAGAAAATAATGTGAGCGTGTTTAGCTATCCAATCGGTAATAACAGGATGATTTTTTAATTCAGGTGTTCTCTTATAAATATCTTTAAAAGTGATTACCTGAAAATCTACTGGTAGTCGATTAATAGCAATTATTATTTGATCAATGCTTTTCAACGTACTGTTGTGAGATAGCATTGTTGTAACTGCATATTGTTCACTTGGTTCTTTAGGCACTTTCCATCCTGATTTAGGATTAGCAAGTATCTGTTCAATAGTAGGTAAATTTTGGTAAATTTCAGCATATGTTGCTAACTCTACTGCAGCACCTTCACCAACAGTACCTGCTAATCGTATTTTATTAATATGATCTATAGTGTTTTCTCCCATAATTACTTTCGAAGCAAATTCCCATGTACGAGGACATGGAAATGTTAATTCATTTGTTGAAGGGTCAAATCTATGAAGTAACTCTGGTTTAAATTTAATTAATGAAATAATACGATGATCAATATCATGGGAGTTTGCCCAATCAATCCATACTTTATGATCAATTCGCATGCGGTAATGGTTTAGTCTAGATGAAGTTGCTGTACTTTGAGTATTTACAATTGCTCTATCTGTAGTTAAGTTTCCAGCTGCAGCAATTAAACATCGAGGATGTAGCTTATATTGGCCAACTAATCTATCTAAAATTAATTTATAGGCAGCAGCCTCTGTTTGTTTAGTTCCAGAATTAAATTCATCTAGAAATAATAACCATCCATGGTAACCATCAGGCACTTTATCTGTTTCAATTGGAAAATATTCCGGAATATGAAAAATCATTCGTTTTAAAAATTGATTATTAATATCGTCAACTGTTCCTGGAAAACCTTGCATATCTACCGGTTCACATTGAGATACTCTAAAATCAATTACTTTTAGTTTAAACTTATCAGCAATACTACGAATAATATCTGATTTCCCCATTCCTGGGCTCGATGCTACCATTGGAGTAAGTCCTACTTTGAAGTCTCTAATGAGAGCTTCTGTTAGTTCGTCTGCATTTACTTCAAACATGTTAATTGTCCTCCAATAAATTAGTGGTCATTCGAGTTTTAAGGGATTCAGGTACTACAGGATCAGGACTTTTTACTAATTTACCTGTAGCTGCATTTCTAATTTTAGGTTCTGTTCTAACTGGTTCATTGGGTAAATATTTATGTAATGCCTCTGGCCATACTTTTCTTAATTGTAAAGACCCTGTATACATTTGAGTTGTTTTATCTAAATACTGTCTTTGTTCCTGTTGTTCAGCTCGCAAAGCTAACATGTCTTTACAAAGTTGCTCAGTAATGCCATGTAATCTTTTATCTAATTTATTTTCGGGTGTTTGATTGTAACTACCCCTACTATTAGCATCTACTGGATTTATTATTGGAGTTTCTGCTTTGTAAACCCATTTTTCATCTATAGAGATATTTGATTTATCTTTATCTGGAGTATATTTAATTCTTAATTGGTAGTCCCTATCATGACTTACCATCTCAATTGGTAGTTGATCTATTAAATACTGTATTGGTGCTAAATAATATTCTCTGCTTTGCTTAGCTATAGCAATTTGACGATTTTCTAATTCTTTTTCTTTTTTGTTATATAAATCATCTAATATTTTATTTTTTATACTTCTTAATTCGTAATCTCCAATTCTTGCCATAATTTATTCCTCCAATAAGTGTTCTAATCGATAAACATCGATCTGTCGGCGTACTTTACAAATAGAACTATTGTGAATATCTATTACGTACTTAGCATTTTCAGGAATAGATAGGTTATGTTTAGTACATTTATTATCTATTCTCCAATGCTGACAAGCACGTACATCACAATAATCTATTACAAAATACATCATTAAACTTCTCCTAATTATTAGCAGTCCTAAGTTAATTAGATACTATAATGTTAAGTATGAAAGGTAAGCCATGGAATACCTGACAGGTAATTAAGCTAGGGTGTATTTGGTCTCGTTCAATAGCGTGACTTAACACACAGAGACTGCTCCATGACTTACCTAAAAAAAATGGACTCCCCGAAGGGAGCCCATTCCGTTAGTATTGTTCGAAACTATCGAACAAAACCGAGGAGATCTATGACAGCATATATTCACTATTTAATATATCTGCACTTAAATTAGTATTAGGTTTATTTATCTTTAATGATCCATTACCAGTAATTTGCCTTAGTATATCACCAAATAAATCACTTTTAGCTATATCAGCCATGATTTCCCTGTATGTTTTACTTACTTCTTGTAAGTAATTAGGGTTAAATACAAAGCAATCATGAATATGACTTAGTTGAAAATCACATCGTCTAATCATTTCTCTAGCTATATACCCATCAATTGAATGAATAACATTTGGACATAAAGATCGATAATCATCAGAAGGACCTGCTTGCTTCCATCTAAGTGGTATATCACCAAAGTTTGGATCTGGGTAATTAGTAGACATTTCCTGAAGTACTGGTACATACACGGTATGATTATCAGGCATAATCCAAGAATGATGATCTGCTTCTGCATTCCAGCATTGGTTGATACTATTCATTACTGATTCTGCTCCTGGTAGTAACCCAGTTATTACTTCATAAAATACTTTTAACTCTTCGCTTGATAATAACTTCTTAGGCCAAGCTTCAGAATTATAAAAGTGAGTCATTGTTACTTCTTTTACTATTTTCCTAGGAATACGCTTTTTAAGCTTCTTATTCATCATTTTAGCTACTTCTGTATACAAGTCATACCTTATATTAGGATTAATACAATTAACGTATTTAGCTGTTTCTCTACACCCGGATATTACTGCCATAATCTGTATTCCTGAGGATGTAGAGTCTAAACTCATTACATATCCAGTAGGTTTACCTTCACTAGTATCTTTTAAAGCTCTAAGAGCTTTACGACCTAAGATAGGTTTATCCCACTTAATCTTGTTAATGTCTTGTTTAGATACCCATTCAATACGTTTCTTCCATGTAAGCTTATCCTTACCTGCATGATTAGCTATAGCTATATACAAGTTTGGTAACTGAGTAATTACCTCTTTTTTATTGAATGAAAGAAGAGCTTTTCCATATTCATTATTTTGTAAATTAAGATGATACCCAGAGGAATAACTTCTACCTCTACAATCATATCTCCATACAAAGTAGAAACATTTGCCCAGGCATTCATCAATTACTTTTAAGAATTGCTTTCTATTGATTGTACTATTTGATTCTTTTTCAAATAGATACGTATCAGCATCAATTTCCCAAGGGATGTCTTGTAGTTTATTAATAACATCATAAGCTAATGGTTCATCATGCTTAGTAAATCTAGTTTTACCTAATACTAGATGCTTACTTTCCCATAACCAGCCTCCATTTGTATTATTAGTCCATTTAAGAGGCTTTGATTTCATAGGAGGTAAATACTGTAACTTTTCTAATTTCTGTTTAATTGAATTAGGTAAAGTAAAATTAGGGGATATATATAAATCATCGTCTATGGACTTTAATGCATATAATCCACTTTCTAAACAGTCTTTAATTAATAACCAGCCCCAATGAAAAGCATGAGGAGCATCAGCAATACCGCTACTCATTCCTATTTGAGTAGCTAATTTCTGAACTGGTTTACTTATAGAATCTACAAGAATTAATGAAAAGAGTTTAATAAATATTTCTTTGTTATCTACAAAGTTATGGGTATTTAGGTTGGTAACATGCCCAAGAATACTTCTTTCCATTTCTAGTGGTATATATTCTTGAATAGTTTTATACACCATGTCGTCAACAAGCCGTGTAGACCATGTTGTTTCTATTTTATACTGATCAGTAGTTGTAGTCATGAATCGTTCTCCTCGATTAAAGACAATAAAAATGCCCCTAAGAACCAACTCTTAGAGGCGATATACACTAGTGCTATTTAATTGTTATTTACTTTAGTTAGCGGTAATCAGGTGTCCTCCGATATACACAATCATAAGACAAATGGTTATCCATGCAAATCTATCTAAATACTTTTCCATTATTTATTTACCTCTTGTTTTAATGGTTTATACGGTCTAAAAGTAGCAACTCTTCTAGCTGTAATAACTGCTGATTCACCTGTTCTAGGATTACGACCCATTCGTGCATCCTTATTTCTAGCCTGGAAGTAACCAAACTTTCGAATGGTTACATATCCATCTTTATCTAAGCCTTGTTTCATACAATTTAAAATTACATCTATACTATTCTCTGCTACTCCTTTTCTTATATTTGCTGTTTTAGCTACTATAGTTGCTATGTCTTCTTTAGTCATTTGGTCTCCTTAGGGTATTTTTTGAATAATTCATCTACAATAACTTGTAGATAAGCTTTATTTCCTTCAACATCTGACTTAGGTGGTCGATCATCTTCACACATACCTTGCAACTGAGCGTCTCTTAGTACATATAACGATGTTATAGCTTTAGTTATGTGATGAAGGTTACTATCTGGATCAATATCTTGACCCTCCCAGTAATCAGCTAGATGGCCCATAGTAGCATCTAGATAGACACTAGCACGGACCCCTGTTACACGGTAGTTATGACGGCCATATTTCATAGCCCCCTCCATCATCCCAATACTAACTTCTTTAGTTACATTTAGGGGTAAACCAGAATAGAATCTGGGTTTTCTAATAGATATTGCATCTTTAGGATTAGTTTTTTTAGACATAGTCTTATCATCCTCCTGCTTTACTAACTCTTATTTCAGCTTCACGTAACTCATCACTAGTGATTGTTAGATTCTCTTCTAACTCCCATATACGCTTTTCTAAACTTGTAACTTTTTCCCTTAGCTTACATATTTCAGCTTTCTTATCATGTAAGGCATCTTCTTGTTCTTTAATAATTCTTAATAAACCAGAATCTGATGTATTATTAGGGAGTAGATCCTTAACAACCCCAACTAAAGCAAGTGTATTACGTAATGATGGTATCGGTAGTTTCATTTTTGTGCTCCTCCTTTTTTGCGTTATAAGCTAGGTATCCTTTAGGTGGATATACCCAGCTCCATGTTCCACATTGATAAAGTCTTTCTGGCTTAGTAACAGGAATAAGAATGAGTTTTACATCTTCCTGTTTCATTTAATACTCAGGCCCATCGTAGTACTCATCGGCATTCTCTGGATCGTCTAGTTTTTTCTTAATATTCTCTAAAACTTTAGATTCATGTCCTGAGTAGTTATTTAACTTTTGAACTACTATATCTTGAAGATATGCTATTTCTTGTTCACTGAATAAAACATGATACATTACAGAAACTCCATTTCAGGGATTATCATTACTTCTTCTAAGTCCTGCCCTAGTTTATACAAATAGTAAACAGCATCAGATTCTGAATCAAACTCTAAGATATTGTTATCTTCATCTCCTAATCTAGCAAGCTCTTGGCTGCCTTCCATATGATGAGCAACTATCCATTTCATATTAGCTCCTTATTGTTACACTCTGTAACTTAGGTAAACCTTTAACTAATATACATCCGAAGCTAGCTTTTACAGGTATATCCAGACTTAAAGCCCGTTGCACTTCTGCAGTACAGGACTTTTTACTTCCGTATGCACCCATAACATCTATATGTGATATTTGATAAGGTTGACTAAACACAATCATCAGTAGTATCCACATTTTATTCAAGTCTCCGTCTTTTTCTTATTTTCTTAAGACTCTTTTCTGGGAGTCTTTTATAATTTTCTACATCTTCTTCTGTAAACTCATACCCATTATATGGTTCTAATTTGTACAGCCTATCTAGCTCTTCTTCTTTTCTATCAGTATCTTGTTGTTTGATCCACTCAACATAATCATCGTGGACTCTATGCTTGTCTACGCTAGTTTCTATGCAGTAATTATACAAAGCTGTCTCTATCACTTCCGGGACAAACTTAGAGATTAGAAACTTTCTAGTATAGGTATCTGTATAGTTTGGTGCCTTATGTATATTTAACGCATACTCTTCTATTAACAATTTTAGTAGTTCTTTAAATTTATTAGTCATTGAAAGTTACCCCTTAAAATATGGATAATATCTTATCACTATCTTATCATTAAACCCTACGACCAGCTAACGCTGGTCTCGGGT
>Ga0302118_10001497_pt1 | contig 11592 bp, 19 predicted proteins | sample AG5_331_MG_FD_203126 | JGI IMG/M metagenome (GOLD analysis project Ga0302118, IMG submission 203126) | Marine microbial communities from Western Arctic Ocean, Canada - AG5_33.1 | ecosystem: Environmental > Aquatic > Marine > Oceanic | place: Canada: Western Arctic Ocean | collected 2017-10-01 | reverse complement strand
CGTCAATCATATCTTGCTCCGTTGTACCGAGTGGGAAGGTTGTGTGCATTCTATGGGTTGTGGCAAGCTCGTGGTTGCCTTTGTAAGCAGGGTTGCGCTCGATGTTGAACACTACGTTGAGGAATCTCTTTTTGGTTTTCATTGTATCTCTCATAACTGGGAATATTGTAGCAGATTGCCGGAATTAAGCAAGCTATAATGTGAGTTTTTTAAGCGTTAATCCCTGCCTTGTCTTCGAGCCATTCGAGCGATTCGCTCTGCTCGATCTCTCGGAGGGTGTCGCTGATAGTTTCGAGCCTTTGCTTGAGTTGGTCAAGCCGGAGCTGAATGTGTGCCTTGTCGACTAGATCGGTTTGCGAAAGTACATCGACCATGCCGGTGATGTTCTCAATGTTGCTCGCTTGGTTTCTGATGTGTGCCCTTGTTGTCTCTTTCATGACTGGGTTTATTGTGTCAAAAAACTGATAAGGTTGCAAGCTATAAAATGTTTTTTTTAATCTTTTTTTAAGGGGGGGGTGGCAGGTACCGTGCCAACATGGGCCGTTTATCTGAAATATTTTGTTGTATAATTGGTGGCGGTCGGCGGGGGGTGGGTAATTTCATTCTACCCTTTTATATCCGAAATACTTTTTCAAAAATACAAAACGAGAGAAGGTAAAATATATTTTCAAAAATACTGATAAGTCGCTATAATAGAATATATGAAAATGTGCACAAGCTGCCACGAGTCCAGACCTTACGATTTCTTTAGAAGGCAGTCGAAAACCAAGGATGGATACAAATACAGGTGTAAAAAGTGTGATAATTTGGCCGCTAGGGAATACTATAAGAAAAAAAAGAGTAAGATTATTGAAAATGCGAAAGAATGGCAGAAAAATAACCCGGATAAGGTAAAGGAGTATAAGAAAAAGTATTATACTAAGGCTTATTGTACCGATTCGGCCGCTTCTTCTTAAGCCATTTTATGGATGAAACTTCATAGCCGGAGTCTTCTACCATCTTTTTTATCTTTGAGGGATGAATTTCGACATTCCAGTACTTTAGGAAGAGCTTTCCTTGCTTGTGGTCTATTTTAAGACTATTAACATTAATATTTTCGCCGAAGATATTCTTGAGTCCTATGGCGCACGAGGGACAAACAAGTCCTCTGACAGCTATTTCGACATCAAAGTCTGGCTTTGAATTCGGCGCTCCGTCTAAAGTCGCCGCTAAAATAAAAAGCAAAGAGTATACTACTGATGAAAAAAGTATTTTTTTCATTATTGGGTATCGTGGGGAGGTTTGACTCTAAAGGGTATATTTCGAGTAAATTCCTTATAATTTTTATCTAGCTTCTCGTCTAGTTTATCGAACCTGTCATGTATGATATCTATAGCGCGAGTTAAATCATTTCTAGATGCATAGTTTTTAGGTAGTTCGATTGCCATATTTGTTATTTTTTCTGACGTGTCATCATGCTTCTTCCATAGCTCGTCTATACTTTGGTATGCTCTTTTGATAATTAGTGCAACCATGAAGCCCCCAGCGGCCAAAACACCTTCTATAATATAATGTACTGAATCATCCATGCGAACATACTTATCTTACACGGGTTTTGGGAAATATTAACAAACTAAGTGGTAAGTAGCGCCCAAGATATAAAATAAAATTTAAAGTTTAGCGATTTTTGTTATGGAATTTACAAATTTGATATTGGCATGAATCCTGCAGTGTACTATTTGTTATGTTCATTAAACGCATACTCAAAATCGGGCTGGTTGCTATTGTAGCGTCAGCGTTAACGACCATGCAAGCTCAGCGTGCACCTAAACCAGATAAACCTGCAAAAGAAAAACCTGAGAAGGGTGGAAAGAAATGGAATCCAGAAAAAGTCAAAGAACGCCTTAAGGTTGCTTTTGAAAAGCGCCGGAAGCATCGTGGAGACGCGAAGAAACGTGGTCATAAGGTTCGTGACCGTAAGAAGGGCGACCACAAGAAGGATAGTGGATTCGGTAAGCTCGTGAGAGACGACGCCAAGATCAAAGAACTCAAGAAAGCCTTTGCCGCTGCCGCCAAGAAGGGCCGCAAGGATTTCGACAGGAAAGCGTGGAAAGATGCCACGGACGACGAAAAGAAGGCTCTTAGAGAGAAGATGGCCGCCGGAAGAAAAGAATGGTACGAGAAGATGAAAACCCATCGCGAAGAGGTGGGTAAACGTATAAAGGAAATCCGCGAAGAGTTCAAGAATAACCGCGACAAGGTGATCGACGGAAACGATCCGGGTGAATGAAAGGGCAGCGACCTTATTATACAATACCATAGACCCTACTACATTCCGCACAAGATAGACGATAGAAATAAGTCTATCCCCGAAATGAACTGGGAATTAAGGATACCGAAAAATAAAGTTGGAATTGTTATAATAAGAAGACCCGGAAAAGATCTTATAATAAGATAAATGTTCTCAAAGCCACTCTCGCAAGAGGGTGGCTTTTTTAGCTTGTTATTTCGGGACTTACCCTGACGAGACCTTCTTGAATTCGAGTAACATTCGCACCGCTCGTTACTTCAACGTCGTATCTTAAATCTCCTACGATTAAAGCGGCGGTTTCCGTCGCAGTTAAAGAAATGTCAACCAGTCCACTAGCATAGGCAGCGCCAGCTACTCCTGACTGTATCGTAGCCGTAAAGTCGACGAGAGAAGTTCCCGTACTATAATTATACTTGATTTTACCAGCAGCGCCATACCCAGTGAGATTTAGCAGGTTCCCGCCAACGTCATAACCTGTTATAGTAGTCGAAAACGTTGATCCTTGATCTATTGGTAAATTTGATTTCGTATAAGCCATTTTCTTATATTTTGATATATTACACTAAAAAAACCCCGTTCAAACTTGACGGGGCCACGTTATACGTGTATTTTATTTGTATTTTATGGAATTAATTTTTCCAATATTTTGCTTTTAGCTTTATCTTTGGTTTTATCCGCTATTTTATCTACCGTTTCATTTACGGCTGTATTAACAGCTTGTTCGACAATCTTCTCTTTGAGTTGTTGTCCAAAGGATTTTTCAACTACGTTAGTAGTTGCCGAAGTTCCTGTGGCAGCCTCCTTATTACTGCAAGCTGCCAGAAAACCCAATAAAGCTATCGCAGCGTATTTTTTCATACGAAATATATTACACTAATTTTGGCAACGAAGGTTTGCTGAAACTAGCAAATGTGTATTTTTTGATATGAAAAGGAAAGATTATGATATTTTACCCGAAGATTGGTCCGATGAGGATTATGTAGTGTGGGTTTGGTAAAACTGTTGTGTAATACAAGGAATGAGTGAACTGCACACCTTGGCCAGCAATGGTAACATAAAAGGTATTAGAAAAGCTTTATCTGGAGCAACCGTCAAGAAAACATTTTCGTCTCTGGACGAAGAGCTGGGTTGGAGCCCTTTACATTATGCCGCAAATTACAGCAAGGCGAAAATAGTGCAGATTATACTAGAAGCTGGTATATCTCCAAATATTAAAAGTGCTCCCCCTCAGCACGAAAAACAAAGCGACTGGAACCTTGCTCTTCAGAAAAACGAGCACGCTAAAGACCCTATCGTATATCCTATGGACGTAGCCGAAGGCTCTAGTCGTTTTAAAATAATAAACAACTTAAAAGCAAAAGGGGGTAAATTTTACGGAAACGACATGACTCTTCATCAAGCTGTTCAGATGGAGGATATAGATGAAATAGAAACCCTCTTAGAAGATGAGTCTATAAAGGTAAACGGTAGAGATGGTCGAGGATGGATGGCTATACATTATGCGGTAGAATTAGGTAATCAAGAGATGTGCGATTTATTATTTGAGTATAAAGCTAACCCTAATGGCTCCTGTCACGACGGACAGTTAAACCCCTATGAAATCGCTTTGGACAATAACCATGAAGACCTTTTGAAATACCTAAAAACTAAAGGTTGCCTCAAAAATACAAACAGAAATAAAACAAAACAACATAGGGTCGTGTCGACAACGAAAGTCGGAGTAGATAAAGACCCTAGGGAATACAAGTCGATGAAGTTTCAAGGGGTTAAGGAAGCCCCAAAAAGCTTATGGGGTAAGATGACAGAGTCTAAATCCGACAGGGAGGATCGAGATGCGGCGCTCCAAAAAGAACACGACGAAAGAAGTGCTCGCATAAAAGAAGCGTCCGACAAAATCAAAGAAGAAGAAGAGAGAATAAAGAAGTCCCGTGTTATAAAATGGAAATGGGGAGAGGATCCATTTTCCTGCAAAGGAGACTCTATAACTTACGATAGCCCGTGTGAATCTTATACGTATTTTATGGACATCGTGGGGTACTCTAAAAAGAGCACTCTTATGCAAAAGAAGGTCATGGACGATCTTATAGCCATAGTCAAAGGGACAGAGGGCTATCAACAGGCCCAGAGACAAGGGAAGCTGATTGTTCTTCCGACTGGAGACGGAATGGCTCTCGTCTTCTTCAACAGCGTTCATGCCGCTTTCAAATGTGCTGTTGACGTGGGTAAAAAATGTTACAAGAGCGCAGACATAGGTTTGAGGAACGGACTTTACACGGGTCCAGTTGTACCTGTAAGAGACATAAACAATAACCCCAATGTTAGCGGGCACGGAATCAATATGGCTCAAAGATGTATGGATGCAGGAGATAACGATCACATTTTAATCTCCAACGGTGTATATATGAATGTAAGTGAAATGGATATTCCGGGTCTGAAATTCGAAGACTGGGGGCCAGTTATTGTAAAGCATGGATCTACCGTCCATCTTCATACGGCTTACGGCCCCAATTTCGGACGCACGGAGTTTCCTGACTGGAGAGGAACAAAGAAAGCGGAATACAAGTGAGCAGAACTATAAGAAACAGCATAAATTTTAAATCCGGCAAACTAGAAAAAGCAAGAGACAATAAACCTCGCTGTCAATGCTGCTGTAATCCTCGCCGCAGCAAATACGGCAATAAAAAAGAAAAACTAACCATACAAGAAAGAAAGGAAGCCTTAACGATGAAAAAAAATATTCACTGTATAAATCCAAATTGCTTCGATGATAACTGTCATGGAACATGCGAATCAAAAGACATAGACGTGAACGAAGAACACTGGGAGGGTCTCGCTAGAGATTTTTCGCTTAAAAAGGAAGAAAGTGGTCAAGAAGACTCGTAAACTTTTTGTCGAAAGCGACGATCTTCTTAAGGTGGCTATAGTCTTTGCGCTTGGGTTACTTCTTGGGTACCTCATAACCACTTGTTCTCCGGTTGAAAAAAAAGATCCTAGAAATGACAAATACGTATTAGATGTCCTCTTACAGCTCAGGGACCCTAAAAGCTCCACGAACTCAGTTCTTGATATTCCTTTTGTTAGAGCTGGATCAGGAATAAGGTGACGAAATGATCAAAAACGACAAACCTCTTAAAGTAAAATGGAAAAAGCCGTGGGAGCCTATTAGCTTAGTAGAAAAGTGCGCTGTAGGCTTCGGGTGGCTGATCGTAAGCCCGTTTATTTTATCAGAGGTAATCGTACAAGGCTTTAAATGGGTTGCTAAAAAAATAAAAAAAAGATAAGAAGACGATGAATACTGAAGGCGTGCACCCCGTAGGCCAAGGAGGGCCGCGGCCCCCAAAAGCGGCCGTAGCGACCCAGATGCGACATGCTAGCTTTAATAATATGCTATCGATCAGTTTAGCTAGACGAGCTTTAGAAAATGCTTACCTAATAAAACATGAACACCATAATCAAGCAAGAGCAGTGGAATATAACGCTATTGAGAACGCCTACTTCAATCAAAGGTTGGATGTTCAAGTCTAAAATGTTGCAATGACAGAAAAAAACAATAAACCCCTTAAGGGCTACGATTTGGGCTCGACTGCGCGTCGCGATTTAGGCTCGACTGCAGTCATTGTGATAATTGTAGCGGCCGCTATACTAATTAAAGCTTGTAATGGCTAGACCGATAGGAAGATCAACTATGGATTTTCATCAATATTTAAAGCAACTTAGATGCGTACGGTTCAAGGACACTAGAAAACTATGCATCATGCTTGGTGTTTCGAAAGAGGTGTGGCGTAAAATTGAACGCGGAATAAACCCTCCGCCTCGAAAATCGGTATTAAGCAAGTTCTGCGTACTGACGGCCACTTTGAGTTACGAGCAGGCTCAGCTTTTTGAGCTAGCCAGAAGATGGGAGCCTCATGTAAACACTAATAGTGGAAGCCACGAGCTTCTAAACAAAGACTCCAGTTCTGAATGGATAGAAGCTATGGTTCAAGAAAACACACCTGATTACGAACATAAATACTGGGGAAAAAGATAATTACCACTTTTTCTTTTTATGGGCAGCTTTGTCTTTTTTTATAGGAACACATTTTTTTCCATCTTCGCTCGCTTCATAACCCGAATTACATTTAGGAGGATAACCAGCTTTTTCGTCTGCGAGGGCCTCCTCCCTCTTTAGGCCCTCCCAAAGGTCGTCGTATGTGATTCTCGATTCTTTTACATCTAATGTTTGTTTTCGCCTAGTCATAAATTTTACTTTCTTCCAGAAGGTGGCTTTTTCTCAGAGATTATTTCTACTTGTATCGGAGATGGTTGAATGGGAGTTTCCTCGATCCTTACGTAGCCCGACTCTCCTGCGGTTGGAAGGTACGGAACCTTTCCGTTTTGCATTAGTCGTTTCTCAATTGTAAGTTGTTTCAACTGCTCGTTGGGGACGACCATTTTAGAAGCCCTGTCTGTCATGTAAAAGCAAGTGGTTCTTATGCCAACCCTGACTATTCTCGCTTGACGACCAGAGATATATATTATGTCGTCATTATTAAAATCATTTCCCATAAAGACCATTATAGCTTGCGCGAAATTCATGATCATATCTTTCGCTAAGATCGCTACAAGTGCGCCCATTATAAGCCATCCGTACTGCCCAACTAAGTCCTGAGCCACTTTTTCTGCTTGCTCCGTGGTTACCCCTTGGTTTAACAGGTTGACGACTTGAGGCACCGCATTTGTGATTTCGTTCATAATCCTCATAGGTATTTACACGTAAAATAGTGTATTCTATAAAGATGCCTAAAGTAAAAAGCACGGGAGACTTCGATTCTCTCGAAGTTACAAACGGAAAAATCAAAATTCACCAAAGAGACCCAATTAAGCCAAAAGATACCTTCTATATAGAGGAATTGCCTTGGACAGACAAACAAAAGAGATTTCTAGAAGTTTCATTAAATAAATCCACTAGGCTTATCTTATGCAAAGGTCCTGCGGGTAGCTCGAAGACTCTAATATCAGTATATTCAGCTTTAAGACTCCTAAATCAAAGCAAGGTTTCAGATATTCTTTACATGCGCTCTGCAGTAGAGAGCTCTGACGCTAGATTAGGTTTTCTCCCCGGAGACGCTGATGAAAAACTACATTACTATAATTTACCATTTATGGATAAATTAGACGAATTGTTGAGCGAAGAAACAGTGAAAAAACTTCAAAAGGAAAGAAGAGTCTCTATTCATCCAGTTAATTTCGCTAGAGGCATGAGCTGGAATGGAAAGGCTATATTGCTTGACGAGGCTCAGAACAGCTCTTTTCGGGAAATAGTTACAGTCTTGACTCGTATCGGCAAATACTCCAGAGGCATTATAACAGCTGACCCTATGCAAACAGACTTAAAGAATGGAAGCCGAGGGGGCTTTGAGAAAATCTATCATGTTTTCGATAACGAAGAGAGCGAAAAAATGGGGATTCACACTTTCGAGTTCAGTCAAGAAGATATCTTAAGGTCAGAACTGACTAAGTTTGTTGTGTCAAAACTTTCTGAAATTGACATTATTTAATTTGTTTAGAAATTAGCCCAGATAGGACAGAGGAGAACTTTCTAACCTCTTTTTCAGACTTATCCCAAAAGAAGGCGTGAGTTACTTCTTCTATTAAAGTGCTCAGTTTCCTTCTTTTCTTAAGCTTTGGGTCTACTAGGATCTTAGGATTGTCCATTTCCGGAGAGTAGCATAAACCATCTGCGTTATAAGTATAATGGGGCTTTTTCCATATCAGCTCGTATTCCACTCCGTCCGAATTCCTAAACTTGACGTTTTCCATATCCTTAAAGATTACACGCTTTTTTTTGGAAAAAAGTTTTTTTTACCATAGAATATATAGTGTAAATTCATTTATGAAACTATATTGCAGCAAATGTGGATCCGGACACTCGTACTCCATGCAGAAGCCAAAATTTTGCGCTAACTGCGGTAAGTCTTATACGAGCGCCCTAGCTAAGTCTAACGTAAAGAAGAAAAAGGCAGTTGCAACTAAACGTGTTGAAGTCGAGCAATACGAAGAAGACGAAGATGAAGAGTATTTTGAAATTGGAATTAATTCCTTAGAGTTTGATTTAAAAACTTCTTCTGCAAATATACATAAACTGGGAGATATTGTAGGAAGTGCGACAGAAGGGCAGACAGAGGGATCTAGAGATAGAGATCCCAGTTACGACAAGGGGAATATCGAGAAGGACTTCTTAAGCGATGCGGGGAGCATAAAGAAGTCATAAGATGCCGAGAAAAAAAAAGCTAAAGTTTGAAGACCGCATTGAGCAAATCGATACGGAAATTAAAAAAAGAAAAAGCAGATGGAGTCTAACTGCTCTTTCTTGGATGGATTTTGATGATGTTTCTCAAATTATCAGAATCCATATTTTTAAAAAGTGGCATCTATACGACCAGTCTAAAGCTTTAGCCCCTTGGATAAATACCCTTATTTCCAATCAAATCAAAAATTTGATCAGAAACAATTATGGAAATTACTGTAGACCTTGTTTAAAATGCGCAGCCGCAGAGTCCGATTCTCTATGTTACATCTACGGAACCCAAAGTTCTTCTTGCCCGCTATTTGCTCAATGGGAAAAAACAAAAAAAGCTGCGTATTTAACTAAGCTTCCTTCGCCGCTGGAGTCGGTACAGCATGAAACTGAAAATATGCAACTGCAAGAATTCGACTTCGACGAGGTATTAGGAAAATTAAATAAAAAGCTCAAAGAAAAACTAAAAGAAACCGAATGGATAGTTTATCAAAACCTTTTCCTAACAAGAAAAACAGAACAAGAAGTGGCGAAAATGCTAGGGTATAAAACTTCAGAAAAGAACAGGAGCCCCGGATACAAACAAATCAAAAACATAAAAAAATCTATTATAGAAAAAGCTAGAGAAATAGTATTGGAGGATATGCATATATGAAGAAAAAAGAAGACGTACTGCTGACGGAAGATCAAGTTGCGGGAGTCGATGATTTATACGATAATAAAAACATAACAGCAATAAAAGAATTGGTGGCTCAAGTATTTCCTGATATCGATGAAAAATATAGAGACGGTAGAAGCATTTATGGAAGAGCGATTAAAAAGCACCTAGCGTCGAAAGGCAAAAAGACAATTGCGACTTCCGATTACGTAAAAAAAGAATACGAACTGAACCAAGAAGAAAGAGATTTCCTGTACAATAACTGCTCGACAATGAAGATTTCCGACATGGCTAACGCTTTATACGGAGAACAAGTAAACCCTCTAGACAGAAGATATAGAGCTTGTAGCGACTTCGCTAGAACCATTGACGATAAAGTTGTTCTTTCCGAGGTCGTTAAAGAAGTTTCGCCTAGCGATTATCTACCCCCCAAGAATGAAACAAAGGCTATAGCCAGAATTAATAGGTACGTCCACGAAGGAATAGATAAAAATAATCTTAAAGTTTCGGATAAGAAAAATATTTCTAGACTCATAGCGTACATGCATACTTACAGATTTTTGCATCAAATATCAAATTATACCTCTAGGTGCAACCGCGAGCTTTTTGAGAGTAGTTTTGTAAGATACACTAACGATAAACCAGACCTAACGCAAGAGGAGGTCGACCAGTACATAGTGCTATCCGCAGAAGTTGTTATCGCATCTAATATCCAAATAAGAGTAGAGAGGCTTCAAGAATTTCTTGATTCAGCGGCCGAAGAAACCGAAGGAAAAAGGATGGCGATGAGCTTAGTCGAATCAATAAACACTGCTCAAACGGAATATCATCAGTGCGTGAACCGGCAAACAAAACTCTTAAACGAGCTTAAAGAAAAGCGAAGTCAAAGAATTAGCAAGCAGATCAAGGAAAACGCTTCGATTTTAAATCTTGTGGAAATGTGGAGAGACGAAGAGTCTAGGCATAAAATGCTCAAGCTAGCTGAAATGAGAAAAGAAGCACTCGCAGAAGAAGTAGATAGACTTTCTACCATGGACGAAATAAAATGCAGGATCATGGGCCTAACAACAGAAGAAGTGTTAAATGGCTAAAATTATTATGTCTTCTATTTGTCGAGGTTGCGGAAAAAGCTTTAAGTCGGACAGGAGTCTTCACGCCCATTTAAAAGCTCATAAGCTTAAGATCAAAGAATATTACTACAAGTATTTCCCCAGAAGAGATAGGTACGACAACAAACTAATAAACTTTATAAATAAAGATAATTACTTCTCTTCAGACTTTAATAATAAAACTAACCTGAAAAAATGGATGGCTCACGTTGCCCCAGAAACCGCTAAAGCGTATTTCAAAAATTTCCTCCTAAACAGAAAAGAAAAGAAAGATCTAGAATTCGCCCCATGCCAAGTTGAGCTGAGATCCTTGATGAGCCCTTCTGTGACTTATTACCAAAAAGTGTTTGGGGACTATAATGAAATATGCGAAGAAGTCGGACTGTCTACGAAGTATGAAACTATTTCTGAACCGTTGAAATTTTCCCCGGAAAAATACGAAGGCGGGAAAATTTACATAGACACAAGAGAGCAGCGCCCCTTGGTAATCGACAGCTACCCTACGGAAGTTAAGGGTTTGAAATATGGCGATTACGCTTTTAGCGACAAAGACTTGACTTGTAATTGTTATATAGAAAGAAAGTCTATTCAAGATTTAATTGGTACTTTGAGCGGCGGATACGAAAGGTTCTGTGACGAAATAGAAAGAGCTGAAACGGAAAACGCTAATTTTATTGTTCTCGTAGAGAGTGATTACAATGCGAGTTTAATGTTCCATAAACTTAAAAGGACTTATAAAAACATAAAGACTAACCCGCAGCATATTTTTCACAATATAAGAACTGTGATTCAAGAATACCCCAATGTGCAGTTTCTGTTCGTTAAGGATAGACAGGAGTCTGTAAGAGTAATGAAAAGAATATTTTTTAGTGATTGCGAGTATGCCAAAGTGGATTTGCAGTATGCTTACGATTCAAAACTATTATGAATGATTATATTTGTTTAACTAAAAACGAAGCCCTCGTAATCTTGCTCTGCGTTGCGTTCATAGTTTATCTGTATTAATATGTGGTACTCGCACGAGAAGTATAACAAAGACGTACACGACACTAATCTAGAACTGCTGGATCTGAAAGGAGAGTTGGATTCTAAACAGGCGAAGATAACGCTAGCTAGGTTTCTGAGAGCTAACTTAGGATTTACAGTAGAGTTAATCTCTGGAATAAAGCTAGCTCCGTACCAAGAGGTTACTCTGAAAGGTTTTTTTAATAGGAATTTTAATATGTGCGTTTGGGGACGCGGATGCGGCAAAACT
>Ga0302118_10001496_pt1 | contig 11593 bp, 9 predicted proteins | sample AG5_331_MG_FD_203126 | JGI IMG/M metagenome (GOLD analysis project Ga0302118, IMG submission 203126) | Marine microbial communities from Western Arctic Ocean, Canada - AG5_33.1 | ecosystem: Environmental > Aquatic > Marine > Oceanic | place: Canada: Western Arctic Ocean | collected 2017-10-01 | reverse complement strand
GTGCCCAACGGCGACCTCCGACGCATAAGCCATAGATCACGTCAGCGTTTGTCATTGCGAGGAGTTCGCATCCTGCCCTGAGCAGAGCCTAATGGGTCGTAATCAATGATAGAAGCGACGCCATGTCAGCGTTCCACATCACCTAAGTCCTCTCTCTAATGGATAGGACTTCATACGCGAGTGACTACGAGCAGTTCTATCTAACGATCCAATCCACTCTCCTTGATAGGGAGAGAGAACGAAGTCACACACAACCTCCCCTCATCGAAAAAAATCTACAGGGGGGTATTTATCGCTTAAAAGAGAAGCTACGAAGCGTTTCGACTCCGCCGACGTCGGATGACTGCACGCTTGATAAAGTAATCATTTTCCTGATCGAGCATGCGTCCCAGAACTTCATCTGAAAGGTTCTTAAGGTAAATCACGCTTGCCCAGGCTGTGGTGAGACCCGACTGAATTTCGTCGAGAGTCATTGCCTTGTTTGTGTTGGCAAGCAGCAACTTGAATACAGCCTCGGTAATTGGAGTACCAGGGAGGAGGAAGTCTGGCTCTTTAGAGCAGATGTTCGACATCACCTTCATGTACTCGGCAGCAGAACCAAATCCGCCTGGAGTCTTGCCATCATCAACAACGGCTTTACCGCTCTGTGAAAGCCTTGTGTAAGCGGCATACTCAAATGATCGACCCGAAACATCGAATGCTTTGGTGTCAATATGGTACTTTGGATCTTCCACCGGCTCTGGAGTCGGGGTTTCGTTCTGTTCGGTTTGTTCTGTCTGATTAGTCATGTACTTATAGTGCGTGAAACGGCGCGTAAACGCACGGGTCAACAGTGTTAGAAAATATCGTCTGGCCAGTCGAGCATTTCGACTATAGCAATTTCGCCTACATCAATCATACCAATGTCATCGGGGCAGATGGCTAATCCATTTGCAAGAGCCATAGAACTTAGTACGCCAGAACTCTGATTTCCGGTCAATTTCGCCCTATAAACCCCGTTTCCATCTCTGTAGGCGTGAACTCTGGCATAGACTCGACGACCGTCGTGATTACGAATTGGATCATCCATAATCGCTTCGATAGTCGGTTTATCGGCCAACGGCTTACCCAGCATCAAACGCAAAGCAGGTCGCCCAAACTGTTCAAACGCGACCATTGCACTAACCGGATTACCCGGTAAGCCAAGGTGCGGAACCTTCGTTCCATCCTTTCGGTCGAGAACACCAAACGCTAGCGGCTTGGCAGGGCGCATTCGTACGGACCACAGTGCGATCTGACCTTTCGATGAAAGGACGTCCTTCACGACATCATAGTCGCCCTTCGACACACCTGCCGAAGTAACGACTAAATCTGCGTCCATCGCATCTTCAAGTGCTTCTTCAAGCGATTCGATAGTGTCTTTCGCAATGCCCATAATTTTCGGTACGCCGCCGTAGCGGGTGACCATTGCGGCGATGCTGTAAGCGTTCGAATTATAAATCTTTCCGAACTGGTGATCTTCACCCGGCTGTAAAAGCTCGTCACCAGTTGAAACTATCGCAACTACCGGCCTGCGAAATGCTTTAACACTTGAATGACCAAGCGAAGCGATGACACCAATTTCTCCGGCACGTAATATCTGAGATCTACTAATAACAGTCTCGCCCACTTCTATATCTTCTCCGGCACCTCGAACGTTGTCCCACGTTTCTGCCTGAAGATGAATGGAGATAGATTCTGACGATCCGTCTGCATCCCGTCTCTCAAGTTCGTCAGTGTCTTCAAACGGAACCACTGCATCAGAGTTTTCAGGCACTGGAGCGCCCGTCATGATACGAATAGCATTACCAGGCTCTAATGCGTGGTCGGGGAGCTGTCCTGCCGCAATGACTCCCGTAACGAGTAACTCGACAGGCGATTCCTTAGACGCACCTGCTGTGTCTTTGGCGATCACTGCATATCCGTCCATCGCAGAGTTGGCGAGTGGCGGAATATCAAACGATGCGACCAAATCTTCCGACGTTACCTGCCCAAGAGAATCGACGAGTGGCGTTGCTTCTGCGGGCAGCACCGAGAAGTACGAAAGAATTCTCTCGCGTGCTTCTTCAACGCTGAGCATTTCGGCATCGTAGTGGTGTCGATGCGGTCGATCATGGTGTTCGTGGGATTTTTTAGCCAATGATTATTGAGTCCTTAGTTCTGCACCGAGTTCTTTGGACATCTGTTTCATGATTTGGGTTTCGATTTTGCCGATCTGGTCACCGCTAAGAGTTTTATTTGGTGACTGGTAGACGAGTCTCACTGCGACAGCTTTCTTGCCTTCAGCAACGCCCTTGCCTTCAAACAGATCAAACACGGTGGCGGTAGTGACAATTCGGTTTCGCTTGGCGATATCAATGATCTGGACGGCGGTCACACATGTATCAACAATCAATGAAAGGTCGCGGTGCGAAGCCGGCAGTCGCACGAATTCTTGGAACTTATCATGATTATTAGAATTGGTGAGAATCTTCAAGATTGCTGCGAGATCTAGTTCGAACATCGAAGCTTTGTCGGCTTCTGGATCGAACTTAGCAAACACTTCTCCAGAGACTTCACCGACTACACCGATCACAGCGTCATTTGCGGCCTTCACCTTGATAATTGCGGTTCGACCGGCTGCAAACGTTGCGTCTTCACCGACTTCGAATGTTGGTTCAATACCGATATCAGCAAGTGCAGATTCGACAGCACCTTTAGCGTCGTAGAAATCTGAAGCATCAGTCGACTCATCCCAATGCAGTTCGTTTCGCGGCCCAGCAAATGCCCCAGCTACCATCTGACGCTCTTCAGGAAGCCCATCACCATAATCAAGAAATACTCTACCAGCCTCGAACATAGCGATAGGACCCCGCCAAGTTCGTGAGTTACGCGCAACAGTTTCGATAATTGCTTCACGCAATGTACGACGCATTACTGCGTAGTCTGCGGTAATCGGGTTCCGTAGCTTCAGTGCCGACGCTGTCTCGCTCGTAAGCTCGACTCGTGCTTCGCCTTCGCTGGTTGTCGCTGCGTACGAAATTGTCTCTTGCATTCCAGATTGAACCAGTGCGTCGGTTACGCGGTTACGAAGATCCATATCAGGCTGCGGCTGCCACTGTGGCGGTCGACCTGAAAGAGTCGTGGTTGGAATGTTGTCGTATCCAACAATTCGAGCGATCTCTTCAATAATGTCTTCAGTAATAGAAATATCTGGGCGCCAGTAAGGAATGGAAACGTCCCATCCATCTGAATCAGACTTCAGATCGAAGCCGAGATTCCATAAAGTAGATTCGATGCGACTATCTTCAAACTCAACGCCGAGAACTCGAAAGATGTGAGTGCGATCGAGTCGAACTCTCTCCTGCTCTTGCCCCTTGCTCGGATATACATCGATGATTCCTGAAGCTACGACCCCGCCAGCGATTTCTTGAATCAGCTTGGTTGCTCGGCGAAGACCAACTTCGCTTAGCCCTGTTCGCAAGCTCTTTTCGAAACGAAGTGTTGCTTGGCTTGACAGCTCCAATGATCGAGCTGTCTTTCGGTTGTTTACACCGTGGAACGTTGCCGATTCCAAAATTACGGTTGTAGTTTCATCGGATATTTCCGAATTGGCCCCACCCATTACGCCAGCAAGACCGATGCTTTTCTCAGGATCCGCAATGACCAACATTTCAATGTTGAGATTGTGTTCCTTGTTATCAAGCGTCGTTAGTAATTCACCTCTGGCGGCTCGCCTAACAATGATTCTGTGGTCGGTGACTTTGTCATAGTCGAAAGCGTGTAGCGGCTGACCAAGTTCAAACATCACGAAGTTTGTGATGTCGACGAGGTTATTGATCGGTCGTTCACCGATAGATTTGAGCCTATCCTGCAGCCATTGTGGCGATGGGCCTATCTTCACAGCCTGTATCACAGATGCTGTGTATCGCAGGCATAAATCAGGCTCGGCGATTTCAACCGAAACTAACGAATTTACATCAGGACCGGTAGCCTCAAACTCGATATTTGGATTCTTTAGCGGGTTACCGGTAATCGCCGAAACGTCTCGAGCTACACCGACAACACCAAGACAGTCGGGACGGTTTGGTGTCAGTTCAATATCTAGAACCGACTCACCAAGCACTTCACCAATCGGTGTGCCAATCACAGCATCATCATCTAGCACCAGAATGCCGCCGTGATCATCGCCAATGCCTAGTTCAAGTATCGAGCAGACCATTCCGTCGGATACGACTCCACGAATCTTCGAACGCTTTAGCTTTTTAGTTTTACCGGGCTCGTCTGAGTATGCGTCGTTTAGAACCGCACCGATCGATGCGTAAGCAATCTTCTGGCCTTCAGCCACGTTAGGCGCACCGCACACGACTTCCGCTTCGCCGTTGCCATGATCGACTGTTACGAGCCTTAGTCGGTCGGCATCGGGGTGCTGAGCCACGGCTTTTACATGCCCAACTACAACATTATCGATCCAGCCAGTGCACTCGATTTCTTCGACTTCGTTTCCGCCCATCGTTAGACGATGTGCGAGATCGTCGAGACTAATGTCGACATCTACATATTCTTTTAGCCAGGAAAAAGGAACCTTCATACGTTTTACTCAGTTGCCAAAATTACGGTGGATTTATTAATTGTGAAAGGGAATGTGTCAGACCGCAGAACGATCTTTCGCAGGTGACGGCGCATTCGCCGTTTCTAAAACTGAGTTAGGAACCGCAAGTCGTTCGAGAAGAAATGTCGGATGTCGGTAATTTCGTTACGCAACATCGAAATTCGTTCTGGTCCCATTCCAAAAGCAAAGCCTGTGTATTTAGTCGAATCGTATCCAGCGTTCTCAAGAACTTTTGGATGAACCATCCCGGCTCCCAGAATTTCAATCCATTTACCGTTCCAGTCGATCGACATATCAACCCCCGGCTCAACAAACGGGAAGAAGTCGCAACGAAATCTAACTTTTCGCTGTGGCCCAAATATTCGCCGAGCGAATTCGTAAAGCGTTCCTTTTAAGTCGGCAAATGTAATGCCTTCATCGACCGCCAAGCCTTCGACTTGGTTGAAGTGCCATTCATGAGTAGCGTCGGTAGATTCATATCGGTAGCACTTACCGGGAACTACCACGCGAATTGGAGGATCGTTCGCTTCCATAGTTCTTGCTTGCATTGGCGATGTGTGCGTTCGCAGCAGAATGTCGTTGTGAGTATCATCGTCTACCCAAATCGTGTCCCACTGGTCACGCGCAGGGTGATCAGCGGGAATGTTGAGCATGTCGAAGTTGTACTTCTCGAGTTCAACTTCAGGACCTTCTATCGTCTGGAAGCCCATTTCGTTGAACGCTTGAGTGATCTCTCGGATCATCTGCGTCGAAGGGTGTAATCCACCAAGTGAAGGTCTGCGCCCCGGTAAGCTGATGTCTATAGATCCGACAAGAGCTTCCGAAGACTTCGACTGATTTACACGTTCTTCGAAAAGCGATTCCAGTTCAGAGCGAAGTTTGTTGGCTGAGGCGCCTGCGATTTTACGTTCTTCAATATCGAGCGATCCAAGACCACGAAGTAACGCTGTAAGTCGCCCTTTGCGTCCCATAAATCCAACTCGCCAGGATTCGAGTAGCTCGCTGGAATCAGCAGAATCTAGGGAAGCAACAGCTGCAGCCTTTAGCTCCTCGACTGATTCGCCCGTCTGAATAGCTTGAAAGCCTTGATCATTTGGCAACGGCATTTACCTGACATAACTACTTGTGTACCGGGGCAGACTACCCTTTACAGGAAGTTAACCTCGGAGTTTACGACTCGAAATTATAGTGGATAATCAGCGCTCTACCGGGGGTTTATCGTTCTTGTTGCAATTTAGGTCACAGTTGGGGAAATAGGCGATTGGACCTAAAACCGTGGTTTTTAGTCGTAATTGAGTCGGAATTTACAGTTTCGGAAAAATAAACTTAACCAGAGACTATACTGCTTAGTTATTACGTAATTCGTAACATTACCAGCCTGTGCCGTTACGATTACCTCACACATGCCTTCTTACGTGAACGTCGGTAACAGTCACCATCGAAAGACTTAGCCGACTGAACTAGCGACAAGTTCAAAAAGTTGTAGTAGGGTCGAGCGACGATCAATGATCCGCCGCGGTGTCGCACGATGCGCACAATGAGATGCGGTACACAATAATATCCGAAATGACGGGGGTCCAATATGGAAGCCTATTGCATGAAGTGCAAGACCAAACGTGAAATGCAGAACCCAGAGCAGATCACTATGAAGAACGGTCGCCCGGCATCCCAGGGCACTTGCCCGGTTTGCAGCACCAAGATGTTCAAAATTGGTAAAGCTTCGTAAGCTAGCCGCTATTGAATTAATTGACCCGTGCTTCGGCACGGGTTTTTTTTGTCTAAAAATAGTCGGTGAAATTCCTGGTAGATATCTTCAATTCGATCAGCACGTAGTAAGCTGCGCTTGCGAATATCACTAGCAGTCGTTACTTAGCTTTGGGAACTATCTTCTATGCAGGCCGTGCCTTTAGGAAAAACAGGATTCAATGTCAGCCGGCTCGGCGTCGGACTTTCAGAGATTGGATCGCAGCTATCAATCTCTGATCAAGATCAAGCCACAACAATGATCAATACCGCGCTCGATAGCGGTATCAACTTCCTCGATACATCAGCCTGTTACGGAATATCTGAACTTATGGTCGGCAAGGGCATGGCTGATCGACGCGATGACTATTTCCTAGCCACGAAAGCTGGGCACGTTGCTCTTGGGGCAGACGGCGATGACTGGACCTACAAAGTAGTTTCCGAATCGATTGACCGCAGCCTACGTTTACTACAGACCGATCATGTCGACCTCGTTCAACTTCACTCTTGTGAAATCGATGTTTTAGAACGTGGCGATGTAATTAGAGCGCTTCAAGAAGCCCAGCAAGCCGGTAAGACTCGATTCTTCGGTTACTCGGGTGATAACGAAGCTGCGCACTGGGCTGTTGATTCCGGGCTCTTCGCCACACTACAAACCAGCTATAACCTTGTTGAACAGCGGGCACGAACTTCAGGACTTCTTGAAAACGCGACTGCTCAAGGCATGGGAACGATCATCAAGCGACCAATCGCTGGTGGTGTGTGGGGCAAGTCACGTCCTGAAGCAGGAATTGATGACGCTGGCCGATACAACACGCCGTACCTCATTCGAGCCAAAGCAATTCGAGCACTCGGCGAAATCGAAAACGAGCCAGCCGACGGTATCCTGACGGCTCTCGGTTACACACTCGGCGATCCCAACGCTAACGTCGCCATCGTAGGCACAACGAACCCGGCTCACATGGCGACCAATATCAGCCAAATCGACAACGATCTGCCAATTCCAGAGTCAGTTATCGAAGAACTCAAGAGCCGATTCGAGCAACTGGACAAAGACTGGGCACAACGCACATAAGGTGCCGTGGATACCGAAGGCACGTTTTCTACTTGCTTGTGCATTTAGTTAACATTGAATCCTGAACGAAAGCCTCATTATAAAAATGAAAATTGATCGAATAGAAGTCCGATTCGTTGAAGCTGAACTCGATCAACCTTTTGGGTGGTCACAACGCTGGACCAGCACTCGCAGCGTGGTTGTTTTAAAGGTCATCACCGATGACGGAGTGTTCGGCTGGGGCGAAACATATGGCTCGCAAGAATCTGTTGACGCAATTGCGTCGGTAGCTCGCTCTGCAATCGGTCTAGACCCTGCCAACATTTCTCAGATTTGGCATAAGATTCACCGAGCTACTTTCCAGAGCCACATGTACGCGGCTGCGCCTGTGATGGCCGCAAGTGCGATCGACACTGCACTTCACGACATCGTAGGTAAGGCGACCGGCAAGTCTACTGCCGAAGTTATGGGCGGTAGACTTCACGATTCGATCGCCGTGTACGCCACAGGGCTTTACTACGTCGACAACTACGCCTTGCAGCCACACCTTGACGAAGCGGCAGGCTACGTTGAGCAGGGATTCGGTGGAATGAAGATGAAAGTCGGTGCTCTTTCACTGAAAGAAGACGCTGATCGCATCAGAGCGACACGGGAAGCCATCGGGCCCGACGTGCGGCTCATGTTCGACGCTAATGAGTCGTACGATCCGTCAAGCGCACTCACATTTGCCAACATGGTCGCTGATCAAGACATTACTTGGTTTGAAGAGCCGTGTGCATCGAGAGATTTCATCGCGAACAAGATGGTGCAAGACAAATCACCGATCCCGATTTCTGGTGGCGAGAGTCTTTCTACCCGATGGGAATTTGCACCGAGATTTGCTGAACGCACATTTGATATCGTCCAGCCAGATATTTGCGCAGTTGGTGGACCTTCCGAGATGCACCGAGTTGGCTTAATGGCTCAGGCATTTGGGATCAAGTTCAACCCTCACTTCTGGGGCACAGGAATCAGCTTTGCTGCAGCCCTTCACGCTTTGTCGGTGCAGCCGATTGGACAAATCGGGCAAACGAATATTCCGTACCAGAACGAATCAGTGCTTGAGTTCGATCAAACCCCTCACCCAGTTCGAGAAAACTTAACCGAGCCGTTCTTCAATCAAAAAGACAGCCGAGTGCAGGTTCCAACAAAACCGGGATTAGGCATCGAAGTAGACGAAGCAATCCTCGAACGATTTACCAAAGGTGAAGTAGCAATCGTAGAAACCTCGTCAGACACACAGCCATTCTTCTAGTAGCAGATTGGAAACTACAGTTCTTCCTCATTCGGGAGGGATTCAAGGAGGGTAGATTTCAGCGAGCGACCAAGTCCCGATAGGGACGCCCGGAGCAAACGAGAAAAATATGAAGATCACCGATGTAACCGTCACGCTGTTCAAGTGGAAGAACATTCCTAATACGAACTACAACGCACTCTCCGGCAAGATAGGTGGCGAGTCTGATCTTGGCCTTGTGAAGATCTCAACCGACGAAGGCGTTGACGGTCACGCATTCTTAGGCAGCTCCAGCCAGCCAGCCAGCCTCGACACAAATTCCCTCATCAAGTATATGAAGCCGATACTGATCGGCCAAAACCCGCTCGATCGTGAACGACTCTGGCAATTACTCAGTCAACTCACTCGCAAGGCAGGAATTCGAGTAGTTGGAGCCTGTGATATCGCGCTGTGGGACCTCGGTGGCAAGGTCGCCAACATGCCAATTCATCAGATGCTCGGCACGTACAGAACCACAGTGAGAGCATACGCGTCATCAACGGTCTATCAGAAACCTGAGACCTACGCCGAAGAGGCAGCTCAGATGAAGAGCGAAGGTTGGACTGCGTACAAAATTCATCCACCAACTGATCCTGAACTCGATATCGAATGCTGCCGACAAATTCGTGAAGCCGTTGGCAACAAGCACACCCTGATGCTCGATTCGACATGGTCATACGACTACCCGCAAGCAATTCGCGTGGGCCGGGCTATTCAAGATCTCGACTACTACTGGTACGAAGATCCCCTCGCCGACGATGACATATACAACTACACGAAGCTAAAACAACAGCTGCACATTCCTCTGATGGCGACAGAGTACTCACCCGGTGGATTCACTGCTTACGCACCATGGATCACCGAAAAAGCGACCGATTATTTACGTGGCGACGTCGCTGTTAAAGGCGGCATTACGGCGATCATGAAAACGTCACACCTCGCAGAAGCGTTCCATATGAACTACGAAGTTCATCACGGCGGCAACTCATTAAACAACGTGGCGAACTTGCACACGATCATGGGGATGAAGAATTGCGAGTTCTTCGAGGTTCTTCTACCAGCAGGTGCACAAAAATACGGCCTAGAAACCGACATTGAAGTCGATTCCGACGGTAACGTTCACGCATTCAACAAACCCGGCCTCGGCGCCGATATCGATTTCGACCTAATCAATCGCAATCTGATTTCAATCGTTTCCTAAACTTTTCTTCGAGAACAATTCGCGCAAATGACAACTTCAGACAACACCGTTACGGAACCCAAAATAGTCGATCCTATTAAGGCGCAGTCATATCAGCGAATAAAGCTGACAATGTCGATTATTTCTATGACATTGAACGTCGTCGTACCGCTAATTTTCTTGCTAGCTGGCGGGTCGGAGGCGATAAGAAATCTCGTCGAAGGCTGGACCACCGTATCCACCCTAATCGTAGTCGTTTACTTGCTCGTGATTGGCATCGGATTCCAAATCATCGAGTTTCCATTAGAGATTTACTCAGGATTCATCGTCGAAAAGAAGTTCGGACTCAGCAAGGTAACGGTCACAAGTTGGTTGTTCGACTGGCTAAAAGGCACACTGTTGCAATCGGTTCTATTGGTTGTACTGATATCAGGAATGTACTGGCTACTCCGATCTCAACCCGAACTTTGGTGGCTTTGGGCAGCAATCTCAGCGACCATCCTCGTTGTCATCCTGATGGCATTGGTCCCGGTGCTTCTTTTGCCTCTGTTCTACAAGTTCGAACCCATTCCTGAGGGAGAACTGAAAGACCGCCTGTTCGCACTAGCCGATAAAATAGGCACACACGTTCAAGGCGTTTACGTCTGGCATCTCGGCGACAAGACTTCGAAGGCAAACGCAGCTGTCACCGGATGGGGACGCACTAGAAGAATCATCATTTCCGACACGCTAATCGAATCGAACTCCATCGAAGAAATCGAAGTGGTCATGGCGCATGAACTTGGTCACCACGTTCGATGGGACGTTTGGAAGATGCTCGCTGTATCGACCGTGCTTATATTCATCAGTTTCTTCGTAATCGATCTCGCTCTAGTCGCATGGATCGACTCGCTGGGGCTTCGAGGTATAGACGACATCGCCGGGCTTCCTCTCGTTCTAATGGTCGGTGCAGGTGTTTCGCTTGTCGCACTTCCTATATCAAACTGGCTGTCTCGAAAAGCTGAAACTGCCGCCGATCTATATGCACTAAACCTGACCGGAATGCGAGACGAATTCGTTTCCGCAATGGACAAACTCGGTGATCAAAATCTTTCGCAAAAGAAACCAAATGCGGTAGTTGAATTCATCTTCCACTCCCACCCTTCTATCAAACGCCGAATCGACAACGCAAATACTTGGTCGCCGAAAAAGTAACCTGAGCACATCTGAATAAAAATGTCTGAAGCTTCATTCGCTCCTAAAACTACCGTTTCAGTCGATGGCGACAGCTTTCTCATAAACGGCGTTCCCACTCATCAAGGCCGGCTTTTCAGAGGACATTCTATCGAAGGTCTGATGATGAACAGTCGCATGGCAAATGCCATGTTCGACGATGAAAACAAGTTCACCAAACATCTCTGGGCGTACGAGAAAGTCGACCGTCGGCGAGCAGATCGAAACACTGACGAACTGATCGAAATGCTGCCGACTTACCAATCAAAAGGTCTCGATTGCATCGATATTAATTTACAAGGAGCTTCACCAATCGGCTACTACCGATCCGATGAAGAAGGTATCGCCGATCTGATGCAACGCATTCAAGCAGTTCGTCCCAAAGCGACTAAAGATCAAATCTGGGCAGGTGTGCCCGACACAGAATCGCAACCATGGATATCAGGTGCCTTTACGGCTTCAGGAGATCTAAAACCAGCATTC
>Ga0302118_10001494_pt1 | contig 11597 bp, 6 predicted proteins | sample AG5_331_MG_FD_203126 | JGI IMG/M metagenome (GOLD analysis project Ga0302118, IMG submission 203126) | Marine microbial communities from Western Arctic Ocean, Canada - AG5_33.1 | ecosystem: Environmental > Aquatic > Marine > Oceanic | place: Canada: Western Arctic Ocean | collected 2017-10-01 | reverse complement strand
TAGGGGGGATAACCGGCAAGTAACGGCCCGGTCTGCGGAGTTGACTCAGCAAAGAGGCGCGCATGAGCCACGGAAAGCTGACCAGGCTGCAAGGCCATTTCGCCACGGGGCCCGGACAACAGCCAGATTGCCACCAGCAACGCAACCAAGCAAGTAGCCCAATTGAGCATCTTGAGCTTGGGCGTTCGCCCGAAGGTGACTTCACTGCGCACCCACTCGTCCGCATCGCTTTGAAACTCCCCCTGCTTCTTGAGAGTGTGAAAGAAAGCTCCCTCGTAAACATGGATACAGATGGCACTTAGATCTTCTTCGTCCTGATGAATTTCCAAGACGGCCGCTCCGAGAGCAATCCGGTCCCCGGCCGCCAGGGCTGTTGTTTCCTCCACCTGAACACCATTCAAGAAGGTGCCGCTGGCATTCGTAAGGTCATTGATCCAATAGTGCCCGTCGCGCTGCACGATTTCACAGTGACGCTCTGCAGTGATGGGGTCATCAAGGGTTAGCCCGCAGGATGAGTGCGTACCAATTACGAGCTTATTTGTGCGCGCCTCTTCCATCACCTGCAACTTCTTCTTTTCAGCCCGACGCTGCTCAAGAAGCTGCTTACGTTCAATCCGGAAGAGGCCGGGATCGGACGCCTCAAAGGAACTCATTGCGGTTCCTCAATATGGTTGGTGGCCATTCCGAGAAGGCTTTGGTCAAAGATGAGGGCTGGACTCATGCGCTCAATTGCTCCACAAGGACAGTTGTACACGCAGGCCTCAAAGGGCAGCCCTTCGCACCGGTCGCACTTGACGGCCTTGCCTTGAACGACTTGCTCACGGTGATAGCCACGGTCAGCTTCGGGGACCGGCACAGACTCCTGGGGCGGAGCCAGTAGGTTCCCGATCAAAGGCAGGGAGGATACCCATGAAGTTGCTGCGGCTACTTCAGGATCGGGTGGGGCCGTCAGGCGGATCACATCGTAGGGGCAGCCCTTCACGCACTCCGCACAGCCCACACAATTGTCCCAAACAAAACGGATCAAGCCATGAGAGTCCCGACGGATTGCCCCATAGGTGCAGGACATCATGCAGCCGGGAGCTTCGCAGCTGTAGCAAGATGTGGTCAGGCTCAACTCCTTACCGAGGGCGTTTCCCTCCTTACTAACCCTTTTGCCCTTCTTGGACAAGCGCGGAACACCGTCCTCGTGAACAGCCACGCAGGACTCCACGCAAGCATTGCACCGCACACACTTTTCGAGATCGATCACAAGGGCCTCGCCACCCTTGATGGACTCGGAGTGCACCATGATTTCCAACTGCTCGTCAGTGGCTTCAGGGCCATCTACATCATAGAGGCTGGTGTCGATCCCCTGATCTTCGGCCGCGATCAGGCGCGCAGTCTTCCGCAACCGATCGATGATCTCTGGCTGCCCAGCAAAGGCTTCTTGGATAGATGCAATAGGAAGAGCCAAAGTCTCGGTGGGCACCAGGGCCTTGTAGGTACTCTTCCAGTCCCCCTCCCCGTCGAGAAAGGCCCACTCTCCAAAGGATGAGTTGGCCATCAGGTAGCCCACCAACTCCTCTGCGCCTTCAACATTCTTGCGCGTCTTGGACAAGCCCCCGGAGCGAACCAACACGATTTCTGAAGCTCGTTCTCCCTGGGCCGCTAGAACGGAATCCTTAGGATGACTCTCAAACCGTGCCGCTTCCCGGAGCGTGCTCAAGAGACCCTTGTCTAACCCCTTGAGCAACGGCACCACCCGTAGGTGCTGAGCGAGGGAACGCTCTCGATAGATCTGATCGACCTGCTTCTTGAAATCAGGAGCGAACGAGTAGAGCTCTTTGAAGAGAGCCCCATCAAGCACCGCCAGAACACAGGGCAAGTCCGCCTTGTAGCGAGCCATGGCCGGCTGATTAGATAGCGCCGACAATTCGCCGAACCACTCGTTCTCGGTGAATTGATCCAGAATCTCAGTCTTGCCCCCTTTCTCCGTCCTATAGGCCGTGACTATCCCGCTTAAGACGATGAAGAAGTCACTGGTGTACTCACCCTGACGGATAAAGTCCGTGCCCGCTGGAAACACACGGAGTTGGGCAAATTTGGCAAGGCTCGCCTGATGCCGCTTGGTGAGTTTGCTGAACAACGGCAGCTCTAAGAGGCTGGATGCTTGTGCTTCGCTGGAGTCCACGGGAGGTACTTTAGGGTAGAGAGAAAAAGGTTCTAAAACTTCCAGATGGAAACCACGTGTACCGCGACCATGCCTGTAAGCAACAGCGCGGCGGGAATGTGAATAATACGCCATGCCATAAAAGAAGCGCGCACACGCTGGAGAGCTCTTAGCTCCCGGCGGACAAGCATCTCCTGAGTGATCAAAGCGCCCAAGTCTTGAATTTCCACCCGTCGATCAGGCAGTTGATCGAGAATGTCGTCAATAATGACTTGCTGCTGACTCCCGGAAACTCCCAATCCACCACCCAATCGATTGAATCGAGCGGCAACTTCGGGACTAAACACGGAAACCGCCTCGGCACGCTTACGCCCCAGACTTGCATGGAGGGCGCTGGCCTCTTCGATGGAGAGGTCATGCTCTCGAGCGGTCAACCACCTCGGACCTCGCGCCCACAGGAAGATCCCGATGAGTCCGGTGACAAATACAAGGTATCCCAAGCCCGCCAAAGTGCGTCCAAAGGCCGAACCGGGGATGAAGCCAGAATGCATCAGGAGTACGGCTCCGAATGCCGTGCCATAGAAAACATGCACATGCATCCAGCGGGCGACGCGCCCGAGGGGCTCGGTCGGCACCATGCGCACAGTCCAGGCGTTCTCTCCCCCCGGTGCGGGTTCCACAAGCACGCGATTGACACGCTGGACACCATTCTTCTTCAGAATATTCTGGGCTTCGGCTCCGATCAGCGCCGGGGTTTTCAATGCTCCAGATCTGATCCTTTGCTGCAATCGGTGAAGGTCGTTTTCCGCTTTTTCTAAGGAAGCGTGATCCACTTTGAAGGCCTTTTCAGGAGAGTAGCCTCCTCGGTGCGCATACTTGCGCAGCACATAGGCGGCCACCACAACTAGCATCACTAAGGCTATCCAGCCACTAAGCAAGATAAAGGTGCGATCAGAATGAGGACCCCGACCAAATGAGATCCCACCCATCTGCGCAATGACAAAGAGACCAACAACAATGATGCTGGCTACCAGGCTATGCCGTGAGCGAAACAGGGTCGTGTTCATGAATTCAGGGTCAGTCCCCAATTCCCAATAGCGCTCGACCTGATGAAGTGGCCATGAGGGCCGTGAATCCCAGCGCTAAGCCTACGGCGACCCAGAACAATATGCGTTTAGAACTGACGGGAGTCAGGTGCTGTAATGTGGAGGCGACCTGTGCATCCTTGACGCTGCGCGCCCATTCGCGCGGTTCCACATGCTGGCCCAGAAGCAAGACCTCGCCCAGTGCAACTCCTTGCTCAGCTGCATCTTCTTGGGCCTTCTTGACCACGCTCGAAGGGATTTGCCCACGGGCGGTGAGCAGTCTAGCTGCATTCTCGTGCCGCTCAGACGATACAACGTGGAAGCCGGCGTCCATCGATTGGAGGAAGAGGGCGTCCACTGTCCCAAAGCGAATGTAGCTATCGGGGCTCAGTTCATGAGGGGCGTTCGCATCCAACGGAACGCCATCTACTTGGGTTCCATTGGAGCTGCCCAGGTCCTTTAGAAAGAAGAGGTTGCTACTGGGCCTGAACTCAATCTTGGCGTGCCTGGAAGAAACTCCACGATTGGCCAAGCTGCAATCCGCTGACGATGAACGTCCAATGAGAGTCTCTGGAGAACGCAACTCAATGACGCGCAAGTCAGCCTCGTTCAGGAGAAGCAAGCGGGCCCCCATATGGTCCAATTTGGTCTGCATACCTGCCGTGGCATTGTCAAGGTTGGCAAAGACGGTTCCTCCCAAGCCGCTCTCTGGGAGGACTGGCGAGGCCGGCGCCGGGGAAGCCGGCGTTGGCTCGGGCGTTGGCTCGGGCGTTGGCTCGGGCGTTGGCTCGGGCGTTGGCTCGGGCGTTGGCTCGGGCGTTGGCGGGGGAGTGAGCTCCACCTTAGCCACGGGCTGGACCGGCCGAGCCTCATTTGTAAGACCAGCAGCAATCGTCATGTCTGCTGCAAACGCGCGGCCAAGACGGGTCTGCGATCCATCGCCAGCTCCGCACACCAGCATGCGCGCCCCTCCCATATTGATGGACATGCCGTCCTTCAATAGCTGCTTGTCACCTTTACGCAACACAACGCCATCCCCGACCACGGTTCCATTGTTGCTCCCCAGATCCATGATGGCCAAAGCCTCCCCATCAGCGACAACCTGGGCATGGCGTCCGGATACGAAAGGGCCTGTGAGGACTAGAGCGCAGTCAGGATGGCGCCCAATGGTCATACCTTCTTGGGCAACCACCTCCCTAGAGGGCTGGCCAGATTCGATGACTTGCAGGGTCCAGGGGTTTTTCATGATTCGGAAGTACTAGGCCTCAAGAGACACATCAGAAGTGGCCCGGGATACGCAAGCAAAGATCATCCCCGCATCGCGGTCCTCGTCGGAGATATCACTCTCTTCCATTTCGACGGTTCCCCTCAATAGCTTGGTGATACAACACCCGCAACTACCCTCGCGGCACGCGTAGTTAATCTCAACCCCTTGTGCTTCGGCCACATCCAAGAGGAATTGGCCCTCTTCCCCCACAGCCACGACTTCAGAATCTTCAAAGGCTACCTTGAAGCCCGTGGGCGCGGAATTGACTTCCGGCTCGAGTGCCGGTGCCGGTGCCGGTGCCGGTGCCGGTGAAGGAGCGACTTGAGCCTCTCCCTTCTTGTCGGTCACAATGTCGGCAGGAGCCTCCAACTTCGCAGGCTCACCCGGGGCGGTTCCGTCAGCAGCCTGGGGCACCACCTTGGCTGGCTTTTCAGGGGCCACCTTGGTCCCTTTGGCCACGCGCGCTCCGCCAAAGCTCTCCTTGTGGAGGTTTGCAATGGGGTAATCCAGCTCCTTGAGCTCATTGCTGATCGCATCGCTGAACGGTTTAGGGCCACACAGGAATACATGTCGGTCCAATAAATCCGGTGCAACCAACTTAATCATGTCCTTGTTGATGCGTCCGGTTAATCCAGTCCAAGACTCGGTTCCGTTCCATTTAGATGTCACCGTGAACACAACCCGGAGACCGCTGTGGCGGGCACTGATGGTTTCTAATTCCTTGCGGAAGATAAAATCGTGAGGAGAGCGCCCAGAGTAGAGGAGTGTCACTTCAACATCGGCCGTCGTATCTACGATCCAGCGCAACATGGACATGATGGGTGTTATGCCACTGCCGCCAGCGATACACATGATCTTACGCGAAGGGTAGTTAAAGCACGAAAACTTGCCCGCCGGGCCTCGCACTGTGAACTCATCCCCAAGACACACATTGTCTGCCATCCAGTTGGACACCAAACCACCGGGAACGCGCTTGATGGTTAGCTCCATGGTGTGTGGCCTAGAAGGGCTGGATGACATGCTGTAAGAACGCTTCACGGTCTTCCCTTCTATCTCCACCGAGATCGTGACGAATTGCCCAGGCTTGTAGGAGAACAGGACGTCATCTTTGCCCACAAGACGGAAGGTCTTGGCATCGTGGGATTCATCGATGATATCGGCCACACGAAGGTTGACCTCCCCCTTTGACCACACCGTCATCTCGGATCGATCTTCAAGCAAGTGAGATAGAAGAATGCTGGCTGCGGGCGGCTTTTCCAAGTCCACAACAGGGGCATGAAACATTGTGGCCGTCAAGTCCACGCCCAAGGCCTGCCGCTTATGATTGAGATCAAGGGTCAAGGTGAAGCTCTGGATGGAAAGGATATCCCCATCCTTCAACAAGACCTCTTCGCCTGTATCCAGTTTTTTCCCGTTCAAATGAGTCCCGTTCAGGCTCCCTTGATCCTTAAACAAGAAACCCTCGTCCACCTTGTTGATCAGTGCGTGAATACGACTGATCTGTGGATCCTCCAACTGCACCGTGCACCCCTTGAGGCGCCCAATGGAATTGGTTGGCAATAGAACCGCATCCTGGTCCGGTACGCCCTCGCGTTGAATTGTCAGTTTGGCCATTTGGTTGTGATTATTTAGGTATCGGATGTCCGCGGGCGACTTGGGTAGCCCTAGCCGTTTCTTCCTCGCTTGAATGTGGTCCAAATAGTAGCCGCAGATGGGCTCCTAGCACCATCGGAGAGTTCTCGCAATTTATTCCCCACCAAGAGAATTGCGAGAACCCTGACTTGACCAAAGGCAGATCCGCCACTGCTAGGCCTTGACAAGGCCCTATAATGATTGAACAAGCCCCTTGGGGACGGTGTACACTGGGGACCCCGACTTAAGACACACGCGGGGGCCCCTCTTCGAGCCTTGCCGGAAACAAGCCTGTCCACCCCGCTTCACCCCTAGTTTATGCTCCTGCGATCACGCCACTTTGGAGCATTGGCCCTGGCTACTTGTTTGGCCTGCTTGCTTGTGTCGAAATCCGTGGGGAGCGTCAAAGCCACGCAGTCAGCTCAGGAAGCAGGTGAGCGTCAAGACCCCTCTCCCCCAATCAAGCCGGGAACTCGCTCCACAAATAAAACCAACTTCACCCATGAGAAGCATGTCCCCATGGCTTGGATGGAGCGTGATGGGAACGGGGGATGGAAATTCAATGAGACCCAACGGGACTGCCGTGGGTGCCACGACTACGGTGCGGATGCCATTCGCGACCCGCAAACCGTTTGCACCCAATGCCACTTCTCCAACGAGATAAACGAGTACACATTTGCCCTCTCGGCGGATCCTCCTGAATTCACGCAAGACCTAACGGGCCTTCGCAGCCCCGGTGCCTTCTTCCAGCACAACTATCACCTTGTCTTGGAGTGTCGCGAGTGCCACGAGGTTTCGGCGAATGTATTTCTTCCGCCAACCCTAATGCCCGGAGCAAGGGATAGGGAATCCTGCCGCACATGCCATGAGGGGGACAAGCCAAGAGCGGCAGAGCTGCTGTTCATGACACACGATCGTGCTGGCAATCTCATCACCGAGGAATCCAAGGCCAAAGCGCGGGCGGTGCTTAAGGGAACTCTGCTCAGTGCCCTCAACGAGTCTTCCGCCATGGGCGCCAATCAGGGAGAAGGCAGGGCCGTGGGGCCTTTCCAGCATGCTGACCATGTGCTGATCGGGGGTCGAGCAACCGTGTTTCCCCTGGCAGAAATGAAGTCCGCCTTGGACCCCGCTCAGGCTGGCCGAGAAGGTAATTGTGGCGCGTGCCACGCCCCAATGTTTACAGCTGACCCGCCCGTTGCAACGGGTAACTCCACCGACATTCATGCTCCTTTCACCCAGAGCGATCAGAGTTGCGGGGTCTGCCATGCGTCCGATTCTGCGGGAACGCCAATCCAATTCGAACTGAAGCCCAGCACCATCAAGAGCGTGACCGCAGGAACCTTTTCCCATAAAGACCACCTCAGCTTTGTGCGCCCTTCCGAGAATTCAACCAAGAGCTCGGCCCAGGGCTATGACTCGATCGAGGCAGAGGGTTGCATGGCCTGTCACGAATGGGATGCCCTGAAAGCCGAGGGTTTTTCCCTCAAGGGCGCCCTCGCCAATACCCAGTCATTTCAAGGTTGCCAGTCATGCCACTCAACCGCACCTTGGGCCCTTAGCGATCCCGGCAGTTGGACGACGGCGGAAGACCATGGAGCCTGGGGCAATTGCAACAGCTGCCACGATCCAGATAGCAGCGACTTCGCAACCAATAGGCCCATGGCGCAGGTCAACCGCCGCAAACCGAGTCTCTTCACCATTGAAACCCACTCCCATCCCGTGATCACGGTGGACGAAGGAGAAGAGCTGGGAGCAAGCTGTTCGGAATGCCACCGCCAGCCAGTGCAAGAATTGCCTAGCCGGATCAAGGACATGGCATTCAGCCACAAGACCCATTTGCCGCCAGAAGCCGGGCCAGAGTCCTGCGCTAGCTGCCACGGATCTCTCTTGACGCTCGCGGAACACTCCGCAGATCTAGGCACACTCCTAGCTCGTGGAACCGAGGCCCTACCGGTGCCTTCGAATCGACTGGGCCTGATCTATGATCCAGGAGCCTGTACTGAGTGCCACTTAGGCTCAGCGCCCCAACCCCAATTTGACCCCGGCTCCCCTCCTGAAGGCACTCCCCGAGATGTGCCGGAATTCTCCCATGCGGGGCACCTAGGTAAAACCCTCAATGGCGGAGGCGAAGTGAGCTGCACGACCTGCCATTTGCCCAGCCAGGGTTCCGCGGTCGGAACTCTGCCGGAAGCATTGGCCTGTACTCTTTGCCACGACCACTCAGTGACGGCAATCACAAACCATTCGCCCGCCATGGAGGGGGGTGTCAACGCCGCAGAAGTTGCAGCCTGCACCATCTGCCATGAGGGTGGGCTAGGCGCTCTAGAACAGAGAAGCTTGCTCGCCACCTTGCGGGTCGATGACCTGCTCGACAATGTGGCTCAATTCCACCAAATGGATCAAGACTGCGCCCAATGTCACTTACCAACTGGAGGACGGTTGGTCTCTGACGTCAGCGCACCTACGAATAGCCGCCTTTTTGCTGAGCGCGCGTTCTTCGAACGAACCCAAGGAGCCCCGCATGTTCCAGCGATTCACCGTGGAGACACGCGCAAGTTCGAACAAGATCCGGACTGCTTCTATTGTCATTGGACGGGGCTCTTGAGCAACAGCCTTGGGGGGAGAACGCCTACCGGTGACCCAGAAATACCCTCTGTCCGAAGAGACTACGGCAACCGACTCTCCGACTTCCCCGGCGGGCCTAAATAACTCCAACTAAGACGACTGCAACGGATTCACTTCATTCCTCACTTGACGCGCACATGAACTTATCCTCGACAAACAGCAGACCGAGTCGGCCGGGCACCGTCGGCATCGCCCTCTTCGGGATTCTCCTAGCATTTTCCTCGATTGAAACTGTGGTTGCTGAGAAGCCCAGCGAAGAGCTCATACAGGACGCGCCCGCGGATCTGAACGCAAACCCCGATGATCTCCATGCGGCGGTCTACGTCAACAACCCCTACCCATCGGCCCAAGAGTGCGGCGTATGCCACCCGGATCAGTTCACCGAATGGTCCACTTCGCCCCACGCCTATGCCATGGTGAGCCCAGTGTTCAACACCATGCAGGCTGCGGTCACGGCCCTCACCAACGGGACAAATTCAGATTTTTGCATGCGATGCCACACCCCGGTCGGCATGGCTTTGAACGAACCTGTCTACACTGAAGTCAAGAACCGCTCTCAAGCCTCCCGAGAGGGAATCACGTGCATCGCATGCCACCGGGTGAACGGAGATTACGGCAAAGCCAGCGGACGCTTCAGGCTGGAACCTGGCGACATTTATGAGGCAATTTACGGCCCCAGTACACCGGATGAACTGGAGCGTATTCTTGATGAGAACGAGAAGGAGAATGGAAAATTCTCGGGGCTGCAAACCGCTCCGGATGGCGAAGGGCATTTGCCAATCCACAAGGCAGTCAAGACTGGATTCTTCTTGAAGGAATCATCTTCCTGCGGAAGCTGCCACGATGTGACCTCACCCGGGGGGTTCCGCCTTGAAGAGGCTTTTAGTGAGTTCAAGAGCTCGCCCGCCGCAGAGAGAGGAGAATCTTGCCAAGACTGTCACATGAGCGAAGAGGAGGGCAAGGTCAGCACCTTGGAGGATCACATGGGTCCCGCGGCCTTTGTCGGCGGGAAAGCCTCCAAGACCCGGCGACTGACGCGGCACTATTTCGCCGGCCCGGATTACTCAATCGTCCATCCGGGTATTTTCCCCATCCAAGACCCCAAGAATGCCGACTTTGGCACCCTGACCGAATGGCAAGATTTTGACCTCGCATGGGGCCGTGAGGAATTCGAGGCAGCTGTTCCAGAGGACACCGACTTCAAGCACGAAATATGGGATAGCCCCCGTAACCGCAGAAGGGCCCACCACATTATCTACGGGCGCGGCGGTCAGATTGACAAGCTGGAGACCTATCGAGTGCGCCAATTGGCAGTTCTGCGCGAGGCGTATCAACTGGGCCAAGTGCAGGTAAATCAAGCAGCAGATGGGGGCTTGAACTTCCAGATCGAAGTGGTCAATGGAACCGATGGGCACAACGCACCCACGGGCTTCATTGCCGAACGGACGCTTTATCTAGAGGTGACCGTCAAGGATGCAGAAGGCAAGACAGTGTTTGTTTCTGGGGATCTTGATCCCAACGGAGATGTGCGAGATCTGCATTCCACATACGTGCACAACGGTGATCTCAAACTGGACGAACACCTCTTCAGTTTGCAATCAAAGTTCATGGTGCGCCTCTTTAGGGGAGGGGAACGAGAGCAGGTGTTGCCGCTCAATTTCTCGGGCAGCCCGCTGCTGTTCAATCGGCCAGCATCAACGCCCGTGATCGCCACAGGCAGGACACCCGGCGCACGAATTCATCGAGTTGCCTTGCCCCCCAACGGGCACCGTTGGGCCGATTATGCGGTACCCGCCAACGATCTCAGCAGCAAGGGACCCTACTCGGTGACCGTGCGAATGATCGCTGGTATGGTCCCGGTCAACTTGATCGAGGCCATTCACACTCTGGGTTTCGATTACAACCTGACACCAAGGCAAGTGGGGGACAGGGTTGTGGCTGGGCGGCCACTCTTATGGACCGGAAGCTTCTCACTCGAACGCCAAGGCAGTATCTCTGTGGACTGGTACAACCCGCCACCCGGACCGATCGACTGGTGGCAAAAGCCGGGCGCCGAAGCGCCTGCCCAGCAAGACTCCTCTGATGTTGTTGAAGAGAAAGAGGTCCACTGATGTTTCAAGTCAAGTGCTTCCTACGAGTCATTTGCCTGCCGGCAGTTGCCCTTGTTTCTCTGCCTCTGGCAACTGCCCAGCACGGAAACCACGACGGCGAAGAGGAACATGACCACAGCCGCCTCACCGATGTCTACATTCCTCCGCAGACTTCCACCTTCCCAGAACGCCCGGCGCCCCTCTTCGAATGGGGCAACGGATTCCTCGAACCAGGCCCGCTGAAGGAACCTATCCGCTTGCCCACAGGCGCTATTTGGTCACCCAACCTCATCGTTTGGGGGACCGCCCGGAGCGGCCTGTCTACCCACTCTGCAAAGGATAGTGACGCGGCTCAGTGGGCCAACCGCCTGGACCTTTTCGCTCAGGCTAAGCTCTCCCCCACCGAACGCTTCGTGATCGGCGTGCGCCCGTTGGATAAGAATGGCGTTTTTACGGGATATGACTTAAAGGAGGGAGACACCACGGATGGCTTCAATCTTGATGTACGGACTTTCTTCTTCGAGGGCGATTTCGGCGAGATTTTCCCGGGACTCGACAGAGAAGACACGCGAGCCTTGGACATCGGGTTCGGCATCGGACGGCAACCGGTCAATTTCCAGGAAGGCATTTTGATCAATGATGTGGTCGACGCTTTCACGGTCACCCGCAACTCCCTTCGCTTTGGCGGGTTATCTAACTTCCGTGCAACCGCACTCTTCGCCTGGGACGAAATCGAACCAGCTGGA
>Ga0302118_10001491_pt1 | contig 11605 bp, 10 predicted proteins | sample AG5_331_MG_FD_203126 | JGI IMG/M metagenome (GOLD analysis project Ga0302118, IMG submission 203126) | Marine microbial communities from Western Arctic Ocean, Canada - AG5_33.1 | ecosystem: Environmental > Aquatic > Marine > Oceanic | place: Canada: Western Arctic Ocean | collected 2017-10-01 | reverse complement strand
ACTTGATTTTAATTTTAAGCGCAGTTTTGGAGTCAGCTGAAATCGAGGGCGTTTCCAGCGATCGTTTGAACATCGATTTAGGAATGGCTCGAGGTATTCCCTACTACACAGGAATGCTATTTGACATTTATCTCGACGATGCTCAGTCAGAAACGCTTGGAGGCGGAGGCCGATACGACGGGCTTACTCGGGCTCTCGGCTACGATCGCGACGTGCCTTCGCTCGGGTTCGCTTACAACCTTGACGCGGTGATAGCTGAGATTGGGTCGACCGACGATGCTGCCGACGAAATCACTATGATTTCACCGGAAGCCGAAGGATCTATTTCTGAAGCAGTCGCTAAAGCTAAAGATCTTCGAGCAAACGGACAGCGATCCGCTATCGATTTCCAAAGTTCGAATGATCCTAGCGAAGGGCACGTGACGTAATGAGTAATCTGCGTTTTGCCCTGCCATCTAGCGGAGCTTTATTCGACGGCACTTCAAAGCTGTTGGACGAGTGCGGCTTATCAGTAAGGCGCGCCAATTCCCGACGTTATACGGCAGACATTCCGTCTTTGCCGGGAGTCGACGTCCTTTTCCAACGACAGTCCGATATTACAATCGAGATCGATGGCGGAAGTGCCGACATTGGGGTTGTAGGGCTCGACCGATACTACGAATCACGCCTCGAACGTGGTGATACAGTTCTGTTGCACGACGGACTCGGTTTCGGTGCTTCAAAGCTTGTAATTGCGGTTCCTGATGCGTGGCTCGATGTGACCAGCATGGCTGATCTTGCTGATATCGCTTTGGAGTTCCGAGCTAAGGGTCGCGATCTCCGGATCGCGTGCAAATATGAACGACTCGTAAGACGTTTCTTGAACGAGAACGGCGTCAACTACGTTTCGATGATCCACGTCTCAGGTGGACTCGAAGCAGCTCCGGTCATGGGGTATGCGGATATCATTGCCGATATCACCGCAACAGGTACGACCCTACGTGAAAACGGTTTGCGTATTTTGGTCGACGGTATTGTGATCGAATCGCAATCTGTGATCGTTGGCAATGGTCGCGCTTTGGCAAACGACTCTGAGAAACTTGCACACGCTCGACAGATACTCGAAAAAATCGAGGCAAGCCAGCGTGCTCAAAAATACCAGCGGGTAACCGGTGATATTCAAGGCGAATCTGAAGACGAAGTTGCACGACAGGTAATGCGTCGTCCTGATCTTGGTGGACTAGACGGTCCAACTATTTCAGCTGTGCACACCGGGAAGCAGAACAACTGGTTCACTGTTCAGGTTTTGGTGCGTAAATCCGACCTACCTGACGTTGTGAGCTACTTCCGTGATCTTGGTGGCATTGGTATTGCTGCAAACGACGTTCAGTATGTTTACCGGGAACGATGCGAGTCATACGACCGTCTCGTCGAAAATCTGAAACCGTTTAAAGAATCGGGCGAGTAGCTGTGAAACGAGTCATCGGTGCAGCCGCCGGAATCGACTACTTCAAGCGTGAACGAAATTTGCCAACCGAGGCAGTTTTGTCAGATGGTCGCGGTTTGTTTACCAATAAAGTTTCTCCCATCGAATTTGCATCTCGGGTTATCGATATCGTTCGCAATGAAGGCGATGCCGGACTTGCTCGCATAAACACTGCTTTGGACGGCTCTTCCCCTGAGAAGTTTGAAGTCCCTCAGTCTGAAATAGACGCGGCATTTCAGAATCTTGATCCTACTTCGATCAACGCACTCGAACTTGCTGCCGACCGGGTACGAAAGTTCCAGAGCAAGGGTCTTCCTAAAAGCTGGACTGACGGTGCAGGTAAATTCGGCGAGCGAGTGACACCTCTCGGTTCTGTCGCCGCTTATGTACCTGCTGGTACTGCTCCACTGGCTTCGACCGTAATTATGACGGTTGTTCCCGCCAAGGTTGCAGGGGTCGAAGAGATAATCGTCGTTACTCCAGCTCCTGGCGATTCAATGCCTCACCCTGCAGTTTTGGCTGCAGCGAAAATTGCTGGTGCATCACGTGTTTTTAAACTCGGTGGTGCTCAGGCAATTGCGGCAATGGCTTACGGAACTGAAACTGTACCGTCGGTAGATCTTATTTGTGGACCAGGGAGTGCATGGGTAACGGCAGCGAAGAAACTTGTGTACGGCGATGTCGGGATCGACGGTCTATATGGCCCGACCGAAACTCTGGTTATCGCTGACGATTCAGCTGATCCTAGGTTCACGGCATCCGACTTGATCGCTCAGGCCGAGCACGACACTGTTGCTATGCCTATTCTCGTCGGGCTTTCAGATGAAATTATCGACAAGACAGAAGCTGAGATTGAACGCCAGCTTGAAGATCTTCCAAGAGAAAATATTGCGAGGGCGGCGTTCACAAATCGTGGAGTCGCCGTAGTCGTGGAAACCACGTTAGAGGCGATTGCCGTGGCTAATGCCGCTGCACCTGAGCACCTTTGCATTCTCACTGCCGATGCAGACGATCTTGTAGACAAAGTGACAAGTGCTGGCGGATTATTCGTTGGCGAGTGGTCGGCGGAAGTTATGGCCGACTACGTTGCCGGACCATCTCACGTTATGCCAACCGCTGGGACGGCTAGGTTCTCTTCGGCACTATCGGTACGAAATTTCGTTCGGGTCACGCCCGTTTTGACCTTCGATGATGATACTTTCTTGAAATTGTCCAAAGATGCCGAACTCCTTGCCAAACTCGAAGGGTTGCATGGGCACGCCGCAGCATCGGAATATAGACGTCGTCGCATCATCGGCGAATAACCTTCGAATACTTCAGAATCACACAAAATGTCACAACTTGAAAAACTCATGCGGCCGCACATGGCCAAGATCGCTACCTACCACGGTGCCGACCCGTCGGCTGAGCTCGCCCGCGAGGCCGGTATCAAGCCAGAAGACGTTATTCGCCTGAATGCCAACGAGAACCCTTACGGGGCCTACGAAAAGGTCTCTGACGCTCTGAAGACGCTTGATTTGCACTTGTACCCAGACACCCAGCAGCGAAATTTGCGAGCTGGGTTGAGTGAGTACACAGGACAGCCTGTTGAACGGATCATTGCTGGTGCTGGTGGCGATGAGATTATCGACTTGCTGATGCGATTGTTCGTAGAGCGTGGTCAAAAGGTGATCGATTGCGAACCGACGTTCGGCATGTATGGATTTTCAGCTAGATTGGCTGATGCCGAAATTACTTCAGTGCCGCGGAATGCAACTTGGGATATCGACATCTCAGCAATGCTGGAAGCTATCGACGATCAAACTCGAATCGTGTTCCTTGCATCACCGAACAACCCGACAGGGAATCTACTGACGGAGCCGGATGCGCGGGCGCTGCTCGAAACTGGGATCGTGGTTTGTGTAGATGAGACATACTACGAGTTCGCACAAAGCTCTCTTTCACACCTCCTAGAAGAATACAAAAACTTAGTAATTTTGCGTTCGTTTAGTAAATGGGCCGGAATTGCCGGTCTTAGAGTCGGCTATGCGATCGGTTCAGAAAGCTTGATCGGTCACCTGATGGACATCAAGCAGCCTTACAACATCAACATAGCTGGCGAAGCTGCCGTGCTTGCCGCGTTAAAACACCGAGATGAGTTGCTAAAACGTGCGGCCAGTCTCGTAGAGCAGCGCATTCGAATAGAAGAACTAATCGATGGCTTGGATGGTATTTCTTACTACCCGTCGAAGGGCAACTTTCTACTTTGCCGATTCGAGCGCCGCACGGCTGAAGAAGCGTATGTCAGGCTCGCCAAGCATGGAATCTTCGTTCGTCGATTCCCGCAGAGTGTTCTCAATGACTCCTTGCGCATCAGCGCAGGTACTCCTGAGCAGACAGACCGGCTAATCGACGCACTCAGAAGCGTTGTTTAGTTCGCTAGCTGCCAGTTAACATCGTTACTAGCGTTGCAAACAACTCTTCGTTTGCAACGTACATTTGTGAGATCAAAGGCACAGGCATGTCAGAAAAAGAAGCTCGCGTAGCAACTATTGTTCGCGAGACTGGCGAAAGCAAAATTGCCGTTACCGTCAACCTAGATGGAACTGGCCAAGTTGAAGTCGATACTCCTATCGGCTTTTTGAAACACATGCTGAGTCAGGTAGCTCGACACGGATTGATCGACCTAAAAGTGGAAGCCAATGGCGACCTCGAAACAGGGTCTCACCACACGGTTGAGGACACCGCTATTGTCCTTGGTAGAGCAATCGACCAGGCACTTGGTGACCGCAAGGGCATCGTGCGAATGGCAGATCGAACTTGTCCGTTGGACGAAGCGTTGACGCACGCAGTGCTCGATCTATCGGGGCGCGGCTACGCAGTGGTCGACATGGGGTCAGATAACAATGTCGGAGAGTTCCCAGCCGACATGGCTCGTCATTTCTTTGAAGCTATGGCAGTTGAAGGTCGGTTCTGCTTGCACATTAGAGTGCTAGCAGGGCAGAACGAACACCACGTGATCGAGTCGTCTTTCAAGGCGTTTGCACGAGCTTTACGCGATGCTTCACGAATCGACGAACGCAACCCCGACGGAATTCCAAGCACCAAGGGCACGCTGACCGACTAAGACTGCGTGCGCACGAATTGGTTGAGTCTAGACGGCTTCCAGTTCGAAAGTAAACGTTTCGATAACCGGGTTGGCTAGCAGTTTTTCGCACATCGACTTTACGTCGGATTCCGCTGCTGCCTTATCGTTGCCTTCGATCTTTACTTCGAAGTACTTACCAGCCCGCAATGAGTCGACAGAATCGAAGCCCAAGCGACCCAGAGCGCGTGCGATCGTCAGACCCTGTGGGTCGTTGACCGTTGGCTTTAGCGATACATGAACCTTAGCGAGAAACATTCTTTGATTTTAGGCTTTCTGTCGTTCGTTGATGACTGGTTTAGTTCTAGAGTTTCCTCAAAAAAGCCCTAGTACTGGTTCTGGTAGACCTGCTCAGGAGCTCGATCTTGGTATTCATCAATGAACTTGAGAATTTCTTCGACATCGACTTCATCAAGGTAGATGTGGTGACGCCATGCTGTGATCGCGATCTTGCTTGGCAATCCCGGGTAGGGAGTCATGATGTACTGAGAAGGGTTTCGAGGCATTAAGTCGTCGAGCGCAGCCACGATTTCGGGACATTCTTCTTCACAGTCGTAGTGAAAGCCAATTCCGCCGTGCTCAAGGTTGTGAATAAGAATCTCATCAGGAATCACTGCGTCATAACGTCCCCAGCGTGCCGGAGAAGGGATTCCTAGTGGCGTCGTTGCACCGGCCCAGTGTGCACCAGAGGTTGCAGGTACTACCGAGTAACCCTCGGTGTTCGGTGTATTACCCTCGATGTGACCCCGACCGTCGTCGGTGTCGATTTCGAGGTAACCACCGGAATTAACGCCTCCGCTGTTGTTCTGTGCACCGAAATTCGACGGTATAACAATCGCTGCTATGAATACGATAGCGAACAAGATTCCACCGAACATGAGCAATGAACGTTTTCGCCTCGCTCGTGCCTTGCTTCGGTTTCGACGTTCTTCACGAATTTGTCCCTTTGTCATGCCTCGGCGGCTTTCAGGACGGGTGGTTGCTTTGCGTTTTATGTCTGCCATGCGATCCCATTAGTCACACTAAATGTGTGTCAGTAATTTCAACAGCTATCTACAGTACCAGTGACTTGCCCGAGAGTCGCCGATAAGATTCGAGATATCTCGCCTGCGTTTGCTCAATAATCTCGTCGGGCAGTGTGGGCGGCGGCGGTTCTCGATTCCAATCGGTACCTAACAACCACTCCCGCAGGAACTGCTTGTCAAACGCTGGTGGGAAATCTCCCGATGACCAGTCGTTGACATCCCAGTATCGGCTCGAATCTGGCGTAAGCACCTCATCGATTATCGTGAGTTCACCGTCCACAAATCCGAACTCGAATTTTGTATCGACAAGGATCATCCCTCGTTCGCCTGCATAGTCATGAGCCGCCTGGAAAACCTCCAGGCTTTTCTCTTCCAGAACGCTGTGCATTTCATCGCCGACGAGATTTTTCGCCTCTTCACGTGTCAAAGGCATGTCATGCCCTGAAGCCGCCTTCGTGGAAGGCGTGAAGACTGGTTCAGAAAAACGTTCGGCTGCTTTCATTCCCGCCGGGAGAGGTTGCCCGTTCATCGTGCCTGATTCTTCATATTCTGCCCACGCCGAGCCTGCGATGTAGTTCCGAACGACGCATTCAATATCCAGTCGTTCAGCTTTTTTAATTACCATCGATCTACGTGCGATTTCAGGCGACAGATCTATTAAGGCACCAGTGATTTCAACATTCGCCATCGCTGCTTCATCGACGACGGTGGCGATAACGTGGTTGGGCATTACGTGCCCAATGATGTCGAACCAAAACGACGACATCTGAGTAAGGATTATGCCTTTGCCTGGAATCGGCTGGTCCATTACCACGTCGAACGCGGAGATGCGATCTGATGCGACCATCAACAGACGATCGTCGCCGAGATCGTAGGTGTCGCGAACCTTGCCGCGATAAAGGAGACCAGGCAGGTTTGTTTCGAAAATGGCGTCAGTCAATTGCAACCTCCGAGATGCCCACTCGACCGTAAATGTGATCTACATGACCAAGATAGAACTGGTAGTCGAACAGATCGTCGAGCGCCTCAGCGGATACTTTTTCTGTAACCACTGAGTCGGTTTTAACGAGCTCTCGAAAGTCGATTTCCTCGTCCCACGATTTCATCGAGTTACGTTGAACAGCGTCGTAAGCAGCATCACGATCGACTCCGTTCTCGACTAGCAGCAGCATGACTCGCGGTGAGAAGACGAGGCCTCGTGTTAATTCGAGATTTTGCATCATTCGATCTTCATGCACGACCATGTCTTTGATGATCCCAGTCATCAAACTCATGATGTAGTCGAGTCCGAGGGAGGCGTCAGGCAGGATCATGCGTTCTGCAGATGAGTGCGATATATCACGTTCGTGCCACAGAGCGACGTTTTCGAGCGCAGTGATCGAATGACCTCTAATGAGTCGTGCAAGCCCGCAAATGCGTTCTGAAAGCTCGGGGTTGCGTTTGTGTGGCATCGACGACGAACCCTTGGTTACGTAGCCGGGCTTGCCGAACGGTTCTTCAACTTCCCTGACCTCAGTACGCTGAAGTCCACGAATTTCGGTCGCCATTTTGTCGAGTGTTGCAGCGATTAGTGCTAGAACTTGCACGTACTCGGCATGTCGATCACGTTGGATCACTTGGTTCGATATTTCAGCAGGGGAGAGATTCAGCTGCTCGCAAACAGATTCTTCGATCACCGGAGGTACCGAAGCAAACGTACCGACAGGGCCGGAAAGCATTCCGACAGCGACTCGTTTACGTGCTCCTACCAGTCGTTCTCGGTTTCGTTTCATTTCGGCGAACCACAGGGCGAGTTTCATTCCGAAGCTCATTGGTTCGGCGTGAATACCGTGGGAACGACCAATGCAAGGCGTGTTCTTGTATTTAATCGCTTGGACTTGGAGCGCATTGAGTAGTTCTACAACGCCTCTATCCAACAAATCACACGACTGTGTCAATTGCATGCTGAGAGCGGTGTCTTTTACGTCGTTAGACGTTAGACCGTGGTGAACCCAGCGGCTTTCAGCACCAAGACTTTCGCCAACCGCCCGTGTGAACGAAACGATATCGTGCTTGGTTTCATCGAACCAACGATCGTAAGCGTTACGGTCGAACTTGGCGTGACGAATCTTTGCCATATCTTCGGCTGGGACGACACCTTGGTCTGTCCATGCTTGGGATGCTGCAATTTCAACCTGAAGCCATAGATCGAAGGCATTGTCTTCCGACCATATGGCGTTCATTTCAGGTCGCGAATATCGTGGGATCACTGTCTATTGAGCTCCGTTGGCTGACGTCTTGTTCTCGACGTAACTTAGTATCGGTCCAAAATCGTCACCGAATTCCGTAACTGGAATATCGTTTTCTTTGCAATATGCGAGTAGCCGACCGCGGGCGAAGACTTTATCGGCGGCGTTCGTGGCAGCGCATTCGTCTGCCCCTGATCCGTCGCCAATGAATATTACTTCGCTATCTGCGACTTGATCTCTTAAATCGTTGATTACCTTGCATTTACAAGTAACCCAATCACCTTCACAAGCATCGCCGGCAGATGGGTAATCGTATCGAAATGGCGGTGGACATGTCGGATCGGAAACTACGAGTCCGCTGTGAATTTTGAGTTGGTCAAGATTAGCTCGATCGAGCACTGGTTTGATATAGAAATCAAGGCCGGCCGAGGCTACGGCCGCTGATCCGCCGGTTTTTCGAACTTGTTCACATAGCTCATGAGCTAGCGGACGAATTTGTGCTCCATCAGCTGCCCTCTGTGACATCTCGGCTGGCGTTTGACTAACGCTGTCGAACACCTCTTCTTGATACAAGCGGAGTGAAATTGTGTCGGACTGAAACCGCTCACGAGCGATATCGAGCTTCGACTCTGGAATGTAGCCGTTGAACATCATTCCGCCAACAAACGAAGTTGCGAGAGAGCCGTCGAAATCGAATACAACGCTGATCTTGCTCAAAACTAGTCCTGAACCGCACGTTCGGCAATATCACGTCGATATTCCATGCCTTCAAATGAGATTTTTTCGATGCCAATGTAAGCGGAATATCGTGCATCTTTGATCGTTGTACCGGATGATGACACGCCAAGCACGCGACCGCCTGAAGTAAGAAGTGCGCCGTTTTCATCGGCTGCGGTTCCTGCATGGAATACAACCCCGTGTTCGGTTGCTTCGTCGATTCCCAAGATTTCAAATCCTGTCGGATAAGAGCCGGGGTAGCCAGCCGACACTGCGACTACGAAGGTGTGAGGTTCGCTCGACCAAATAACTTCTTCTTCGGCAAGTAGATTTTCAGCGACCGCAAGACAGATATCCAGAAAGTCCGAATCCAGCATCGGCATTAATATCTGAGTTTCTGGATCGCCGAATCTGCAGTTGAATTCGATCACCTTGGGACCAGATTCGGTAATCATCAGTCCTGCGTAAATCACCCCGGAGAAAGAACTGTTCTCTGCAACCAACGCCTTTGCAATCGGTTCGAGAATTTCGCTACGTACTCGTGCGGCTAACTCAGCGTTCCAGAATTCGGGAGGTCCGTATGATCCCATGCCGCCGGTGTTGAGGCCTACATCGCCTTCACCGGCTCGTTTGTAGTCACAGGTGGCAATCTCGGCAGAGACGTGTTCACCGTCGACGAATGCAAATACGCTGGCTTCGGGACCGGTCATACGTTCTGCAAGCAAAATACTTGAAGACGACTTACCGAACGCGCCATGATCGAGCATTCCAATGATCGCGGTGTCGAGATCATCGTTCGTCTCCGGCAAAATTACGCCTTTGCCGGCAGCGAGACCGTCGGCCTTAACAACCAATGAGCCAGCAGGTTTCGAGCGGCCATATTCCATTGCGGCCCCGGAATCGCAGAACGCCACGGACTCGGCAGTTGGGATTCCATATTTGGTCATCAGGTCGTCTGACCAGATCTTCGAACCTTCTATCCGAGCGGCAGCAGCCGATGGCCCAAACGTTGTGATTCCTGCGGATCTTAGTTGATCGCATAATCCATCGACGATCGGTTGGTCAGGAGCTACGACAACAAGGTCGAGGTTCTCGCTTTTGGCGAATTCCACGATGTCTGAGTGATCATCGACGCTGATGTCTACGTTTGTGCCGATTTCAGCTGTTCCGGCATTGCCGGGTGCAATCAATAACTCGGTAATTTTAGGGCTTTGCGCGAGTTTCCACGCCATTGCGTGTTCACGCCCACCTGATCCAATTAGTAGAACTTTCAAATTGTGCGTGCCTCATTTTCGGTCTATTTTTGACCCGACTCGAGAATCCAGCTGCGCTTAGTCCAGCTCAAACGAGCCGAACTACTCCCACTCGATAGTTCCAGGCGGTTTGCTTGTGATGTCTAGCACGACTCGGTTAACTTCATCGACTTCGTTGACGATTCGGTTCGAAATTCTAGCAAGGGTGTCGTAGGGGAGTCGCGCCCAGTCGGCTGTCATGGCGTCATCACTAGTGACAGCCCGAATAGCCACAACGTACTGATACGTTCGCTGATCTCCCATCACTCCGACAGTCTTAGTGTTGGTCAAAACCGCAAAGGATTGCCAGAGCTTGTCGTAGAGACCGTCGTTTTTGATTTCATCAATCACTATCCAGTCGACATTTCGCAATATTTCAAGCTTTTCGTAGGTGACTTCGCCCATGATACGAATTGCAAGTCCGGGCCCAGGGAACGGTTGGCGATTCACGCTTTGCGGTGTGAGCCCAAGTTCTGCGCCGGCCTTGCGAACTTCATCCTTGAACATATATCGCAGTGGCTCAACCAACTTGAGATCCATGTGCTCGGGCAGGCCACCTACGTTGTGATGAGTCTTGATCTTATGTGAAGCTTTCGAGTCGGCACTGGTGCTCTCGATAACGTCGGGGTAGAGCGTGCCTTGCGCTAGATAGTCGACTTCGCCGATGTCGATGGCTACTTCTTCGAAGATCTTAATGAATTCGACACCGATAGATTTTCGTTTTACTTCGGGATCGGTTACGTCTTTCAGGGCGCTCAAGAATCGCTCTGTGCCGTCGACGAAAATCAAGTTAACGCCGAGTTGGCTTGCGAATACGTTTTGAACTCGGTCGGCTTCGCCTTTTCGCATGAGACCGTTGTCGACAAAAATACATGTGAGTCGATCACCGATGGCTCGGTGAATGAGTGCTGCAGCAACTGTGGAGTCGACTCCGCCGGAGAGTGCGCAGATGACCTTGCCATCGCCCACTTGTTCTTTAATCCTCGCGACAGCGTCATTTACGAAGTTGGCTGGGGTCCAATCTCCGGGGGCTCCACAAACTCCGAACACGAAGTTGCGAAGGATTTCCGAGCCTTGTGGTGTGTGGGCAACTTCGGGGTGGAACTGGATTCCAAAGTAAGTTCCATCTTCGTTACCCATGACCGCAAGAGGAGAATTCTCGGTGTACGCCATGGATTTGAATCCTGGCGGAAGCTCTTCGATTTTATCGCCATGACTCATCCATACCGGGACTTCGTTTTCTAGACCATTGAACAAGATGTTGTCTTGACCGTCTTTGTGTACGACAGCGTGTCCGTACTCTCGCTCAGTACCTCGGGCTACAGTTCCACCAAGCTGGTGTGCGATGAGCTGCATGCCGTAGCAAATGCCTAGGATTGGCACGCCAGCGTCGTATACCCATGTCGGAGCCATGGGAGCGTCATCTTCGTACACGCTGTTGGGTCCGCCTGAGAGGATGATTCCGACGACGTCTTGGTCCTCAAGGATTTCAGGGCCGGCGTCATGGGGAACCAGTTCACAGTAGGTGTTGGCTTCCCTAACGCGCCGTGCGATCAACCGAGAGTACTGCGATCCGAAGTCAAGGATGACAATCGTCTTCATTCTCTCGTCGACCGATGAATTGTTGCCTTGCGCACGGTCGGCTTGAGCAATCTCTAGATACGTACCAACCTCAATGTCGTCTGAAGTAGATACTCGGCTGGACGAATCGTCATTTGGTGGGTTTTCGATCATGGCGTGGATCCCCGCTCGCA
>Ga0302118_10001490_pt1 | contig 11615 bp, 8 predicted proteins | sample AG5_331_MG_FD_203126 | JGI IMG/M metagenome (GOLD analysis project Ga0302118, IMG submission 203126) | Marine microbial communities from Western Arctic Ocean, Canada - AG5_33.1 | ecosystem: Environmental > Aquatic > Marine > Oceanic | place: Canada: Western Arctic Ocean | collected 2017-10-01 | reverse complement strand
TTCATTCACGGCGAGACATTTGATGTGGATGGCGACGGCGATGCGGATTTCATCGGGGCGCGCTACCAGCCCGGGCTCATCGTGTGGTTCGAGCAGCCGAACAAAAACGCCACCGCCGGCCCGTGGAAGGCGCGCATCGCCGAGGACGAAATCATCGGCATCCACGGCGTGCTCAAGGCGGACGTGAATGGCGACGGCAAGCTCGACCTCATCGCCAACAGCGGCCAAGCGCGCGGCAAGTTTCCTAATTCCGCCGTGTGGCTGGAGGTGCCGAAAAACCCGCGCACCGCCAAGCGCTGGACGCGCCACATCTTTGCCGACCGCGATGCGCCGGGCCTCAGCCATTACCTCGGCGCGGGCGACCTCAACGGCGACGGGCGGCTCGACATCACCCTCGCCGCCAAGGGCGGTCCGCAGGATAAATCCAACACCGGCCAATGGTTCGCGTGGTGGGAAGCCGGAAAGGATCCGACGAAGCCGTTTAAAAAACATCGCCTCCCCGGCAAGCACCTTGGCGCGACGAACATCATGCCCGCCGACGTGAACGGCGATGGCAAGCTCGACATCATCGCCAGTCGCGGCCACGGCACCGGCCTCATTTGGTACGAAAATCCCAAGTGGAAAATTCACGACATCAACACCGACCTCATGTCGCCGCACTGCCTGCAAGTGGGCGACATCGACGGCGACGGCGACACTGACGCCGTCACTTGCGCCTACCTTAGCCGCAAGGCCGCGTGGTTCGAGAACGACGGCAAAGGCAAATTCACCACCCACATCATCGGCACCGACCAAGCCGCCTACGACATCCGCCTCGTGGACATGGACGCCGACGGCGACCTCGACACCCTCATCGCCGGCCAGCAAAGCAAGAACGTCGTGTGGTACGAAAACCCGCTGAAGTAACGTGCACCCATTAATCAGCAAAACGCATCAGGAACAATTTCGTGAGGAGGGTTTTTTTATTCTTGAAGGGATTATCCCCGAGGCGCACTTAGAGATTCTGCGCGATTCCTGTGACCATCTCATCGAAGCGATGCACGCGGAGATGGATCGACTGGGCACGGATCACATTCACATCAGCCATCGCGGCAAGCGCTACCACATCGCCAAGCAGTACGACCGCGCGCCGCGATTGGCGGAGTTTGTGTTCAGCGAGTTGATGGCCGACATCTGCCGTGCGACCCTCGGCGACACGGCGTTTTTGTTTTACGATCAATACGTGGTCAAGGCAGCTGAACAAGGCATGGCGTTTTCATGGCATCAGGATAGCGGCTACCTCGGCTTTCCGCACACGCCCTACGTCACCTGCTGGACAGCAGTCGACGACATGACACTTGCCAACGGCACAGCGCACGTGATGCCGTTTTCGCAAATCGGCATCCGCACGCTCGTGGAGCACGAGCACGACGTGGCGACCGGCGACAAGGCCGGTTACTTCGGCGACGCACCCGGCGTCCCGGCGATTGTGCCCGCGGGCAGCATCGTGGTGTTCAGTTCGCTCAGCTTTCATCGTAGCGGCCCGAACACCACCGACCAAATGCGCCGCGCATACGTCACGCAATACTCACCGGAAATCATCCACCGCCCGGGCGAAACCGAGCCCATGCACTTGGGCGTGCCTTTTCTGGAAAATGACCGCAAGATTGCGCCCGCATGAACACCCTCTCCCGCCGACAATTCATCGGAGCCGCCGCTGCCTTTGCCGCCACACCGGCCTTGGCCGCGAAGCCGAAGTTTCGCCTCAACTACATTTTGTCCTCGTCGATGTACGGCACGCTGCCGTTGAAGGTCATCCTGCCCGAAGCCACCAAGACCGGTGCAGACACCATCGACATTTGGCCGCGCGTGCACGGCAACCAACGCGAACAGATGGAGGAAATGGGCCACGAAAAATTCGCCGTGATGCTCAAACAACACAAGACCGCCAAAGGCAATTTACGACTCGGCTGCATCACCCGCTACGATCTCGGGCCGTTTGGGCTGCAAAAGGAAATGGCCATCGCGAAAAAGTTCGGCGCAAAAGTGCTCGTGTGCGGCGGACGCGGACGCCGCGGCCTCAAGGGCGCTGAACTCAAGGCCGAAGTAAAAAAATTCGCCGAGTTGTTGAAGCCGCACCTCACCGCCGCTGAGAAAACGGGCGTGACCCTCGCAATCGAAAACCACAGCAGCAATCTAATCAACACGCCCGATTCGATGAAATGGCTAGTCGAGCTTGCTCCCAGCAAGCACCTCGGCATCGCGCTCGCCCCGTACCACCTCGAGAGCCTCGGCGTCGATGCCGCCGGCCACGCCGCGCTCATCAAGGCCCTCGGCAATCGCATCGCCATGTTTTACGCGTGGCAACACGGCATGGGCTGCCACAAAAAACTCCCCAAAGAACAGGAACTCCTCCAAATGCCCGGCCGCGGCAACCTCGATTTCACGCCCATCGTCCGCGCGCTGAAGCAAATCAACTACCGCGGCTTCACCAGCATCTTCATGCACCCAGTCCCCCGCGGCATTCCGATACTCAAAGACGCCCTCGCCTGCACCACCGAAATCAACCGCGCGCGATCGTACTTGGAAAAGTGTCTCGCTAAGGCTTAACTCCCCGCATCCATGAGCGACACTGACAAACCTAAAGTTCTTATCATCATCGGCGATGCCTCGGAAACGGTGGATACGATGTATCCCTATTTTCGTTTAATCGAGGGCGGCTACGAGCCCGTGCTGGCCGCGCCGGAGAAACGCACGTACCAAATGGTGATGCATCAAAACAAACCGGGCTGGACGATCACGAAAGAATGGGAGGGCTACACGATGGATGCGGACATCGCCTTCGCCGACATCAAGCCCGAGGAATATCTCGGCATCTTTTTCAGTGGCGGACGCGCGCCGGAGTATATTCGCGAGGATGAAGATTTGCAGCAGATCACAAAATATTTTTTCGAGAAAAACGCGCCCATCGCCAGCGTGTGCCACGGCGTGGAAATTGTCGCCCGCGCGGATTGCGCGAAGGGACGCCGCATGGCCACGGTGCCGAAGGCGAAGTTTGATTTGGAAATATGCGGCGGCATTTTTGTCGATGAGCCCTGCGTCATCGACGGTAACCTCATCAGCGGCCGAACCTTCTGGGACCACGGCCACTACATGGGCCCGTGGATGAAACTCCTCGACGAAGCCCGCGACGCTCAAGCGTAATGCGAATCGCGGCGATCATCGCATTGGGCCTGCCGTTTTGGACGGCGGCCCAACCGGTGGTGCCCGGCTTTGATCGTTTCGCGCGCGACACGCCTGCCGCACAAATTGCCGCCGGCGAAGTCCTCATCACCGAACTCAACTGTGTTGCCTGCCATGCCGCGGGCGAAGGCCAAACCCATCGCTTCCAACGCCGACCCGCGCCAATCCTTTTCACCACGCACAATCCCGCCTCGGCCGGTTGGCTGCGGCATTGGATGCTGGATCCGCAAAAGCTCAAGCCCGGCACCCTCATGCCCGATCTGCTTCACGGCCTGGACAAGGACAACAAATCCCAAGCCGTGGAAGCCCTTCGCCATTATTTGGTAACACTCAATCCCGCCACGGGGCCGGAAGCGGCCATGATTGGCAACGGCCCCAAAGGCAAGCAATTGTACCAAACCCTCGGGTGCGCCCAGTGCCATGCGCCGGATGCTCAGGATAATAAACGGGACATTCCGTTGGGCAATGTGCGGTACAAATACGGGCATGCCCACCTCATCAAATTTCTGCGCAACCCGCTGCACAGCCGGCCGGCCGGTCGCATGCCGCGCACGCCCTTGAGCGAAGAGGAAGCCGCTCACTTGTCGGTGTACCTCCGGCACCGCTCCGGGCCGTTGGAAATGTACGACCTCGCCCGCGGCCCGGCCGCGTTGAAATTGCGTGCCGAAGGCAAGAAGCTCGTTCAAACCCTGCGCTGCACCAATTGCCACCAAATGCCTAAACAGAAACTGCAACCGGCCCAATTAAATTTCTCCAAACCGCTTGGCAAACTCAACCCCGCCCTCGGTTGCCTCGCGCCCAAGCCGGCGGCCACCGTCCCGCAGTTTCACCTGAACGCCGCCCAACGCACGGCCATCACCGCCGCCCTGCGCGCGAAGGAAACCGAGCCGTCTCTGGCGGCGCACGTGCATCGGGAAATGCGCCTGTTCAATTGCACCGCCTGTCATGACCGCAAAGACCTCGGCGGCCCAAACCCCAAACGCGACGCCTTGTTTCTCAGTTTGGGCAATGACCTTGGCGATGAAGGCCGCCTGCCGCCCACGCTCACCGGCGTGGGGGCCAAGCTCACTGAATCAGCTCTGCACAAAGTGCTTCGTGGCGATGGCGCCGTGCGGCCTTATCTCGCCACGCGCATGCCGGACTTTGGCGAAGCGAATGCCAAGCGCCTCACTCCATTGCTCGCCGCCGCCGATGCGCGCGCCAACGTGAAACCCACGCCGCGCGAAGGCGACGAAAACAAAGTCGGCCGCAACCAGTACGGCCGCGAGTTGATGGGCGTAAAGGGGCTCAGCTGCATCGCGTGCCACCGGCTCGGCGGGCGCAAATCGCTCGGCATCCAATCGATGGATCTCGCCCATGCGTCGGGGCGGTTGCGGCCGGAGTGGTTTCGGGATTATTTGATAAACCCCGCCGCCTTTCGGCCCGGCACGCGGATGCCGTCCTTTTGGCCGGAGGGCAAGGCGGTCAGTAAAATTTTCGGCGGCAACACGCCGCGCCAAATTGACAGCCTTTGGGTTTACCTCAACGAACTCGACCAAACGCGCCTGCCCGAGGGCTTGGAAAAAAAAGGCGGCTTCGAGCTGAAACCCGCAAAGCGGCCGATGGTGTTTCGCACCTTCATGGAAGGCGCGGGCACGCACGCGATTGCCGTGGGCTTTCCGCAGGGCGTGCACGCGGCGTTTGATGCTGAGGCAATCGGTTGGGCACTCGCGTGGCGCGGGAAATTTCTCGATGCCGAAAGCACGTGGGACAACCGCTTCACCCCGCTCGCCAAGCCGCTGGGCACGAACCTCATCAAGCTCCCCCCCGGCCCGGCCGTCGCGGTTTATCAAGACGGCAAACCGTGGCCGAAGGACGGCCTCCAGTTCAGCGGCTATCGCCTCGCCAAGGACGGCACGCCCACCTTTCTTTATAGTCACGGCAAAACCAAAATCACCGACACGCTCACGCCAAAAGGCGAAGGGCTGCGGCGGCGGATGGAGTTCAACGGCGGCGAGGGCGTTTTATGGGTGCGGCTGGCGGTTGGAGAAAATTTTCGCACAAAGGAAGTCGGGGTGTGGATTGGAGACAATCAGTTGACTCTCATCGCGCCCACCGCGTTCACGCGACGGATCGGCAAACAAACGGAACTCATCGCGCCGGTGAAGTTGAAGACCAACGGCAAAACAATTTTGGAGGTGGAACTGCAATGGTAAAACGATTTTTCATTACCGGAACACAGAGGCTGATTTTCTCTATGCTCTCCGTGTCTCTGTGGTTCATTTCAACCGCCGCCGAAAATGAGTTTTACAAACTCACCACCATCCCCTTCCCGAAAGAACTCAAACTCGAAGTCAGCGGGATGGCGACATTGCCCGGCGACCGCATGGCCATCGCCATTCGCAAAGGCGAAATTTGGATTGCCGAAAAACTCTCGACCGGCAAGCCGGTTTACAAAAAATTCGCCAGCGGACTGCATGAGCCGCTCGGGTTGGCCTTGCGCAAGGGCGATTTGTACACCGTGCAACGCAGCGAGCTGACGCGACTGCGCGATACCGATGGCGACGGGCGCGCCGATGAATATCTCACCCACGCCAAGGGCTGGGGCGTGACGGGCAATTACCACGAGTACGCCTACGGCCCCGCGGTCGACAAGGCGGGCAATCTTTGGGTGGCGCTGAATTGCTCCATCGGCAAGGGCCCGAACCCGAACAACCGCTGGCGCGGCTGGAGCCTACGCGTGAAGCCTGACGGCTCGTGGTCGCCGATGTCCGGCGGATTCCGCTCGCCCTCGGGGATCGGCGCCAACCTCGCCGGCGACATGTTCGCCACCGACCAACAGGGAAATTGGTTCCCCACCTGCCCGCTCATCCACGTGAAGCGCGGCGCGTTTCATGGCCACGCCGACGCACTGCAGTTCACGAAATTGCCCGGCGCGACGTTCGCGATAAAAGAGCCGTTGCCAAAAACCCTCACCGTCGCCGAGGCCGCGCGGAGCATTCCGGCGTATCAACTCCCCGCCGTGTGGTTTCCCTATCGCAAGATGGGCATGAGCACGACGGACATTCTCGCCGACAGCACGCGCGGCAAGTTCGGCCCCTTCGCCGGCCAGCTTTTTTGCGGCGAGTTTACGATGTCATTTGTGTCGCGCGTGTTTTTGGAAAAAATCGGCGGCGAATATCAGGGCGCGTGTTTCCGCTTCCGCGACGGCCTCGACTGCGCCGCGCTACGCCTGCAATGGGGCGCGGACGGCTCCATGTACATCGGCCAAAGCAACCGCGGCTGGAATTCCCTCGGAACAAAAAGCTACGGCCTCCAACGCCTCCAATGGACCGGCCAAACGCCCTTCGAAATCAAAACCATGTCCGCGCGCGCCGATGGGTTTGTGCTCACCTTCACCAAGCCAGTCGACCGCGCCACCGCCCTCAATCCCAAGAGCTACACCCTCACCAGCTACACCTATGCGTATCAGTCAAAATACGGCGGCGAACCGCTGGATGTAAAAACGCACAAGATAAAACTCGGCGGCCTCGACGCCGCCTCACTGTCCGTGCACCTAAACGTCGAAGGACTCCGCGAAGGCTACGTCCACGAACTCCACGCCGACGGCCTCCGCAACTTAAATGGCAAATCCCTTTTGCACAAAGCGGCGTATTACACCCTCAATCGGATTCCGAAATAATCACGGCCGCTTGTGCAGCGGGTTGCTCCGGAAATCACCGGGAATTTTCGGTTTGCGCGGTTCCACTTTTTTTGCCCCACGATACGGCGGCCATTGGATGCGTTGGCCTTCGTAGCGGGCGAATTCCCAGGCGGGCCATTCGGGGGTGTCCTTCTGCACGCCGACGTAAATCTTTTTCATTTGCGCAGCCATTTGGGCGAAGCGCTTGGGCTCGACGGAGGCGAGGTCGCGGGTTTCGGCGCGATCGGTTTTTAGATTATACAATTCCATTTGGCCGAGCTTGGCGGTTTTGAGGGTGCGTTGATCTTCCACGGCAATGCCGGCGCGTTGACGGACCTTTGGCGCGTCGATGGCCGCGACCAGTTTCCAGTCGCCATCGCGCATGGCCACTTGCCGGCCGCCGCTTGCGGCGTGGAAATGCCAGTAGAGCGGCTGGGCGCGATTGATTTTATTGCCACTGAACAGACCGCTAATGTCGGTGCCGTCGAGGTGACGGTCGGCGGGTTTTTGCTGGCCGGAAATGCTGCAAAGGGTCGGCAGCAAATCGAGCCCGCTGATGGGGGTGGATTCAGTCGCGCCGGCTTTCACTTTACCGGGCCAACGGATGATGCCGGGCACGCGGATGCCGCCCTCAAACACGGAACCTTTTTTGTCGCGCAATTGATCAGTTTCGCCGTGCGGATGGAAACTGGTGCGGGCGGGGCCGTTGTCGCTGGTGAAAAACACGAGGGTGTTGTCGCGGAGTTTCTGTTTGTCCAGCTCGGCCATGAGCCGGCCGAAGCTGGCGTCCATTTGCGCGACGTTCGCCCAGTAGGCGGTGTAGCTGGGATCGTCGCTGGGATAATCCTTCATGAAGCGCGGATCGCTGGCGATGGGCTCGTGCGGTTCGTGGTAACAGACGAACATAAAAAAGGGTTTAGATTTGTCGCGCCATTCACGCAGCCAGTGGACGGCCTCGTCGGTGACAATGCCGGAGGCGTAGCCTTTCAACGGCCCGACCGGCGTGGCGTTGCGAACGAAGTTCCACGGGTTGCGATGATTAGGCAGCGCGTTGTTTTGCGTTGAGAACCAATGATTAAAACCGTGGTCATTGGGCTGCGGCTGGCCGGTGAGATTGAAGCGGCCATTGAGATGCCACTTGCCGGTGTGCGCGGTGTCGTAGCCGCCTTTTTGCAGAATGCTCGCGATGGTGATTTCGCTGGCCGGCACGTGCATCGGCGAGAGCATTGGAATCCAGTTGTGAATGCCCACACGCGTCGGCGTGCGGCCGGTCATGAGGCCCGTGCGCGAAGGCGAGCAGTTCGGATGCGACGCATAGCAATCGGTAAACCGCATCCCTTCGCGCGCAAAGCGGTCGAGATGCGGCGTCTTCACGATTTTGTTTCCGTAACAACCAATGTCGCCATAGCCGAGGTCGTCGCAGAGGACGACAACGATGTTGGGCGGTCGGTCAGCGGCGGGCGCACAAAACGCAGTGAGCAGGAGAATCGAAAGCAGGCGTTGCATGCCGCAAGGCTAAGCGATTGACGGCTGTTGACAATCCCGAATCGCCTTCGCGACGCGTTTGCGGCACAGTCCGCCGCTTGAAACGAACACTCATCCAGCGGTTGCGCGTGCTCGGCACCATTGAGGGCATCTCATTCCTCGTGCTCATGGGCGTCGCCATGCCGCTCAAGTATGGCTTTGGCTACGCGCACGCCATTTTTTGGCCGGGCTTGATGCACGGGATTTTGTTTCTGCTCTATTGCGCGGCACTGGCGCATGCCAAGATGGTGCTCGGCAAGCCACTGGGTTGGGCGGTGAAATTATTCATCGCCGCGCTGCTCCCCTTCGGGCCGTTCGTGATGGATCAGGGCTTGAAGCGCGAGATGGACGACGAGGCGTCCGGCGAATAACGTGGGCGCAGGCGACCCCTCAAATCGCAGTAGGAGTTTTTGGGATGTGCGAACGCCTTTCGCGCCAAGCCGATGCCCGGTTTTTTACGGCTGGGTGATTGTGTTCGCGGCAACCCTCGGCGCCATTTTCAGCATCCCCGGGCAGACGATGGGCTTCAGTGTGTTTACGGATTTACTGATGGAAGAGCTGGGGCTGTCGCGCGTGGAACTCAGCTTCGCTTATTGCATCGGCACCGTGGGCAGCGGACTCACGCTGCCGTGGTTGGGGAAAGTGCTCGATCGTTTGGGTGAACGCAAAATGGCGGTGGCCTCGGTGATCGCGATCGGGTTGATTTTATTTTACCTATCTCAAACCGGCCCGCTGAGTCGCGGGCTCGGGAAAATTTTACCGGCAAGTATCGCCTCGTTTCTCGTGATCGGGCTTGGCTTTTATATGATCCGCGCCGCCGCGCAGGGCGTGCTGTCCATGACTTGCCGCAATGCCATTGGCAAGTGGTTTGACTATCAACGCGGGCTGGCGCTGGCGATCAGCGGCGTTCTCGTTTCGTTCACTTACTCGCTCGCCCCGCGCGGATTGGATTGGCTCATTCAACGACACGGCCACGATGGCGCTTGGATGCTGATGGGCGCGGTGACGTTGGCGGTGATGGCGCCGCTCGCTTGGTTGCTTTTTCGTGACCAACCGGAAGATGACGGTTTAAAAATGGACAACGGTAAAATTGCCGCCAAGCCTCACAACAATCCGGACATGCAAATCCACCGCGAATTCACGCGGGACGAAGCCGTGCGTGATTATTCATTTTGGGTATTCAACTTCACTTTTTCGTTTTACGGATTGTTCGCCACCGCGTTCACATTTCACATCCTTTCGTTGGGGCAGGAATTCCAATTTGACCGCGAACGCATTCTGTCGCTGTTCGTTCCCATCGCTGCGGTGAGCGTCACCACCAATCTCATCTTCGGCGCGATCAACACTCGACTGCGCATTAAAACACTGTTGATCATCATGAACCTCGGCTGCCTTTCGGCCGTGCTGGGCATGCTCAGGCTCGACCAACCCGGCGGCGTACCCGCATACGTGATCGGCAACGGCATCGCCAGCGGCGGCTTCATCTGCCTTACCGGCATCGTCTTTCCGCGCTTTTATGGCCGCAAACATTTAGGCGCGATCAGTGGCGTGAATATGTCCAGCATGGTCATCGGCAGCGGGCTGGGGCCGCTTCTGTTTGGCGCTTGCCACCATTTCACGGGCAGTTATCGGTTGATTCTCATCGCAAGTATCTTTATCCCAACGGCGCTGGCGCTGTTAAGCCTGCGCGCCGACAATCCACAACGACATTTAAACAATACCGCATGAACCTCTTTCGCGAAGAACAACGTTGGGTCAGTGAGCCGGAACCTGAACTGGGGCTGGGTACCGTGATGCAGTCCGGCGAGGGCCGCGTGCAAGTGGTGTTTCCCGCCACGGGTGAGGTGCGGGTTTATACGGTGGAAAATGCGCCGCTGCGGCGCGTGAGTTTTCGCGCGGGGGAAAGCATTGAAGATCACGAGGGCAATGAGCGTGTGGTTGAGGGGATTCGCGAGGCGGACGGTGTACTCACCTATTTCGGCGAAGGCTGGGAAATGCCGGAGGTGCAGCTGAACGATCTCATTACCGTGCACGGGCCGATGGAGCGGTTGCGCGGCGGGCACACAGATGCGGCGAGTGTGTTTGCGCTGCGGCGGCGTGCGTTGGAGATGATGCATCGCTTTCGGAAAGCGCCGGAGCGCGGGTTTCTCGGGGGGCGGATTGATTTAATCCCGCACCAACTTTACATCGCACAGGAAGTGGGCGAGCGGTTGGCGCCGCGGGTATTGCTATCCGATGAGGTTGGGCTGGGCAAGACGATTGAGGCGGGCTTAATTTTGCATCGGCAGCTCGTCACCGGCCGCGCATCGCGCGTGCTCATTCTCGTGCCCGAATCGCTGGTGCATCAGTGGTTTGTGGAGATGCTTCGCAAGTTTAATGTGTGGATGCACATCTTCGATGAAGACCGCTGTTTGGCGATTGAGAAAGCGCAGCCGGAAGCCAATCCATTTTTGGATGATCAAGCAGTGCTGTGCAGCATTGATTTTTTGGCGGCGCATCCGGAACGCGCCGAGCAAGCGAAAGAGGCGGGATGGGATCTGTTGGTCGTCGATGAGGCGCATCACCTCGAGTGGAGCGAAGAAAATGCGAGTGATGAATATCAACTCGTTGAGGCCATTGGCCAACAAGCCGAAGGGCTACTGCTGCTCACCGCCACGCCGGAACAGCTCGGGCAGGAAAGCCATTTCGCGCGGCTGCGTTTGCTGGATCCCGATCGCTATTCGGATTTCGCCGCGTACCAAGCCGAGGCCGAACACTTCACCGACATCGCCCCCATCGCCGATGCGCTGCACACGGGCACGCCGTTGACCGATGCCCAAAAGCAAACGGTCGATGCGATGCCGGATTTGGATTCGTCGATGGAGGCGGATGCTTTGTTGACTGCGCTGCTCGACCGGCACGGACCGGGCCGCGTGATTTTCCGCAACGCACGCGCGGCGATGAGTGGCTTTCCCGGACGCGAGGCGCATCTCGCGCCGTTGGTGCCCGATCGTGATGCGGCGGATTGGATGGAACACGCGGCGCGCGAATTTGCCAGCGACACGGAAACCGGTGAGCCCATCAAAAAATACAATCTCAACTACGATCCGCGCATCGCGTGGCTCGGGCGGTTGTTGCATGAGTTGGGCGAGGAAAAAGTTTTACTGATTTGCCGCACTCGCGAAAAAGCGCTCGCCATCGAGAAGGCCGTGAGCCGCCAAGTGCCGGT
>Ga0302118_10001484_pt1 | contig 11636 bp, 8 predicted proteins | sample AG5_331_MG_FD_203126 | JGI IMG/M metagenome (GOLD analysis project Ga0302118, IMG submission 203126) | Marine microbial communities from Western Arctic Ocean, Canada - AG5_33.1 | ecosystem: Environmental > Aquatic > Marine > Oceanic | place: Canada: Western Arctic Ocean | collected 2017-10-01 | reverse complement strand
TCAGTCCAGGTGGTTAAAGCACCAAGCAGAAAACCGTCTGCTGTTTGTTGAATTTTACGTAGTTGTTCGATCCCGCTTAAATCGAGCACATTATCCGTAATCGGCTTGCCGACACGGGCAGGAAAAAAATCTGTCCCTCCAGCCAGCAAAGTCAGGGAATGCTCACTCAACACAGAGAGAGCGTCTTCGAGATTGTCTGGTCTAAAGTATGGAATCATAGGTAAATTTTTAAATAAAAAGAAAAAAGCAGGAAAATTAAATGAATCAAGTTTTCAAAAGTTTTTGTCTGCACAACAGACTAACTCAAGAGAGTCCTGATGACAACTTTAAAGGAGCAAAAAAAATATTTGTAAAAAATTATTTTATTTATCTGTGAACCTTAAGACAGCGTTCAATTTATTGGACAATTTTTCAAAGAAAAAGCAGATAAGAATCTTGCCCGTAAAAAGTATTTCATGTAGTATGCATGCTTATCCCACTTCCAGAAAGAATCCGTAAAAACATGTTCACCCACCTCCATCTTCACAGTCAATACTCTTTGCTTGAGGGTGCAATCCGTATTAAAGATCTGGTTCCTGCGTTAAAAAGTAAAGGCTTTGAGTCCTGCGCCATTACTGATCACGGCAACATGTTTGGTGCGATTGAGTTCTATCATACCTTGAAAGAATCAGCTTTGAAGCCGATTATCGGGGTGGGTGCGTCTGTTATTGAAGGTGCTTTTTCTGAGACAGGAGGTGAATCGGGGCGGAACAGAATTAACGCTGGACAGACACAGTTTCTTTGTCAAAATCGTGAGGGTTATCACAATCTCGGCTATTTGGTGAGCCTCAGTTATACCGAAGGTAAAGTAGATGGTGTTCCATGTGTCAATCATCAACTGCTGGAAAAATATCACTTAGGTCTGATCGCGCTTAGTGGAGGAATGAACGGAGAAATCAGCCGCCATTTTCTTGCGGGACGTCCGGATGACGCACGTAGAATTGCGATGTGGTACCGAGATGTTTTTGTCGACCGATACTACATTGAACTGCAAAATACAGGACTACCGGAACAAACGGAATTGAACACACAGTTAATCGGCCTCGGACATGAATTGGGAATTCCACTTGTTGCAACAAACGATTGTTTTTATCTCACTCCGGAAGAAGCGGAAGCTCAGTATATTCTCTGGCTGATGGGACAACAGCGTAGAGTGACAGACGACCAGGTTCCACTGCAGTCAGGAAACCAACGTTACTTAAAAAGTGCGGATGAAATGCTTTCTGCATTTAAAGAACTTCCGTTGGCTGCACTGGAAAATACGAGCAAAATTGCAGAGCAATGCGAACTGACTCTTGAAAATAATAAAATCTTTCTACCGCAAATTCCCACAAAAGAAGATGAAACTGTTGATTCAAAATTGTCTGATGATGCAAAAAAAGGTCTGGAAAAAAGAATAGCAAAACTTTACGAACTGTATGCGCCCGAAGTCTCTTTTGAAGAATTTAAGCAGCCTTACATGGAGCGTTTAAGTTTTGAATTGGAAGTTATCATTCAAATGGAATTTCCGGGGTATTTTTTAATTGTGTCAGAGTTTATCAAATGGGCCAAAGATAACGGAGTTTCGGTTGGTCCCGGAAGGGGTTCCGGAGCAGGTTCACTGGTCGCGTATGCCTTACTCATTACCGATGTTGATCCTCTTCGTTATGGGCTGCTCTTCGAACGTTTCCTAAATCCATACCGTGTCAGTTTGCCTGATTTTGATATTGATTTTGATGTAGAGGGTCGTGAAAAAGTGATTGAGCATGTGCGTGAAAAATATGGTGATAAAAATGTCTGTCAAATCTCCACTTTTGGTTCTCTCAAAGCTAAAGCTGTTGTACGTGGGGTAGCGCGGGTACTGAATTTTCCATACTCTGAAGCAGATAAAATAGCAAAACTTGTTCCGAATGATTTGAATATCACTCTCGATCAGGCACTTGAAAAGGAGCCTGAATTGGCAATCCTCGCCGCTGAAGGCAGTGAAAATGAACAGCGTTTGCTTAAGTTCAGTCGGCAGTTGGAAGATTTGAATACTCACCTGGGGACTCATGCTGCAGGTGTGATTATCATGAATCAGGATATCCGTGAGGTGATGCCTGTCTGCACAGGGAAAGAGGGGACACTGCAGTCGATGTTCCCTATGAAATATGCAGAAGATCAAGGCGCGGTAAAGTTTGATTTCCTCGGTTTACAAAATCTTTCCACGATTGATAATACACTTGATTTGATCAGTAAAAGCCGTACTGACTCAGCAAAGGTAGACATCACCCGCATTCCGATGGACGATCCGTTAACGTTTAAATTATTTTGCCGTGCGGATACAATCGGAGTTTTCCAGCTCGAATCTTCAGGCATGAAACGTCTGGTGTCCAGCATGCAGCCCTCCGCATTTGAAGATATTGTGGCGATTTTGGCTCTTTATCGTCCGGGACCTTTAGGTTCTGGAATGGTCGAAGATTATGTGCAGTGCAAGCATAAGCGAAAGCGAGTTGTTTTCCCGCACCCGCTGATGGCGGAAATATTGAAGGAAACATACGGTGTGCTGGTCTATCAGGAACAGATTATTCAAAGTGTACAGGTTTTGGCGGGATTTTCTTTGGGTCAGGCGGATTTGTTGCGTCGTGCAATTGGCAAAAAGACGGTTGAGATATTAGCTGAGCAGCGCTTCCAATTTGTAGAAGGCTGTTTGAAAAATACAAAATTTGTGGAACAGTGCCCACAGGAGAGTACTCCTGAAACCAAAGCTAATGAGATATTTGACACGATTAACTATTTTTCCGGTTACGGATTTAACAAGTCTCACAGTGTTGCTTATGGTTTGATTTCCTATCAGACAGCTTATCTCAAGGCGCACTATCCGGCGCAGTTGATGGCCGCGTTGTTTAATGGCTCGGTCAACAACCAGGACAACATCATCAGTTACATCAGTGAATGTAAAGCGATGGGGATCAAAGTTTTGCCTCCGGATGTAAATCTCAGTTCAAAAACTTTTACGGTTGCACTAACGGAGTTTAGAATAACCGAGATCACCTTAGCGCATTTTGAACGTGATTTTGCCAGTAGCAGTCAGCTTAACGAAACATTCCAGCCAGACTTGCTGGCAGCTCTCCGTAAATCCCTGAAAACATTAAAAAATAAAGATTTCAAGGATGAAGCTGAATTGCTGGAAATAATAGTAAAAAACACAGAAGCTGAAAGCGAACTCAAGCAAACATTGCTGTTAAATTCAAGCTCAACTTTTGCATCATGGTTGCGTAGTGAGGCAAGAGTTGAAGTGATTCGTTTTGGTTTGAATGCTGTTAAAAATGTAGGTGGAAAAGCAGTTGATGCTATTTTGAAAGTCAGAAGTGAGCATGGAGAGTTAACGGATTTTATGGAATTCATGAAGAAAGTTAATTTAAATGAAGTTAACCGTCGGATGTTAGAAACTCTGGTCAAATGCGGTGCTTTTGATTCATTGCATGAAAATCGTGCTCAATTATCTGCTGTCCTCGATAAGGCGTTTCATTTAGCGCAGGAATTTCAACGTGCTGAAGAATCCTCGCAGGATTCTTTCTTTTCCTTGATGGATGCCGGTGACGCAGCAGCAACGGAAACTCAGCTTGAGTTTCCGGAAGTACGTAACTTGGCTAAAAGGGAACGTCTCCAGCAGGAAAAGGCGGCACTGGGATTTTATGTTTCAGGCCATCCTCTGGACAGTTATACTTCTGAAATTAAACTGCTGGCCACGACCACGGACAAATTAAAAGAAGGTGCACACGCGGAAAAAAACAAAGTTTCACTGATCGGAATTATCGTCAATAACACAGTACGTTTGAACCAGAGTAATGTAAAGTTTGCCATTGCTACCCTGGAAGATACACGCGGCACTTTGGAGTTTCCTGTCTTTGCCACGGTTTTTGAGAAAGATGGAGAATTGCTCGAAAGTGACGAACCGTTGCTGATTTCCGGAAGGGTAAATATTCGTGATGAGGAAGTGGGAATGTTTGTGGATAATATCCGTCGCTTGAGTGAAATCAGGGAAACAGAAGCAAAAAGCATGTCTATCAAAATTGGCCCAGCTCCACTGCCTCCGGAAGCGATAGGTTTATTGCGTAGTACACTGCAAAAATATTCCGGAGAAAAACCGTTCACTTTTTCGGTTCAGGCACCTGAAGCAACCACAGTGACCATCACTCCGGATGAGCGGATAAGTTTTAGCTCCGCTTTAATTGAAGAACTTGAAGAACTCCTGCCCCTCCATACTTTGGAGTTCAGCTATTCATCACAGAGCAAACTTCATTAAATGAGAGAAAAGATCTCGTTTATTGAACTAGTATTTAGTATGCTGGGGCTGGTGTAAATTCAGCCGCAGTGCCTTTTAAATAACGTTATGAAAGATTGATAGTTGTTAAGTTTTAATTACAAATGCAGCCAGTGCTCCGCAAGTTATGAGATAGGTCCGGAATTAATGCTTTGCCCAAAGTGTTCTTCAACTCACATATCCGGACAACCACTGAACGGAGTGTTGGAAGTCGAACTTAGCGGAACTTTGGAGAGCAATGATCCTCTGGATTTTTTACCGGTTGAACGTCAGTATTTTCCTGCAATTCCTGTGGGCAATACTCCACTTTGGCATCCCGCACCGGACGTTCCGGCGGAAAATCTTTTAAAAAAATACGGTTTCCCAGATTTGTATTTGAAAGATGATGGAGCTAACCCAACAGGATCCCTGAAAGACAGAGCCTCTTTTTTAGTGGCGGCATTTGCCCGCAAACACGGCATCAGTGAGGTTGTGGTTGCTTCTACAGGCAACGCTGGATCTTCAATGGCCGGTGTTGGTGCAGCTGCCGGGCTGAAGGTAAAGCTCTTTTTACCAAAAACCGCTCCTCCGGCAAAAATGATTCAGGCTCTGCAGTACGGAGCAGACTTGGTGCTGGCGGATAACAATTATGATCAGGCATTTTCACTTTCACTGGAATACTCAAATAGACATGGTGGAATGAACCGCAACACAGCGTACAATCCAATGACGATTGAAGGTAAAAAAACGGTCGCCTTCGAACTTTTCAATCAGCTGAAAAAAGCACCGGATCATGTTTTTGTAAGTGTGGGAGATGGAGTGATCTTGTCCGGAGTTTACAAAGGTTTCAGGGATCTGCTTCAATTGGGGCGAATCGAAAAAATACCTGTTATACACGCGGTTCAGGCTTCTGGAAGTGACGCTATTTGCCGGGCTATGGAGTCCGGAAGTTTTGACGGACAAGTGGAACGCCCAGTGCGAGCGGCAAATACAGTCGCGGACTCAATTTCAGTCGATATACCAAGCAACGGCCACCTTGCGCTGAAAAATTTAAAAACATTCCGCGGACATTGTTTTACGGTAACGGACGAAGAGATCCTGTCCGCGCAAAAAGAACTATCTTCTTCCTGCGGACTTTTTTCGGAACCTGCAGCAGCAACTGCTTATGCAGGATTTTTGAAACAGAAAGCAGCTTTAGATTCAAGCGAGACATGTGTTGTTCTTCTCACCGGAAATGGACTCAAAGATATTAACTCTGCAACTGCTAAAATTGTTGTTCCTGAAAAATCCATCAACTCGCTGGATGAATTAGAGTGACAATTTCAAATGCAAGATGTTTTAACCGTAGATTCAACTGGATTAGAACAGAAAAATAATATCCGCTTTTAGCAGTGAAAATAGGAGGCTCTTTTTTGTGGATTCTCGACCATTAACTTTATTTTAACTGAGGAAAAAATATGATTGATTTAACAATAAATGAAGAAAAAATTCAGCAAAACGCGAAGCACTGCAAGTCACATAACATTAAACTGCCTACTTTCGGACAGATGCAGAATCCGGAAACGATTGCGGATGAAATAAAAGACAAACTGAAAAATATAAGTTTGTGGGAAACTCATCCTGCCAATCTGTTTAGAATCACCTGGAAGAATGAACCGGTTGCCAAAGGCGGAGGTTTCGGCGAGGTAAATTATATCGTTATTCCACCTGAAATTTCAGGAGTAAAGGCCAAAATAATTGCTCTCGTCGGCAAATGGTTTCCTACAGGAGCGCACAAAGTTGGTGCGACTTACGGTTGTCTAGCACCGGCTTTGACTACCGGACAATTCAGTCCTGCTGAAACAAAAGCTGTCTGGCCCTCTACTGGCAATTATTGCAGAGGCGGTGCTTATGTTTCCTCATTGCTCGGTTGCGATTCGATTGCGATTTTACCTGAAAATATGTCACGTGAACGTTTTGAATGGCTGGAGAAAGTCGCGGGAGAAGTGATTGCTACTCCGGGCTCCGAAAGCAATGTGAAGGAAATTTTTGACAAATGCTGGGAGCTGAAAAACACACGCAACGATATTCAAATTTTTAATCAGTTTGAAGAGTTTGGAAATCCGCTCTGGCATTATATGGTGACAGGAAAAGCCGCGGAGGAAGCACTTCACAAGGAAATGGGGCCTAACAGCAGAGTTGCTGGAGCAATTTCATCATCAGGCTCTGCAGGATCAATGGCCTTTGGATATTATCTGAAGGATAAATTCCCGGGATCAAAATTAGCAGTTGCGGAAGCGCTGCAGTGTCCTACTTTGCTGAACAACGGTTATGGTGATCACCGTATGGAGGGCATAGGTGACAAACATGTACCCTGGATTCATGATTGTAAAAACACAGATATGGTGATTGGTGTTGATGATGAGGCTGCTATGCGTTTGTTGAGACTTTTCAATGAAGCATCCGGAAAGGATTGTCTTGCGCATTATGGAGTTGATGCCTCATTTGCGGAGCAATTGGAGCTATTGGGTATTTCCGGAATTGGAAATGTACTCGCAGCCATCAAGTTCGCAAAATATTACGAACTGACTGAAGATGATCACGTGGTGACAATTCTCACTGATTCGATGGAACTCTACGGGTCACGTATCGAAGAACTGGCAGAGGAACGGGGTCAATACACAAACATTGATGCTCACAAAGACATGCAACTGCTGATGGACTCAGGAATTGATAATGTGCTTGAGTTAACGCATTATGAAAAGAAGCGGATACATAACCTTAAATACTTCACCTGGATCGAGCAACAGGGTCGTGAGTTGTCAGAGCTGAATGATCAATGGTATGGGCACGCGGAATACTGGCAGAATATCTTTGCCCTCGCACCTCAAATCGATGAACTCATTGTAGAGTTTAACCGGCAGATTGACGCGGCATAATTAAGCTAAGCGGACTCATCAAAAAGTTCGCGGCCGATCAGCATACGACGGATTTCGTTGGTGCCCGCGCCGATGTCATATAGCTTGGCGTCACGAAGCAGTCGGCCTGTCGGATAATCATTGATGTAACCATTTCCGCCTAAAGACTGGATTGCCTCCAGAGAAACTTTGACCGCGTTCTCGGAAGCAAATAGCAAACAGGCAGCGGTGTCCCGTCGGGAGACTTGATGCTTTTCGCAATTTTCGGCTACACGGTAACAAAAAGCACGTGAAGACTGCAGAGCTGTGTACATGTCCGCAATCTTGCCCTGCATCAGTTCAAAGGTGCCGATCGGCCGGTCAAACTGCCAGCGTTCATGAATGTAAGGCAGTGTCACATCCAGTGCGGCCTGCATGATTCCGAGAGGTCCTCCTGAAAGTACAACCCTTTCCAAATTCAATCCGCTCATTAAAACTTTCACACCACGGTTTGCTTCCAGCAGGATATTCTCATCCGGAATTTCACAATCCTCAAAAACCAGTTCACAGGTATTGGAACCACGCATGCCGAGTTTGTCTAGTTTTTGTGCAGTTGAAAATCCTTTCATACCTTTTTCAACGATGAAAGCGGTCATGGCTTTTGAACCTTTATCTTTGGATGCAGTGCGCATGTACACAATCAAGACGTTAGCTTCCGGACCGTTCGTGATCCACATTTTGGAACCACTTGCAACCCAATGATCTCCTCGTTTTTCTGCACGACAGGCCATCGAGCCCACTACATCAGAACCTGCTCCAGGTTCCGACATGGCTAATGCGCCGACATGTTCTCCGGAGCATAATTTTGGCAGATACTTTTCTTTTTGCGCCGGACTGCCGTTGATCTGAAGTTGATTGACACACAAGTTTGAGTGCGCGCCGTAAGACAGCCCAACCGAAGCAGATGCTCTTGAAATTTCTTCAACAGCAACCAGATGGGCTAAATAAGACATTTCTGAACCGCCATATTCTTCCGAAACTGTCATTCCTAATAATCCCAAATATCCTAATTCTTTCCAAAGATGTTGAGGAAATTCGTTCTCACGGTCCACATCTTCAGCAATCGGTGCAATGCGTTTTTCTGCAAATTGCCTCACGGTTTCCCGCAGCATGTCTACCTCTTCATTCAGTTGAATATCCCAGTTCATTTTTATTTGCCTTTTGTGTTAGTTGGCAATTTCCGGAAAAAACAGCTAGGTACGCCGGTATGACAGGCAACACCACTTTGGTGTACTTTATAAAGCAGTGTGTCTTCATCACAGTCCACCAGCACTTCTACAATTTTCTGCAAATGACCGGAGCTTTCCCCTTTTTTCCAGAGAGCATTACGTGAACGTGACCAATAATGCGCGAATCCGCTTTCTTGAGTTTTTTTAACGGCTTCCAGATTGGCATAAGCCAACATCAAAACAGCACCGGAACTTTCATCCTGGGCAATCACTGGCAATAGACCACCTTGTTTATCAAAAGCTAAATCCGCGATTGAGAGTTTGCTTTTAGGTTTTTCTGTTGTTTCGGCTTCAGTTTTTGACATCAGCTCTCCTTCTTAAGCTTCCGGGCGCATGGTAGGAAATAAGATAACGTCACGAATAGTGGATTGACCGGTGAGCAGCATGACAATTCTGTCAATACCAATACCAACTCCACCCATCGGTGGCATTCCATATTCCATCGCACGTAAAAAATCTTCGTCCAGCGGTTGTGTTTCTTTTTCTCCTCCACGTCCGCGTTCAACCTGTTCCTCCATCAGACGTCGCTGAATCACAGGATCGTTCAATTCTGAATACGCATTGGCAATTTCCCAGCCGTTAATGTAAGCTTCAAAACGTTCCAGCAATTCCGGATTTTCACGATTTTGTTTACAAAGCGGACTTGTTTCTTTTGGATGATCGGTGATAAAAGTAGGCTGAATTAGTTGAGTCTCACACGTTTCTTCAAAGACAAGCTGTGTTGCCAGTCCACGATTATAATCTGAGTCCAGTTCCCAACTGTTTTCCTTGAGGAGGTTTTGCACTTCGACGTCACTCATTTTTTCGAATGAAATTCCACCCAATGTTTGAATTGCGTCCAGCATGCTTAAACGTGGCCACGGTGCTTTTAAGTCAATCGTCTGACCTTCATATTCTATGACCGTAGTTCCGTTAACCGCAATTGCGCAGCGTTCACAGATGTTTTCCGTGTGACGCATAATTTCGTTGTAATCGACATATGCTTGATAAAATTCCAGTGCCGAAAATTCGGGATTATGGGTACGGTCAATACCTTCGTTACGGAAATCTTTGACAAATTCAAAGACTGCATCAAAACCTCCCGCAATGAGACGTTTCAAGTATAACTCATTCGAAATACGTAAATAAAATTTTTGGTCGAGTGCTTTGTGATGAGTTACAAAAGGGGTGGCGTTCGCTCCTCCATAAACCGCCTGGAGTGTTGGAGTTTCAACCTCCAAAAAACCTTCTTTGCGTAAATAATCACGAATAGTATTGAAGATTAAGGTGCGTTTCTGGAAAACAGCAGCAACTTTGGGGTTCAGTATTAAATCCAGATAGCGCTGGCGGTAACGTAATTCTTTATCTGTAACTTCATCATGAACAACGCGTTCACCGTCTTTTTCCTCCACTTTAGGCATCGGTATTGGACGAATGGACTTTGATAGCAGTTCAACAACGCTCGCACGTACAGTTAGTTCTCCGGTTTTGGTGTGCATCAAAGTTCCAGATATACCAAGGTGATCACCAATGTCACACAACTTAAACATTTCAAATGCTGTTTCTCCTACTGCGTCAAGACGCACATAGATTTGCAGGCGTGTGTGCTGGGCCTGGATATTGCCAAAACTTGCCTTGCCCTTACCACGTACTGCTAGCAAGCGCCCCGCAATTGTCACGGTTTGCTCGTTCTCCATGAGCTGTTCCGACTGTTCGATTATTTCAGGAACAGTGTGGCTCCTTTTAAATGAATAAGGGTACGGCTCTGTGCCTAAATTACGTATCTTTTCCAGCTTGCCCAGCCGAATTTGTTGTTGGTCTGCGTTGCTGTCCATCTAAAACTTCTTCTTTGTTGATCTTCTACCAAAAGATAGAAAAGTGTTATTAAATTTACAATTAGCACTACTCGCTAGTGAGTGCTATTTTTTACTTGTGTTGAATTCATAATACCGCTAGACTAATCTTAGTGAAATGAATTTAGAAGATTTTTCATAATTTATGATTCACTTGAGCAACTCAGCATACGCTTTTTGTTGTTATAGCTCAATTAATTTTATTTAACAATAATCATAATAAGGAGAACTATGATTCGTCCCTTACAGGACCGCGTGCTTGTGCAACGCGTCGAAGCCGAAGACAAGACAGCTTCCGGTATTATTATTCCGGACACAGCAAAAGAAAAGCCTTCCGAAGGTAAAGTGGTCGCAGTAGGACCAGGAAAGCGCCTTGACAATGGATCCATTCAGGAAATGGGAGTAAAAAAAGGTGACAAAATTTTGTTCAGCAAGTATGGCGGGACAGAAGTAAAAGTCGATGGCGATGAATATATCATTATGCGTGAGGATGACATCTTAGGCGTTATGTAAATTTACATAACTTAATAAAACATTAACAATTTAATAATTAGAGATATTATGGCAAAACAAATTATTTTTGCGGCAGAAAATCGCGAAAAACTGCTTAGAGGCGTAAATGCCCTATCCAATGCAGTTAAAGTTACTTTGGGACCAAAAGGCCGCAATGTATTAATAGACAAATCTTTTGGTGCACCATTGGTCACTAAGGATGGCGTAACAGTCGCCAAAGAAATTGAACTGGAAGACAAGCTGGAAAACATGGGCGCGCAGATGGTTAAAGAAGTTGCGTCTAAAACTTCAGATGTTGCAGGTGATGGAACTACCACTGCGACTGTGTTGGCACAAGCTGTTGTGACAGAAGGTCACCGTAACTTAGCAGCAGGAGCAAATCCAATGGATCTCAAGCGTGGAATTGACCTAGCTGTAACTGCTGCAACTGCACATTTGCACAGTATATCCAAATCAGTTTCCGGATCTAAAGAAATAGCTCAGGTAGGTACTATCTCAGCAAACAATGACTCCGTAATAGGGGATATCATTGCTGAAGCCATGGAGAAAGTTGGTAAAGATGGTGTTATCACCATTGAAGAAGCAAAGGTTGCTGAAACAAGTTTAGAAGTTGTTGAAGGAATGCAGTTTGACCGCGGTTATCTTTCACCTTACTTTGTAACTGACTCAGAACGAATGGAAGTCTCGCTTGAAGATCCATATATAATTTTGGTGGAAAAGAAAGTGGCTAACATGAAGGACATTCTTCCTGCAATTGAGCAAATTGCCAAGACAGGAAATCCGTTCTTGATCGTTGCAGAAGACATAGAAGGGGAAGCATTAG
>Ga0302118_10001480_pt1 | contig 11652 bp, 8 predicted proteins | sample AG5_331_MG_FD_203126 | JGI IMG/M metagenome (GOLD analysis project Ga0302118, IMG submission 203126) | Marine microbial communities from Western Arctic Ocean, Canada - AG5_33.1 | ecosystem: Environmental > Aquatic > Marine > Oceanic | place: Canada: Western Arctic Ocean | collected 2017-10-01 | reverse complement strand
AGGTTTGGGCATCTTGGCTCCAATCGATTTCAAATGGGCGAGGAGCCGTGCGTTCAACTCCTTCACCTTGCCGGGCATTTCGGAGGTCAAGTTATTCTTTTCGCCAAGATCGTCCTTTAAATTAAAGAGTTCCATCGGGCCTTCATAGAAATGGATTAATTTCCAAGAGCCTTCCCTAATGATACTGTAAGGTCCGGGATTGTGCCGGTAGTGCGGAAAGTGCCAGTAGATCGCCTTTCGGTTCAGTGACTTCTTACCACCTGATGCCAGATGGTCCACCAAAGATGTTCCGTCAATCTCAACCCCCTTTGGCAAGTCCACACGGGCTGCTTCTGCAATGGTGGGCAGGTAGTCCACACTGGTCACTGGTTCGGAACTGGTGGTCCCCGCCTTGACTGTCCCTGGCCATTTGACGATCAGCGGCACACGGATGCCGCCCTCGTAGGCGTATCCTTTGCCCGAGCGTAATGGCGCATTGTTAGTGGGACCCAGAAGACCGCCGTTGTCGGAGGTGAAGATGATCACCGTGCGGTCGGCGATGTCGTGCTTTTCGAGAGTCTCCATTATTTGTCCGGCGCAATCGTCGACTGACTCCACCATGGCGGCATACTTGGCGCTTTTCTGGTTTGTCTTGGCTTTGGCTTCGTACTTTGCCGTAACTTCGGCTTTGGCCTGAATTGGCGTATGGACGGCGTAGTTGTCCATGTTGAGGAAAAATGGCTTTTGCTTGTGTTCCTCGATGAATGCAACTGCTTCCTCCGCCTCCCGGTCGGAAAGGTACTCTCCTTTGTTGCGTCCGGGAAGGTGAGGGATACCTGCTCGAATCATGGCGTGTCTGTGTTTGGGCTGGTTGAAAGGATCGAAGTAGTTGGGCGGTTGACCGTAGTCACAACCGCCGAAATTGAAGTCATAGCCTTGCCTTTGCGGATACCATTCGTCTGCGCCCAAATGCCATTTGCCGATATGGCAGGTCACATAGCCGGCAGGTTTCAGCAATTCGGCAATGGTAACTTCGCTTGATTCCATCCAGAGAGCGTTTCTAGGAACGAGGAACTTGCGGTTGCGACCACCAGTGTATCCACTGGGATTCTTTTTGTCCGGCGGGATGTTTCCTCCTTGGAACCGTGATCGTATCCAGTCGGTTACTCCGAGACGACCAGGATATCGACCCGTCTGCACGGCGGCACGGGTAGGAGAACAGACGGCGCAGGCTGCATAGGCGTCGGTGAAGCGCATGCCTTCCGATGCCAAGTGGTCGAGGTGAGGAGTTTCGTAGTACTTGCTTCCTTGACAGGAGAGGTCCATCCAGCCGAGGTCGTCGACTAGGATGAGGACGAAGTTCAAGGGTTTGGCGGCGCCTGCGCCGATGGAAAGGAGAAGGAAAAGGGATGTGGAAAAGAAAACTTTCATTTTTTATTGGGTTCCCTATTAGCGACGTTCATCCGGGCGGTATGCGGGCAATTTCTCGGTCAACTCACGTAACTCGGCTACGACTTTCGGGTGCTTCTTGGCTAGGTTGGTAGTTTCCCCCAAATCCTTTTCTAAGTCGTAAAGTTCCTCTTCCACCGGGCGATCGTCTTCCCTTGCGTACCCATAGAAGTGGGCCTTTGCCTTCAGGTATTTCCACTTTCCCTTACGGATACCGGCCCGGTCAAAGTAAAAAGTTTCTCGTCCCTTGTCCGATTTTCCTAGCAGCAAGTCGGTCTGGTCGATCCCGTCGATCACGCGGTCGTCAGGAACCTTGAAACCACTTAGGTTGGCAAAGGTAGGCATGAAGTCGATGGTGGCGAAAACCGCATCCGATTGACGACCTGCAGGGACTTTTTCCGGCCAACGAACAATGCAGGGTAGCCGATATCCGCCCTCGTAACAGGAACCCTTTCCGTTGCGCAGCGGACCGGATGATCCCCAAAAGATCGAATCTTTGGGATGTCCCTTCTTATTCTTGGTGTACTTGTCCTGATTCCAAGGACCGTTGTCCGAGGTGTAGATCACCAAGGTATTCTTGCTCAGGCTCAACTCCTCCAAGGCGTCGAGCAAACGCCCGGTTTCGTAGTCGAATTCCTCCACCACGTCGCCATATAGACCACCCTTTGATTTACCCCTGAAGCGATCGGACGCATCAATAATGGTATGCATCATGGTATGGGCCAAGTATAGGACGAAAGGCTTTTTCGGGTCGCGCTTTTCTTTCAGGAACTCGATCGACTTGTCCGTGTAAAGAGTGATCAACTCTCCCATGTCCCTAGTGGACCCCGCTGCCTTGTTGTTCTCGTGAAACTTGACACCTCCTCCATCGTTTGCCCCGAGTGTTCCGAAGTAGTAATCAAAACCTTGGGCATTTGGCATTCGGTTGATGATCGCCTTGCGGTTGGATACGTCCCACTTGCCTATGCAGGCGGTCTGGTAGCCCCCCTCGCGCATCAACTCCCCAAAAGTGATCTCACTGGCGGGCATTCCCCATCCCTTGCTACGACAAGGATAGCGACCTGTCAGCAAGGCGGAACGAGAGGGTCCGCAAACCGTCTGGGTATAGAAGGAAGTAAAGCGCGTTCCTTCCTTGGCTAGTTGATCAAGTCGAGGCGTCTTGGTCTTTGGGTTCCCGTAGCAAGCCAAGTCGCCATAGCCTTGGTCGTCGGTAAATATTACTAGTATATTCGGACTATTGGCCGGCAATAACTGAACAAAAATTGTTAGAAGCAGTAGTTTGAGGATGGTGAGTCTTCTTTTCATGCTCGGAAGCAAATAAGCGTATGGAGAAGGTTACAAGAACCAAGGAGTTCTAGTTCACAGTATTGATTATTTTGGAAAGTCAATTGATGTAGCTTAACGTATCATAGGAGAGGGGCAATGTCACTGCCTCACCGGAGTCGCTTTTGACCTTTTCCGGCGAGTGCGTACCACTCGTCTTTGGTTGCTCTGGAGTGTTGATATTCCATCATGATTTTCCATCCATCCTCACCTTTGAGAAGCAATGCTTGGAAGTTGACGTAATCCTTTTTCCACAAGCCTTCGGAGTCCGTAAAGGAATAGAGAAAGATTCCAGTCTCATGGGCGGTCGTTTCGTCGCCTAATCGTTGGGAAAACCTGAATTCTACCTTCGCCTCGACTTCGCCCGCCTTGGTAGCTGTGAACTCTTTTTTCCAGCGAATCAAAGCCTTCGAGAGTGGATAACTGGTCTTTTTTGTTCCGGAAACAAGAACACCTTTTTCGTGACAAGTAGCTTTATAGCCCTCGAAGTCTCCTTCGCGAACCGCTCTTGAAACTTCGGCCCAGTAGGCATCCAACTCGGCGAATCTGACCTTCTCTTCCTCTGCGGCGAATGTCGTTTGAGAGTTGTACGACAAGATCAACAGGAAACTGAGGTATATCGGAGATATTTTCATGGTATGAGTGAGAGCCAAAACCATTCTCGTGAGTCTACACTGCCGATATCGTTTAACTTGCTCCACAAATTGCGAATACATTATTTTCTTGGAGATTCGACCTCGCGGATCACGATATTCTTGAACTCGACATGCATGTCTTGTCCACCGTGTAATTGTAGTCCGAAGTAACCTTTAATGCGGCCTCGGTCGTTCTTTAGTTCAGAGGAAACGATGCCGTTGATTTTAACGATTATGTTCCGGCCGATTGCGCTAAGTTCTAGGTTTGACCATTCAACGCTTTTGTATGCACGCTTTTTGATAACTTCTTTGGTTGGCTTCCGAACCCATCCTCGACCTCCCGTTTCATAAAGTCCACCCGTTTCTTGAGATGTGTCCACCTCTACTTGAAAACCGTGGACGCTCACTGCGCTTTTAACCCGCTTTGCACGAAAGTAAAACCCGCTATCTCCTGAGTGAACGCGGAATTTCGCCTTCACGATAAAGTCAGTGAACTGCTTATTTGTCAGCAACATGCCGTGTCGCCTTTCGGTTTTGGGACTAGTTCCTACAATGGCACCGTCTTTGACTACCCATTTGCCGCCGGGTGCAGGCGACCATCCGTTGAGGGTCTTGCCATCGAACAGTGATTTGAAATCATTATTGTCAGCAAGTGACAAGCACTGGAAACATAGTAGGGCGAAAATGTAGAGGATGTTCTTCATGATAATGTTTGGGTTGAAGGTCTTTTCGAATAACAATTCATAGTTTGGTGTATCTCGGAAAATCTTCTCTCTTTGGCCAGTGCCGAAATCGTTACTTGGGTCAGATCACAAACGGTTCGGATCATTTGTCCTGCCTTCAGTGATTTGCAGGCTATTTCAATCAGATTTCTCGAATTCGAAGGTTGCGGAAGCGGTAGACGCCTTCCTCGGAGTGGTGTTGCAAACCGACAACGCCACGCTGGTGCGTGTCGGCCTTGAAGTCGCTTGAAAGCTGACCGTTGACCCAGGTCTGGATATGGTTGCCTTTGCCGCGTACCCGAATCTGGTTCCATTGTCCCGGTTGGAGGAAAGTACCGGTTCGTTTCACGAAGGCATCGATATTGTCCTTCTCGTCAGGCGGGTTCACCCAACCGACCCCGATGTCGAAAATGCCACCACTTCGGCTGTCCGAGATTTCGCTCTGGAATCCTTTGGGCAAATGCGCTCCCTTAGGCAACACACAGCGAAAGCCCACACCGGAATCAAAATTCTCCTTGGGCATCTTGGCTTCCAGTTCGAGTATGAAGTCGGAGAATTCTCGCGTATGCAGGTAAAACACTTGGGGATCTGGAGATAGGTGGATTTCGCCGTTGACTACCTTGATGCTGCCGTTGTCTGGCTTGTTCCAACCGTTAAGCGATATCCCGTCGAACAGGGAGATCCACTCCTTGTTGCCTAGACCCACTTCGAAGGTGCCGAATTCCGGCCAAGGAGGAAACAAGGTCTCTCCCTTCCGCAGTTTTGGGGCAGGGGGCACCTTGTATTGTTTTCGTAACTTGGCCAACTCACCCTTCATGTGCATGAGAGTGGCGGCGTACTTTGGGTCGGCGTGCACCGATTTCATTTCCTTGGGATCCTTCTCGAGGTCGAAGAGTTCCCATTCGTCGATATCGTAGAAGTGCATCAACTTGTACTGACTGTTGCGTACCCCGTCATGACGTCGCACCGCATGGTATTCGGGGAAGCAATAGTAGTGGTAGTAGACCGACTCTCTCCAGTCCTTGGGCTCCTTGCCCTCGAACAGGGGCTTGAGGCTCTTGCCCTGCATATCGGATGGTTGGTCCAGACCCGCTAGGTCCAGAAAGGTCTGTGCGAAGTCCAAGTTGGATACCATCTGTTTTTTCACGGTGCCAGCCTTTGCCACTCCCGGCCAGCGAACCAGCAACGGCGTTTTCAAAGATTCCTCGTACATGAAGCGCTTGTCGAACCAACCGTGCTCGCCGAGGAAGAATCCTTGGTCCGAAGCGTAGATCACCACCGTGTTTTCGGCCAAGCCGGATTCGTCCAAATAATCGAGCATCGTCCCGACCGACTCGTCGAGTGACTTGATGCAGGCCAAGTAGTCGGCCATGTAGCGCTGGTATTTCCAGCGCACGAGGTCGTCTCCTTGGGGACGTTTCTTGAGAACGTCTTTCCGGATCCCGTCGTAGACCTTGTTCCATTGCTTGCGCTGTCCCTCGTTCATCCGATCCTGACGAAAGGGCACCATCTTGTTGTCAAGAGCCAGATCCATGGTCACCCGCAAGGTCATGTCCTGTGTGTTGGCGGGAGTGCCTCGTCCCTTGTAGTCGTCGAACAGGTTTTCCGGCTCGGGATAGTTCTTGCTGGTGTATTCCTCTAGGAGATGGACTGGAGGCAGCCAAAACCTATGCGGGGCCTTGTGCTGCACCATGAGCATGAAGGGCTTGTTCTTGTCCCTACCTTTCTTCAGCCAGTCAATCGATTTACCTACAACGGCCTCGGTGACATATTCCCCTGGCGTGCCGGCAACCAATCCCTTGGGAGTCCTGAAGTCAGGAGCATAGTAGGTTCCTTGACCAGGAAGTACGTTCCAAAAGTCATAACCTTGGGGATCCGTGCCCAAGTGCCATTTCCCTATGACGGATGTCTGGTACCCACCCTTTTGCAGAAGCTTTGGGAAGGTCTGTTGGCTTCCGTCGAAACGGTGCTCGTTTTCCATGAACCCATTTAAGTGAGAATGCTTGCCAGTCTGGATGACAGCTCGGCTCGGGCCACAGAGGGCATTGGTGACGAAACAATTGTCGAAGCGGATGCCCTCCTTGGCTATGCGGTCGAGGTTCGGGGTTGGGGCGATGTCCTTGAGGCGTCCACCATAGGCGGAAACTGCCTCGTAGGAATGGTCGTCGGAAAAGATGAATACGATGTTCGGTCGTTTCTTGGTGGGAACGACGTCTGGTTTGTCGGAGTTCTTCGAGTTGGTCTGCGAAGAGTTTGGAGCCGGTTCGTTGGAACATCCGAAACCAAAGGTCAGAGTTAAGGCAAGTAAGCAGGACATTCTCATGGGTAAGTTATTTTGGGGTGGGGAAATTGGATTATCAGGCAAGTTCGGACGCTTTGTCCATAGAAAGAAGCGAACTACTCGCAATCGGAGTTCGGGATGTGCAGTAGTTAGGCCAGCAACTGCCTGATTTCGCCCGTGCTGTCAGCGAATCGATCCAATTTCAGGCCCAAGGCCTTTGCTTGTGTAAGCCAGAGGTTGGCCAAAGGCACGCCGCCCTCGGGGGGCACGTACTTTCCACCCACCTTAGGGGTCAAACCGGATTGCTCGGAAAGGTTGAAATGCCGGCCCGTCTTGAACGCCCCGCCTCCGGAACCTGCAGTCACGATGGGCAAGGCGCTATACTGGTGGGTTGCCCCGTCTCCCAGACCCGAACCATAGGTAAAGAGGGTGTTGTCGAGAAGGGTTTTCCCATTGGCTTCCTGGATACCATCCATCTTCTCGAGGAGGTAAGTGAATTGCTCCATATGGAAATGATCCACCTTGATCAGGTCCTCGATGAATTTTTTCTGGTTGTGGGACATTTGGTGATGACTGCGTGGCTTGTCGAAAAGACTCTCGAACAAATAGGGCGTATCCCAGCGTTCGGGACCTACCATGAAGGTGGCGACGTTGGTCAACCCGCTCTGCAGGGCAACCACCATGAGATCCCCCATCAAGCGGATGTATTCCCCCCGGGGAAGTTTTCCGTCCATCGGCACGTCGAGATCGACCTTGCTCAGTTCGTCCTTAAGCCCATCCAGTCTGGTAAGTTGCTGCTCGATGGTACGGATGGAATCGAAATACTCAGCGAACTTCTCCTGATCCTCTCGGCCCAAATCGCGCTTGAGCGAGCGGGCATCCTCGAGCACCAGATCCGTGATGTTGCGGTAAGCGCTCCGCTCATCCGACTTGAAAAGCCTGCGGTAAGCAAGCAAGGGATCGCGCATGGACGGCGCTACGTATTCGGTCCCGTACCAGGAAATATTATCGAACTGGATGGATTCCTTGTTGTCCTTGTGGCTGTTGCAACTGAACTCCAAGGTTTTGAAAGGCGTCTGGCTTCCGATCTTTTCCGCGACGATGTGATCGAGTGTTCTGGCCTGTGGGTAAGGGGAATGCTTAACGCTGAACGGACTGGCGCTCGAGAGAAAGCACGATGCGCACTGGGCATGGACATCGGTACCCGGTTGAAAGGTCCTGTCCAAGCCCGTAATGAGGGATACCTTTTCCTTGAGCCGCTCGAGCGGTTTCATTGTGGCGGTCAACTTGAGCGGATGCTCTCCCTTAGCCAGGTTGGTCTTGGTTTCGTCGGCATTGAAGTTGTCCCGGTTGAAAATCGGAGTTATCCCATTCTCCTCGCCCGGAAAGAAGGTGCGCCTGACCACCCCGATCGGCACATAGTAAAAGGCCAGGCGCTGAGCGACTGCCTGAGACGGGCCGGTCGCCAAGCTGTCCATCCATGGCAGGGCAAGAATCGAGCCCCCCATTCCACAAAGAAAGTTTCTTCTCGAAAATGATTTCATCGACCTTCGATACTAAGGTTTCGAAGGCTTTTGTTGCAAGGCAAGTTTGGAGGACTTGACCAGAAAGGGCTCGGATTGCACGACTGCCTTGATCAGAGCCTTCATCCGGTATTCCTGGGTCGAAACCTTTTTCGCGATCTCATCCAGAGCGGGCGAGTCCGCAGGGGCAAGCTCTCGACCCAGTGCGAAAGTCAGCAAGTGCCCGCCCAAGGCCCGGACGAACCGTTCCTTTTCCTTAAGGATGGCATCCTTGAACTCGACCACGTTCCCGAATTCATGACGGCGGAAGAGCACACCTTCCGAATCCACCCGGAGCCCGCTTTCATAATCAGCGCGCCACCGCCCGACCGGATCGAAATTTTCCAATGCGAACCCGAGAGGATCGAGTTTCTCGTGACAACCTGCGCAATCGGCCCGTTCCCGATGAGCGGAAAACCGCTGGCGCAAGGTCAGCCCTTCGTCTTTCTTCTCCACCTTGGGGAGCGGAGGAACGTCGGCAGGGGGAGGCGGAGGCGGAGAGTTGAAGATTACACCGGCTAGCCAGGCTCCACGCGTGATGGGCTTGGTCTCGTGGGGACCGGAGGTCATCGTCATGACGGCGCTGTTGGTGATCATGCCCCCCTGGCGCCGGTCGGCCAAGGGTTGACGGGAAAATTGCATACTGACCGGCCCGCCAATTTTGCCCCCTGGTTCCTCCCCCAGCCACTTTCTCAAGCGGGCCGAGCGGTAAGTATAGTTGGCATCGATGAAATCGAGAACCGGACGGTCCTCCAAAAGCACGGTTTCGAAAAGGAGGAGGGGTTCCATCATCATGTCCATGGTGGTCCGGTAACTGGGGGGAGCGTAATAAAAATCGGGGTAAGTCTTTTCATCCGGAACCGAGGAAATGATCCTGTCCAATTGAAGCCATTGGGTGGGGAAGCTGTCGCAAAACCTTTTCAGTTTCGGGTCGGACAACATCCTGTCCAATTGCTCGTCGAGAACCTCGGAGTCGAAAAGCCGGCCCGTCCGGGCAAGCCCGAGCAGTTCGTCATCGGGCAAGCTGCCCCAAAGAAAAAAGGATAGGCGCGAGGCGAGAAGAACCTCCCCCGACAAGGCGTCTTGCTCCGACCCCAGTGAATCGTAGAGATAAAGAAAGCGGGGTGAAGCCAGAACCGCGGAAACCACGTCCTTCATGGTCGCCTCGAAGGAGGCTCCCTTTTTGATCGAACCAAGAGCGTGGGATAGGTAGCGCTTCAGGGTTTCCTTCCCCACGGGCCGCCTGAAAGCTAGGGTGAGAAAAGGCTTCAAGCGGGCTGTAAGGGCTTTCCTCAGATCTTCCTCTTTAGGGGGAGCCTGAAAGAAATCTTTCCAGATGCCTACCGTTTTGGGACCGAAGGTGGAACTGCTTACGATGGTCCGGCTCAGCTGGAAAAAAGCTTCCATCAGCAGGGGTGAGAGAGAAAGATGGTCGGCCTGGTTGTCGTACCCATGCTCGGCTCGCAAATCCTGAGGGAAAGGCCCAACTCCGGAGAGCCTCGGCTCGATCAGCCCCGACTTGCCCAGCGGACGACTGCTCACGGTCAGGGAGTCTGGCATCCCGCCCTTTATCGCCTTGTTGAAGTAACCAGAACGATCCCTCATCATTTTCTCGGGCAAAGGAAAAACCGACACCTTCAGTCCGAGAAGGTCCTGTACGGCATTGGCGTATTGAAAACGGTTCATCCTGCGGATGCGGGTGGTTGCGAAGACGGGATCATCGCCCACCGATTCGTTGAGCAAAGCCTGCAACTGAGAAAGAGCCGAATCCCTCAGTTGCAAGGGAATTTGCTTTTCGTCCTCGGGGGGCATTTCACCAAAGTCAATGACTTCGATAACGGTTTGCAGGAGTTCAGGATCCTCGCGGAGGTCAGCACCTTTAGAGTATTTAAGGAGGTCGACCTTGCCTTTGACTTTTCCGTCTTTACCGTGGCAGTGGATACAATGAGAGGAAAACAAATTGCTAGGAATGGATGCTTCGTTCCCCCATGCTTTGTAGTCTCGTAGACACCAATATAATGTCAGAAATATTATGAGCGAGGGTTTCATACCTTTGTTATATCCGAATATGGAATGATATCCTAATATGGAAATATTTGGACAAATTCAACAAAAAAGGCGTTCTTTTGGTTTTGTTCAATAAACCGCAGTGCTCGTTCGGTATAGCGTTTGGTCAGCATGTCGCGGTCGGCGGGCGCCTCGATGACTTTCTCGTTTTCCATCAGGGGTAGGGGAGGCCACCTGTTCCCGTCTATCCGTGAACCCATGCGTTCTCCCGTGGCCTTCGTCATGTCGTCGCTGTATGGGAATGCCGAAGAAATTAGTTTTTCTTGTTTCCTCGGCCGAGACGATTGAAAGAAGAATCAGTGTTGAAACAAGGCAAGGAATCCTCATAGCTCAACATAAAGATGGCTTTTCCTCACGGGGCAAGCGCTGAAGGTGGTCGACACACCATTCTATTTCTTCCACTTGTCGACGACGATCTTGGCGTCGTTCTTTTGTTTTGGGCCGGGAGTGCTCCTGCCCATCTCAATCTGTTGATCCAGCAGGGCTCGCAATACCGTTGCTTTTTCAGAAGATTTGATGGCCAGATTCTTTTTTTCCCCGACATCCTGTTCCATATCGTAGAGTTGAATAAAGGGGAGCTTCTTCTGGTTCGCCTGTTTGAGGGCAGTTTTGGTGCCCGGTTTGCCCCAACCGCCCGAGCCCGGACAGCAAATGAGTTTCCATCTTCCTTCCCGTATGGCGAATTGCCCCTCGATCGAATGATGGACGACGTTTTCTCGCATGGGTTTTCCTTCATCGCGAAGAACGTTGGCGAAGCTCAAGCTGTCCTCCGCTGCATCCTCGGGAAGCTTGGCCCCCGTCAGGTCGGCGGCGGTGGCCATCAGGTCGGTGAGGCAAACGAGGGCGTCAGTCTTTCGACCTGACTCGATTACCTTGGGCCAGGAAGCGATGAAGGGCACCCGGTGACCACCGTCCCAAATGTCGGCCTTTGAACCTCGCAAGTTTGCACTGGGGTAATGGCCTTTCTTTATGAGGTCACTCATTTTAGAGGTAGGACCGGAGGTGCCGTTGTCGGCGGTGCAAATCACCAAGGTGTTCTCGAAGTGCCCGGTCTCCTTGAGGGCCTGTATTACCTGGCCAAAGGAGTCGTCGGTTTGCATGACGAAGTCGGCATGTGCATTGAGCTTGCTCTTACCTTGCCATTTTTTGGTGGGAACTACCGGACTGTGTGGAGAATTCCAGGGGACATAGAGAAAGAAAGGTTGCTTGTTCCCTTTTCGGCTCTGGAGGTACTTGACCGCTTGGGTGGTGAGCATGGGGAGCATTTCCTCAGGTTTGAGGTTTTGGGTTACCTTGTCGTTCTCAATCCAAAGGTTCATTTGGCGGGCGTGATGAAAGCCGTAGAATTCGTGAAAGCCTCCACGATCTATGGGACCGTGGGAAATTCTTGCCCCAACCGGCACCTTGCCTGAATTCTTTACGCCGTCGTACAGCATGCCTAGATGCCATTTGCCTATTGCTACGGTGTGATAACCTTTTAGGCGCAGCATTTTGGCAATGGTAAGTCGATTTTGCGCGATCAATGATTCCCCTCCCGTGAGCACCCCCTTTTGCAGACGTGTTCGCCAGGCGTATCGTCCCGTCATCAACCCGTAGCGAGTGGGCGTGCAGACGGACGAACCACTGTGACCATC
>Ga0302118_10001477_pt1 | contig 11670 bp, 11 predicted proteins | sample AG5_331_MG_FD_203126 | JGI IMG/M metagenome (GOLD analysis project Ga0302118, IMG submission 203126) | Marine microbial communities from Western Arctic Ocean, Canada - AG5_33.1 | ecosystem: Environmental > Aquatic > Marine > Oceanic | place: Canada: Western Arctic Ocean | collected 2017-10-01 | reverse complement strand
TGGCCTGAGCCGCAATGCAAAACCTTCGTCCACCTTGGCGTTGAGCTATGCTGATGGTGGAGAAGCGACCCATGTAATTTCTGTCGCGCAGCGCGACTGGCTCGTCGAGCGAGTCGATGGATTGCCCCAAAACACTGTCACGCCAAACCCTAAGGCAGTGAAGCTCATCCAAGCCGAGAACGACATGATTCTTGCCGCCCGCAATCGAACTGAGAAAACGCCATTTTTCGAAACGGGTTTTCTGCAACCGGCCCAAGGGCGCATTTCAGGCGTGTTTGGCAGTCAGCGCATTCTTAATGGCAAACCGCTGTCTCCTCACTCTGGCCTCGACATTGCCGCGCCTACGGGGACTCTAATCGTCGCGACAGCAGACGGTATTGTGAGTTTAGTTCATGAGGGGATGATTCTCACCGGTAAAACGATAATGATTGATCATGGCTTAGGACTTGATTCGGTTTACATCCACATGAGTGAAATCAAGGTTGAGTATGGGCAAGCTGTGCGCCAAGGAGACCCCATTGGCGCGATCGGTATGACTGGCCGAACCAACGGCCCGCACCTTCATTTTGGCATTTCTTGGTATGGTGCGAAGCTTGATCCCCAAGCGGTTCTGGCAGCCTTACCGGCTGGTGAGGGCCTTCTGAAGTAGCGCGTCTAAACCTGCGTGGTTTTTGTACCGAGCAGTCACACGCAATACGTTGACCTGCTGACGCTGATCTGGAGATAAACGCATAGCGTCTTTTTCTGTCGTTACTGGCAATGCATCAAGCGAGAAAGCCTCATCTAAGATCGTCTGAATATCCGCTGGCTTATAAAGATGATGATCGTCAAAGGGGTGCGCTGCGACAATAATAGCGCCTAAGTTTATAAGTGTATCGAAGAATTTCTTCGGTCTTCCAAGGCCGGCAAACGCGACAACTTTCTGTCTGTGAAGGTGAGCGGACTCAGGCCCAGCTTCCAGGGTGCCAGCAACGGTCGTGAGGAAGTTGGGTAATCGTGTTGTTAAAGCGGTGTCGTCTTGCCCCAGGATGATCAGGCCATTGGCACGCGAAAGTCCGGCGCGGACGTCTTCGCGCAAGGGGCCGGCGGGTATGATGCGATGATTGCCAAAGCCAACCGCCCCATCGACAACGAGGAGGGAGAGATCTTTATGAACGCTCGTGTGTTGGTGGGCGTCGTCGAGCACGATGACTGTCGCTCCGGCTGCAATAGCGGCTTTCGCTCCATCATATCGTTTGCGCGCGACCCAGGTTGTGCCATCTCGCGCGTGCAGGAGTGCCTCATCACCGACGTCTAAAGCCGTGTGGACATCAGGGTCGATGCGGACAGGACCTTTTAAGTGACCGCCATAGCCACGCAGGACGACCGCTGGTGTCTTGCCTAGTTCTTTAAGGCGTTTCACCAGATCGCGGGCGACTGGTGTTTTGCCGGCTCCCCCCACGGTTAAATTCCCAACCGAAATTACTGGCACTGAGACGCGCTCTGGCGATGCATGTTTGATGCGCCAAGCTGTGACGGCTCCATAGACGCTACCGATTGGGCTTAAGACCCGCCCTGCTGGGCCATCAGTTTGCCAAAAATCAGGATCGCGCATGATTCACGTGTCCCTCCGTGCAGGCGCAATTACTGTCTGACCAACCATTGCATCGGCGCGGTTGCTTACCGCAATTAAAGAGTGTTCCAATTCTTCCCGAAGCTGGCTCAAGTCCGACGCATTACAGTCCTGTGGGACCGAAATAGGGGCACCCCAAACGCGAGCACCTTTGGAAAAGGGTAGGGGAATGATGAGCTTATCCCAACTCGATAAAAGCCTACGCCGGCTGGTCGCTACTGCTGCCGGGACAATGGTAACGCCAGAAAGTTTGGCGAGGGCGACTGCGCCGTCTCCAGACTGCATCCTGGGCCCGCGCGGGCCGTCAGGGGTGATCCCAACAGCTGTTCCGTTTCGCAACAGGCGAACCAACTCCCGTGTCGCTTGGCTGCCGCCCTTGGAGCTTGACCCAATTACCGTCGAGATGCCGAACCAGGACACGGTCTTGGAAATGAGGCGCCCATCGGCATGGGCGGAAATGAGCATGTGAAACGCTGCCCGCGATGGCCAGCAATAGGGCATGAGAAATAGCCGGTTGTGCCAGAAGGCGATAATAACTGGCTCCGACCCTGCCCAAGCCGCCTGGGTTACGTCCTTATTTTCATCTACCCAAGAGCTAGTCACCCGCACGATCCAAACATAGCCAGCCGCGATCATGCCGAGCAGGCTCTGAACCAAAGTATTCCGGAAAAAGGCCTTGCGCAGGCTTTTCATGATGACAGCGGATTCCTTTGAGGTGCCCATGCGGCAGCTCAGCTCATATTACATAAAAGTGCCAGAAGATAACCTGTTCGTTCTGTCGCGTCGAACGCCTCGCTTCTCTTTCCTGTCCTAGCTGCCAGCCACGCTCATTCCATCGATGCGGATTGTCGGGCTGTCGATGCCGCGGCTTAGATCCAGGTCGTTCGCCGGTGTTACGGACATGAACATCTCCTTTAGATTACTAGCGATGGTGATCTCGTTTACTGGATAGGAGATTTCCCCGTTCTCAATCCAAAACCCGCCGACGCCACGGCTATAATCACCGGTAACGCCGTTGACCCCTTGGCCAAAGGCATCGGTCACAAAAAGACCGGTTTGAATTTCGGCGATCAGCTCTTCGGGTGTCTGTGAGCCTGCTTCCAAAACCACATTGGTGACCGACGGAGAGGGTGGAGACGAAGGGCCCCGGCTGGCGTGTCCGGTGGGTGTTAATCCAAGTTTTCGGGCTGAGCGAAGATCAAGCACCCATGTTGTTAGAACGCCGTTATCGATAAGGTTGCGGCGCATGTTGGCTAAGCCTTCTGCATCGCAGGGTTTAGACCGCAGCCCACGCGCCCGATGTGGGTCCTCAGAGACTATAATGCCGTCGGAAAAAACAGCCTTCTCCATATGATCTTTGAGGAATGTTGTGCCGCGTGCTACGGCAGCCCCATTGATGGCGCCGAGGAAGTGGCTCACCATGCCGCTTGCCGCGCGGGATTCGAAAACTATCGGGAATTTTCCGCTCTTAATTTTACGGGCGCCTAGTTTTCTAACGGCGCGCTCTCCTGCTGCGCGACCCACTTCTTCTGGTGTTTTAAAATCCTCTGCATAGACCGCCGAGGTGTACTCGTAGTCAGTCTCCATGCCAGTTCCCACATCACCGGCGAGAACAGACGCTGAAAATGAACCGCCGGTGCTTTCGTATGCCCGTTGAAAGCCGTTGCTTGCTGCGATGGCGACGCGGGTGCGGCCCCAATTGGCTTGGGCTCCTTCTGAGTTGGTGACGCCTTTGATGGCGCGGGCAGCTTCTTCGCAGGTGCGGGCTGCTTCAATGAGGGTCTCGGTTGAGATGTCATCGGGATCGCACATATCCAGATCGATTAAGTCCGTCGCCAACTGATCCGGATCGGCCAAGCCCAGCAATTCATCGTCAGGAACGGTTTTGGCCATGGCGACGGCTCGGTCGACCAATTCAGATAACGCTTCTGGTGACCGATCCGATGACGAGACGATGGCCTGTTTTTTCCCGACCAGAACGCGCAAGCCGATATCGCCACCTTCCGAATGTTCTAATTGCTCAAGTTCGCCTAAGCGATAGGTCACGGACGTTGATTCACCATCCGCAATGATTGCATCAGCGGCATCAGCGCCGGCCGTTTTGGCTTTGGCGATGAGGTCAGTCAGAACGTTAAGGGACTCGTCGGACACACTGTTCTCCAAACTTATGTTTTGTCTTTCCAAATCGGCGCGCCGCTTCCGGGTAGGCCGTAATCATTCCATTTTTTTGTCACGAGGTCGACGATGTCATCGTCCATACTGATCTTCTCACCCCAATCCCTGTTGGTCTCGGGTGGAATTTTTGTCGTCGCATCTAGGCCGAGTTTTCCGCCCAATCCAGGTTGCGGCGACGCGAAGTCGAGGTAATCAATGGGCGTGTTTTCTATCACGGTGATGTCTCTCGCTGGATCCATACGTGTGGAAATTGCCCACATTACGTCTTTCCAGTCGCGTGCATTTATGTCGTCATCAACGACAATGACAAACTTCGTATACACAAACTGACGCAAGAAGCTCCAAACCCCCATCATCACTCGTTTGGCATGACCAGCGTATGACTTCTTCATGCTAACCACTGCGATGCGATAACTGCACCCCTCGGGTGGCAGCCAGAAATCGACGATCTCTGGAAACTGCTGGATCAACAGAGGAATGAAAACCTCGTTTAATGCTTCCCCGAGAATGCTTGGTTCGTCGGGTGGCCGACCTGTGTAGGTCGAGAGGTAAATTGGTTTCTTGCGCATGGTGACAGCAGATATCTGAAAGACAGGGAATTGTTCTACCGAATTGTAGTAACCAGTGTGGTCACCATAGGGGCCTTCGTCGGCGTACTCATCTAGCAATACATGACCTTCTAGAACGATTTCTGCCTCTGCTGGCACTTGCAGCGGAATTGTCTTGCAGTTGACGAGGTCAACTTTCCGGCCGCGCAGAAGCCCGGCGAATTGGTACTCGGACAATGTATCGGGAACGGGCGTTACGGCTGCGAGTAACGTTCCCGGATCAGCGCCAATGACTGCCGCGGCGGGAAGAGGTTCAGCTTTGCTCTTTTTCCAGCGGTCATATTGCCCGGCACCTCCTCGGTGCTTGAGCCAGCGCATCAGTGTTTTGTTTTTGCCCGTGACCTGCATTCTGTAAATGCCGAGGTTGGCGACGTCCCGCTTGTCATCACCGGGGCCTTTGGTGACCACGAGCGGCCATGTGATCAGCGGTGCTGGTTCACCTGGCCAGCAGTTTTGGATTGGCAGTTTTGTAAGATCGATATCATCGCCCGTAAGAACAACCTCTTGGCAGGGTGCTTTGGAAACTATGCGTGGCTTCATAGCCATTACGGTTTTGAGTAGTGGAAACATCTCCATCGCTTCGCGCCAACCACCGGGTGGTTCTGGCTGCTTTAGAAAAGCAAGGGTTTCCCCAACTTCGCGAAGCTTGTCTGGCTCGCGGTCCATGCCCCAAGCCACTCGCTCAACGGTCCCAAACAGGTTTGCTAGAACTGACATGCCATAGGGGCTGCCATCATCTCGGATGACATTCTCAAAAAGTAGTGCTGGTCCGCCTTCAGCAAGTATGCGGGTCTGTATCTCCGTCATTTCAAGATTGGGCGACACGGGTGCGGATACACGGGCCAATTGACCATCGCGCTCCAGGCGTTCAATGAAATCACGTAGGGAAGAAAAGGGCATGTGGCGAATTCTGCCGTTGTTCGAGAGGTGCGGGATCCGGTCTAGCCGGCTCTCCCGTTGGCTTAAAGGTTCGGCCCACAAGGCGTCAAGATTCTCAGTGGGTTTTCCGATTCGGAGATAACGGAAAAAATGAGCGGTCGTTTGGTCGCCGCTCCGCAGTTAAAAATAGATATCTCACATCAATGTGGCTTTTATGGCATGTTTCTACGCTGTCAGTTCTTGTATGCTAGAACAGCTAAAACCCATAGTTCAAGTGATGTGAGTGAACAGTCACATGCTCGAAAAGGCTTAGCTGATGCAGTCCCTTGGTGTTGTATTTGGCTCACTATTTTTGTTTTTTGGGTGCGGACGGCTGAGGCAATGCGACCTGAGGCCCAAACTAAAATTTTGAAATAATTATCGCAATTGCGATGAGTAGCCCGGCATCCCGATTGGATCGGAAACGGGTCAAGCAGTTCGCCGCATCGTCGCTGTCTAGTGTGGCCGCCTGCCAGGTGAAGTGAAATGCGGTGGCACTCAGTAATGCGCCCGTACTCCATGAAAACCCTGTCAGCCCTATAGCAACAGCGATAAGTACGATGGTTAGAGCGTACATTGCGATGACAAATGGCAGTGTCTGCTTTCCCAAGGCGAGGGCAGTTGATTTCACACCAATCAATTCATCATCTTCTTTGTCCTGATGTGCGTAGACCGTGTCGTAACCCAGGGTCCAGAAGAAACCTGCCGCATAAAGCGCGACCGCAGGCCAAGCCAAAGACCCTGTAATGGCCGTCCACCCCATTAGTGCGCCCCAATTAAAGGTGAGGCCAAGCCAGGCCTGGGGCCAATAGGTGATGCGTTTCATGAAGGGGTAGGTCAGAACTAGAACAAGTGAGGCTATGCCTAGGGCAACTGTGGTGGTGTCGAGTTGCAGGAGCACGATCAAACCCACAAGAAGCTGAAGGCCTAGAAATACCCAGGCCTGCCGCACTGTAACGTCGCCGGCTGGGATCGGGCGTTGGGCAGTCCGTGCCACTTTGGCATCGAAATCACGGTCGACGATGTCGTTGTAGGTGCAACCCGCACCGCGCATGACTATGGCGCCAAGCGCAAACAGAAGTATGAGGTCGTATCGTGGCTGACCTAGTTCGACCGGAGTGGCGAGCAAGACCGCCCAAACGCAGGGCCAAAATAGCAGCCAGGTGCCAATAGGACGGTCCATGCGGGCTAGAATTAGATAGCCTCGGGCCCATGCTGGGGCGAGCCGGACCCAGCCGTCCTGTGTCATGTCCGATTTGTCGGACTGCAGTGATTGTGATGGCTTGGTCTCGGTCATACTGTCTGTAAACTAAGGAGATCATCTGTCAGGAACAATCCTTCTTTGGAACTCAGTTATGTCTAGCCCAGCCAGCCCCCTGCGTTTGTTTGTGCCCGGTGACCTCGCCACCGGATTAATTATCGAGTTGTCCTCAGATCAAGCCCATTATGTGGCCCATGTCATGCGGCGATCCGTCGGCGACGCAGTTCTTTTATTCAATGGTCGAGATGGTGAGTGGCAGGGCGATTTGGCGGAAATTCAAAAGAAAGCAGCAAGTGTTTTTATTACAGCCCAAACGCAGGGCCAGCCAATAGAGCGCAATCTGACCCTCTTGTTTGCACCGATCAAGCGGATGGCGACGGATATGATTGTTCAAAAGGCAAGCGAACTCGGTGTAACCGTTATCCAGCCAGTGATCACAGCCAGAACCAATAGCGATCGGGTCAGGGTGGGCCGCCTAACGGCCATCGCGACCGAAGCCTCCGAGCAGTGTGAGCGCCTGACCCTCCCGGTGATTTTTGAGCCGGTATCAATTCAGGACAAGCTCGAAAGTTGGCCAGAAGATCGCGTCTTATTCGTTATGGACGAAACGGGAACAGGAGCCCCTATCGCCGACGTGCTCTTGGAATCCGCTGCTCAGGACGCGACTGCTGCCGCATTTGTGATCGGCCCGGAGGGAGGGTTTTCCGAGACGGAGCTTGACCTCATGCGCTCTCTACCGTTTTCTAGGTTTATGTCCCTGGGACCGCGCATTCTACGCGCGGATACGGCGGCGCTTGCGGCTTTGACATGCTGGCAGGCATTGTGTGGGGACTGGCGGCACGCGAACAAAGGTTAGTGCAGCACCTACCAATTTTAGGCCGGGACAGTTAAGTACACAGCATGACATCGTTTCCTTCCAAACAATCCGAGCCTATTACAAGCAAGGATCAACTGGCCGCGTACGCAGAAGCCGGTAATAAGCCTCGTGACGAGTGGCGTGTTGGCACCGAGCATGAAAAATTTTTGTACTGTCTTGAGAGCTATAAGGCGCTGACCTACGAGGGCGATAGCGGCATCCGCGCTGTTCTCGAAGGGATGCAGCGATTTGGCTGGCAGCCGGTCTTCGAGGGTGAGAACGTAATCGCTCTCACGGCGCCGGGGAAGGGTTCAGTGAGTCTGGAGCCTGGCGGACAATTTGAGCTCTCAGGTGCGCCATTGGCGACCGTTCATCAGACGTGCAGCGAAGTGACTGAGCATCGCAAGCAAGTCAAAGAAGTTGCTGAAGAATTAGGGTGCGGTTTGCTCGGCTTGGGTATGACCCCTAATTGGCGTCGAGAGGACGTTCATTGGATGCCAAAGGGCCGCTATAAAATTATGCGCGAGTACATGCCCAAGGTTGGTAATCTCGGCATCGATATGATGACCCGGACGTGCACCGTGCAAGTGAATCTCGATTACGCCTCTGAAGCCGATATGGTTCAAAAGATGCGGGTGTCTCTGGCCTTGCAGCCCATTGCGACGGCGCTGTGGGCGAACTCTCCGTTTACTGAAGGCAAGCCCAACGGAAAGCTGAGTCAGCGTGCTGCAATCTGGCATGATACCGATAGAGATCGTACAGGCATGATGCCTTTTGCGTTTGAAGATGGAATGGGCTTTGAGCGCTACGTCGATTTTGTTCTCGATGCGCCAATGTATTTTGTCTATCGCGATGGATATGTAGACGCATCTGGTCAATCCTTCCGTGATTTTATGAATGGCACATTGCCAGCGTTGCCCGGGCAAACGCCAACGATAAAAGATTGGGAAGACCACCTATCAACCGTCTTTCCTGAAGTCCGGCTCAAGAAATTTCTTGAGATGCGCGGCACGGACTCTGGTCCTTGGGCACGCCTTTGTGCCATGCCGGCATTTTGGATGGGGCTTCTCTATGACCAGCAGGCGCTGGATGCGGCTTGGGATTTGGCCAAGGCCTGGACCGCAGAAGAACGCGAGCTGCTTTACTGTGCTGTTCCAACTCAGGGCCTGAAGGCTGAGGTTGCGGGGCGAACGGCTCAAGAGATCGCGTTACAGGTCTTGGATATCGCTCGCTCGGGCCTGACACGCAGGGCCTGTATGGATTCAGCCGGCAATGATGAAACCGGCTTTCTCACCCCCTTGCAAGATATCGCGGCATCAGGGATAACTCCAGCAGAGCAGATGCTTGAGGCGTACCACTCTAAGTGGGGCGGCGACATCACCAAGGTTTATTCCGAACATAGCTATTAGTGCGATCCTTATGAATGATCAGAATGACAACGAAGGCCCGTGGTTGCAGGAATGTGATTCCCTCGATCAAGTTCGGGAACATATCGACCGGCTCGATAGGGTGATTGTTCCTCTGTTGGTGGAGCGCAATCACTATGTCATGCAGGCGGCAAAATTGAAGGGTGATGTTAATGCAGCGCGTGTGCCAGCTCGCATAGAAGATGTTGTCGCAAAAGTTCGTGGTGTTGCCGAAGAGCGGGGCAGTAACCCGGAAATCGTTGAAGCGATTTACCGTGCGATGATCGAGATAAATATTCAGCTCGAGCAAGAGCAGATCGAAAAGAGAACCGGCGGTAGCTGAGTATGGCTGGTGATGGCACCGTGATTCTAAAAGGCGCTGGCTACCTACTCAGGCCCTTGCGCCATGAAGACGCGAGTTCGTTGTCTCAATTTACCAACGATGAAAATTATTGGCGCTACCTTTCTGACGGGCCCCGCGGACCTGCGCAGACGAAAGATTTTGTCGCTGGCTTGGTCGCTGCTTCGAGAGACCTAAATAGTGGAGAAGTTTGGTTGGCGGTCGTGGACCCGAAGTCGCATTATGCGTCGCTTAGCTTAGTCGGGACCGCGAACATCAAGAGTATTGGCAATCCAGAGGACCGAAGCGGTTCAGTTGGGTGCACCCTTTCGCCAGACGCTCAAGGGCGTGGGCTCGGTGCCAGTCTGGGTTGGGATTTAATTGGCCTTGCCTTTAAGGCGTTTAACCTCCACCGCGTTGAATGCACTTGTGCTCTCGATAACGAAGCCTCTGTTCACATCATGCGGGATAAATATGGGCTGACCTATGAAGGCATTCGTCGCGATCATCGGTTGACACCACGCGGGTGGTGGAGTTCCCACGTCTTCTCCATCCTTGAAGACGAATATGGGCAACGAGAATGACAGGATATATTTTTTAAGCAGATAGTTAGAGGGGTGACGCACTCTTTGTTTCGAACGCCAGGTTGTATTCAGCGCCTGACTGCGGCGCTTTGCGTGGGCCTTGGTGCGCAAGCTGGTTTCTTTGGCCTGTTCGCCATGTTTAGCATTTTTACCCATTTAGGTGTTCCTAGACTTCGGTGCAAATTTATCCATGGCAGGGCCCTGTATCTGGGGCTAGAAAAGCTTTCCGCTGCGCTAAGGGCAGAGTGAGTGGCCGGAATCAATAACGAGATCGTAGGTAGTCCATCTCTTAGATGAAGCGCCTATACATCGAATAAGGTTAAATCCCCGGGTTGGTAAAGAAGCTCGGATAATCCTTTTTAATCCGAGTGCGTAGCCAAGACGGAACGTCTTCGGGTGTTTCCATCTTTTCTGCCAGATAGCGCATCATCATGTGTCCTGGCACATCATCCATATCCAACCATCCAGACCACGGCGTGTCGTTGGTAATGTGGGCAAAGCTTTTAGCGCTTATCAGCTCAGGATTCTGGACGTCGCTAACATCTGCAGAGAATGTAACCATCTCGGTTAACTGAACATCGCTGCGGCGCGGGTTTCCTGTCGTCACCGGTTCTGCATCGCCGGGGCGGAACATCAAAATGTCATCGTTGAAGAAAACCCGCCCTCCCCCGAATAGGGGTGGCCCCAATTTATTAACAAATATCGCCGGAGCTTCCCATTCGATGTCTGGGTTGAATCCACCGGTTGGGTTGATGCGGACAAGCGGCCCTGGCGCAGGCTTTCGGTGTTGGACCGGAACCAGCTTTCCCGTGATGGGATTGTCGTAAAATTCGTCGATCAATGCGCCCGTTTCCGGGTGCTGGGTATAATTGCATTCCACGTAACGTAAATCGATGGTGCGATCTTCACGCACAGTCATTCGGTGCTGGCTGACACCCTCAAGACGGAACATCAATTGTGCGATGCCGCGGTCTGGTATGCCGTAGACATCAGCAACATAGTGGTAGAGGCTGATACCACCATCGAGGCGGCCACGAACTTTTGCGTATGCCGTAAGGCAGTCGTATGGGTTGGTGAATTTGTAGGGTCCAGTCATGGGGCCACCTTTTTTATCCTGAGCCAGCGCCCCGTGACTCAATACGCCCGCTCCAGCGGCTGCGGATGCTAAAAATTGTCGGCGGGCCAATGACTGTGACATTTGGATACCTCATAAGGGATGCGTTTCAAACACACTCCCTGAACCGCGCTGCTCTGTCTACCCTTTGAGCAGTAGGCCTATTCTGCGCTAGAATGGCATCCTCGGCGCGTGTAGGGTCCGTCCATAATGCTACCCCGCACCGTGCTATCGCAGTGCATTCACTCAGGGAGATATCTATGACTTTTAAAGGCACAGGCGTTCCACTCATTAACCGTCGACAAGCGCTTCAATTCTCGTCTGGCATAGGCCTGGGCGTTGCAGCGTCGACGATTCTGGCCACGCCAGCCGAAGCGATCGGCGGCATGGGCAATGATGCGCGGATCAACGGTCCATATCTAGATCTCCGCACCAAAGAAGGCACCATGGAAGCCAATGGTCGGATCTATGGCAATACCGATGCGGGTGTCCCTAAGTTTGGCTGGTATGATGGCTATGTCATGGGCGTCGCGCCCGGTGGTCCGGTTAAGAACATCTGTGGCTTTAAAGGCATGAGTTCTGCGAAGCTAATTCCTAACGAAGGTAAGCCTGGGTGGCGTAAAGTGTTGCGCGAGGTCGGCTTCTACTACGATCTAAAGACTGGTGAAATTCTGGAAGAAATGATCAACCCGTATACAGAGGAAAAAGTCCGTGTCGTTCATGTCGCCAACGATCCGTTCAATCAGACCATTGAGCCTTACTATCCGCCGCCGCCCAACTACGGTGGCTTGAATGA
>Ga0302118_10001475_pt1 | contig 11672 bp, 5 predicted proteins | sample AG5_331_MG_FD_203126 | JGI IMG/M metagenome (GOLD analysis project Ga0302118, IMG submission 203126) | Marine microbial communities from Western Arctic Ocean, Canada - AG5_33.1 | ecosystem: Environmental > Aquatic > Marine > Oceanic | place: Canada: Western Arctic Ocean | collected 2017-10-01 | reverse complement strand
AAACAGCGGCTTTTGCTCTGCCCTTGCTTTCCAACTTAAATTTACGGCAAAAAGACCCTCAGGTTCTGGTCCTTGCGCCTACTCGAGAGTTGGCGATTCAGGTCGCAGAAGCCTTTAAAAAATATGCATCTCATATGAAAAGTTTTCATGTGCTGCCGATTTACGGAGGTCAGGATTATAGTGGGCAAATACGAGGTTTGAAACGTGGAGCACATGTAGTGGTTGGAACTCCAGGACGTGTGATGGATCACATGCGCCGCGGTACTTTGAAACTTGATAAGCTCACCACACTTGTGCTGGATGAAGCAGATGAAATGCTGCGGATGGGATTTATTGATGACGTTGAGTGGATTCTTGAGCAAACACCTAATGAAAGACAAATTGCGCTTTTTTCGGCTACCATGCCGCAGCAGATAAGACGGATTGCGACGCGATATTTGAAAGACCCTGTACAAATTATCATCAAGGATAAAACCACCACGGCCCCTACGATCCGTCAACGTTTCTGGCCTGTGAGCGGGATGCATAAACTGGATGCGCTGACGCGTATCCTGGAAGCAGAACAATTTGAGGCGATACTTATTTTTGTCCGCACAAAAACTGCTACGGTAGAATTGTCTTCAAAACTTGAGGCACGCGGATATGCTTCCACTCCATTAAATGGTGATATAAAACAAAATCAGCGCGAACGTTCGATCGAGAGATTGAAAAGCGGCAAATTGGATATTCTGGTTGCCACTGACGTTGCAGCACGTGGACTGGACGTTGAACGTATTACCCATGTGATAAACTACGATATTCCTCATGATACAGAAGGTTATGTCCATCGTATCGGTCGTACTGGTCGTGCCGGTCGTCAAGGCGACGCTATTTTATTTGTTGCACCGCGTGAAAAGAGAATGCTGCACGCAATTGAAAGAGCAACAAACCAGAAGATCGAACTCATGGAACTTCCTTCTACCGAATTAATTAATGATCAACGCATAGCAAAATTCAAACAGCGTATTACTGATACTTTGGCTAAGGAAGAATTGAGTCTGTTTTATAAGATGATTGAACAATATCAACAGGAACATGATGTGCCGACTTTGGAAGTCGCAGGTGCATTAGCCCATCTTTTACAAGGCGACACATCTTTTATGCTGCAGGCAAAACCTCATCGACTTAAAGATGTTGAAAATTGGCAAGACGATGAAGAGAAACCACGTAGAGGTCGTGGAGCTGATAGAGGTAAAGAGCGTGGAAAAGATCGCGGTAGAGAACGTGGCAGTGAGCGTGACAAAGGACATGGAAAAGAGAGTGGAAAAGATCGCGGTAGAGAGCGCAGCAGGGAGCGTGACAAAGGACATGGAAAGGATCAGGATAGTGCACATAAAAAGGAACTTCCTCTGGAAGAGGGCATGGAACGTTTCCGTCTTGATGTCGGTCACAATGATGAAGTTAAACCAAACAACATTGTAGGGGCGATTGCCAATGAAGCTGGACTCGACAGTGAGCACATTGGACGCATCAATATTTATGATGATTATAGCGTGATTGATTTGCCTGAAGGTATGCCAAAAGACGTTTTCAGTGACTTGAAAAAAGTTTGGGTGGCAGGCAAGCAGTTAAATATCTCGTTGTTAAAAAATGAAAAGAAGTCAGGAAGTTCAAGTCCCCGTGAAAGAGAAAGCAGTAAAGGAAAAAGCGGCAGCAAAAGTTTTTCAGCTCCTAAAGCAGGTCGTAAAAAGAAGATGAGTAGAAAATAAGAATCGCAGATTTTCTCCTGTAATTCATCATTTAGCACTAACTGACAACTTGCTCACGAGATGCAACGATCATGAAGGATCCTTCACTTGTCTGTCTGATGGTGACAAAAACCCGCACAAGTAAATGACGAATCCCGGTATTTTGCAGATAAAGTTTCAAACTGAAGTTACGCTGCCTTTTGTCAATTCAAGCAAAGCTCCCCCGTAGTTGAATAGTAGCTGGAATTCTTTCATTTCCGTAAAGCTGATTTAGCTGACGGGTTGCTTCTGATCTCCCTCCTCTCTAAATATTTCCCTAAAACTAACTTCATTCTTCTCCGGATTTGCTATAGAATAAATTTCCATCTTTAATTTTTTTTCTGCTGTAATTTTGTTTTTGTAATTTACTGACAGTTAACATGAACCCACTTTCGTATTTAAACAACGCTGATATCGGCGCATTTGAAGGTCTTTATCAACAATATCAGCAAGACCCTCAATCAGTTGATCCTGAGTGGCGTAATTTTTTTGAAGGTTTCGAATTTTCAAAGACAGATTATTCACAGACTACCGCAAAAACCACCACAGAAAGTCCTCCGGAAGATTTCGTGCCGGAACAATTCCAAAAAGAACTCGCGGTCAGTAACCTGATCGGCGCTTATCGATCACGCGGTCACATGTTCGCAAAAACCAATCCTGTACGTCCGCGTCGAAAACATGACGGACCAATTGATTTGGAGAACTTTGGTTTGAGCGAAGCGGATATGGATACTGAATTTCACGCAGGTTCCAGAATTGGTCTCGGCACCACTACTTTAAGAGAAATCTATCAGTTGTTGGAACAAACTTATTGCGGTTCAATCGGAGTTGAGTATAAATTTGTACGGACGGTGGAGATTATCGACTGGCTGGAGAAAAAAATGGAATCCTGCCGCAATACTCCCAATTTTTCTTATGAAGAGAAAATTGAACTTTTACGCAAAACAAATGAAGCAGTGGCTTTTGAGAGTTTTCTGCATACAAAATTTGTCGCTCAGAAAAGATTTTCGTTGGAAGGTGGAGAATCTATAATTCCTGCCTTAGACACAGTTGTAGAATATGGAGCAGAACTTGGGGTTGAGGAATTTGTCATCGGGATGGCGCATCGCGGGAGACTGAATGTATTGGCCAATGTATTGGGGAAAACCTACAACGATATTTTTGCGGAATTTGAGGGAAAAGCTTTTGGTTCAGACGGATTTGCTGGTGATGTAAAATATCACATGGGATATTCTAGCGATAAAACAGTACGCAGCGGAAAAAAAGTGCACTTGAGCCTAACTCCTAATCCCTCACATCTGGAAGCCGTAAATCCTGTTGTGGAAGGAATTTCACGTGCTAAAATTGACCAGCACCATCAGGGTAATATTAAAAAACTGGTGCCGATCCTGATTCACGGAGATCATTCCATGGCAGGTCAGGGTATCGTTTATGAAGTTTTGCAAATGTCACAGCTTCAGGGATATGCTACCGGAGGTACACTGCATCTAGTGATAAATAATCAGGTTGGTTTTACAGCTGATTATGGAGAGGGACGTTCCAGCACATATTGTACTGATGTGGCAAAAACTACACTTTCTCCAGTATTTCACGTAAATGCCGATGATATTGAAGCTGTGGTCTACGTGATAAAACTGGCTCTTGAATTTCGTCAAAAATTTCATCGCGATGTGTTTGTAGATATTTTAGGTTATCGACGTCATGGTCACAATGAAGCTGACGAGCCTAGATTTACACAACCCGATTTGTACCGGCGGATTGCCACTCATCCTCGGGTGCGAGAGGTTTACAGTAAAAAACTCGTCGAGTCAGGTAGTTTGACTGAAAAAGAAACTACACAAATGGAGGATGAATTCAAGCAGTACCTCACCAATCGTCTGGAGGAATCAAAACAGCAGGAAACGGCTTCAGTGACCTCATTTCTGGAAGGAGTCTGGTCAGGAGTACGGAGAGCGGAAAATAAGGATTTTGAAAAATCTCCTAAGACAGGTGTCGCTCAGAAGAAATTTGTTGAAATCAGTGATAGATTGACAGATTTGTCGAGAAATGGGGGTACGGGCAATAAGTTGAAATTCTTTGCAAAAATCAAAAAGCTCTATGAAAACCGCCGCAAAATGGTTGTAGAACATAAGCAGCTTGACTGGGGTATGGCGGAAACGATGGCCTATGCAGTTTTAGTTACAAACGGCACTCAGGTTCGGCTCAGTGGACAGGACAGCGGGCGTGGCACATTCGCGCACCGTCATGCGATTATCACTGCGGAGGACAACACCAAACACGTTCCATTGAATCATATATCCGCTGAACAGGCTCCTTTTGAAGTATACAATTCCTTTCTTTCAGAATATGGTGTTCTGGGATTTGAATACGGATATGCTTATGCATCTCCTACTACCTTAACAATTTGGGAAGCACAGTTTGGAGATTTTGCAAACGGTGCACAAATAATAATTGATCAGTTTATTGCCTCCTCTGAAACAAAATGGCACAGGATGAACGGCGTCGTGCTTTTGCTTCCGCATGGACACGAGGGGCAGGGTCCGGAACATTCATCCGCACGTATCGAACGTTTTCTTACTCTTTGTGCGGGTAACAATATCCAGATTATCAACTGCACTACACCCGCAAATATATTTCATATTCTGCTGCGTCAAATGGCATTCCCGTTCCGTAAACCTCTGGTTATTTTTACACCAAAAAGTTTACTGCGTCACCCGTTGTGCGTGAGTCCGCTTGCTGATTTTCTGGAAGGAACCCGTTTCCGTGAAGTAATTGATGATGATTTCGTGGAAGCAAAAGCTGTGCGTAAAATTTTGTTTTGCAGCGGGAAAGTGTATTATGACTTGCTCAAAAGACAGCAGGAAAAGGATGTCAAGGACATTGCTATTGTGCGTTTGGAACAGCTCTATCCTTTCCCGGAAAAACAACTGCATGCTCTACTTAAACGTTATCCAAATGCTGGACAATACTGCTGGGTTCAGGAAGAACCTGAAAATATGGGTGCGTGGGGTTTTGTGTTGCGAACATTTTCAACAACAGGAAAAAGTCTTGAACTGGTTGCACGTGACGCTGATAGTTCACCTGCGGTCGGCTTTCCGCAAGTTCATGTAGTTCAACAGGAAAATCTGGTGCACAGGGCTTTTGAGGAATAATAAAATAGCTTTCTTGCTTTGCTTGAAATGACACGTTTTTGTGACTATTTTACGTTTGTCTCATAAATTAACTAACCCATTTAAAGGTTTCTTTCATGTCTATTGTGGAAATAAAAATTCCGAGTCCCGGAGAATCGATCACAGAAGTTGAAATTGGAAGTTGGCTCAAGGTTGATGGTTCTTATGTTCAGCTTGATGAAACGATTTGCGAAATTGAAACGGACAAAGCGACTTTGCCTTTGATTGCGGAAAGCGCCGGTGTTTTAAAAATTGTTTTGCAGGAAGGCGAAACAGCGGGGATTGGTGATGTGGCCTGCTCGATAGATACAGCAGCGGCACAACCGGAAACTACTCAGTCTGAAACATCCGTGGCATCTTCCGAAGCCGCAAAATCTCAAGAACAGTCAGTTTCAACCGCGGATTCTTATGCGGCAGGGCATCCTGCTCCTGCTGCACGAAAAATGATGGCCGAACAGGGAATTTCCAATGTTTCCGGAGGAGGTCCGGGCGGACGTATTACAAAAGTGGATGTGCAACGCCACGGGCGTAAAATTTTGGAATCTGCAGCTACCTCGGAATCAGCACAGCAGATGACGCTTCCTGAAGTTTCCGGTTCCAGAAACACAAAAAGAGAACGTTTGTCACGTTTACGTAGAAAACTTGCGGAACGTCTGGTAGCAGTAAAAAACGAAACGGCGATGCTGACGACCTTTAATGAAGTCGATATGCAGGCCATTTTAGATTTGCGGAGCCAGAGTAAAGACATGTTTCTCGAAAAATACAAAGTAAAACTGGGTTTCATGGGACTCTTCACGAAAGCGTGCACTGAAGCATTAAAGGACTTCCCGGCAGTGAACTCGCAACTGGACGGTGAGGAGATAGTTTTTCATGATTATGTAGACATGGGGATCGCAGTTAGTGCTCCGAAAGGTTTGATGGTTCCAGTTGTCAGAAATGCGGAATCATTGTCACTGCCACAAATTGAAACAGAAATCGGCAGACTTGCTAAACGAGCCCGTGACAACAAACTTAGTATTGACGAAATGGAGGGCGGCACCTTTTCCATCACAAACGGCGGAGTTTTCGGTTCGATGCTTTCAACTCCTATTTTAAATCCCCCGCAAAGTGCAATTCTGGGAATGCATAATATAGTTGAACGCCCGATGGCGGTAAACGGAAAAGTTGAGATACGTCCCATTATGTATTTAGCCTTGTCCTACGATCATCGGGTCGTTGACGGCCAGCAATCGGTGAGCTTTCTGGTACGTGTAAAAGAAAATCTGGAAAATCCGAGTAGGATGCTTTTGTAAGTGAAACTTTAAAACTCAAACATGACAATATTTGACACAACAATCATCGGTTCTGGACCAGGCGGTTATGTAGCCGCTATCCGCTGTGCGCAGTTGGGGATGAAAACCGCTATCATTGAACGCTATTCCACCCTTGGAGGGACATGTCTCAATGTCGGCTGCATTCCTTCAAAAGCTCTCTTGGACTCAAGTGAGCATTTCGAAAATGCCAACAAGAATTTTGAGGCACATGGAATCAAAGTAGAAAAGATTAAACTTGATTGGCCCAGGATGCGTCAGCGTAAGGATGATGTAGTTGAGCAAACTTGCGCGGGAATTGAGTATCTGATGAAAAAAAATAAAATAACAGTGATCAGCGGACATGCCTCTTTTAAGGACAAACAGACGATTTCTGTTGTTGCTACAGACGGGGCTCTGCAGACTGTTAACACAGAGCGTGTTATCATTGCGACTGGTTCCAAACCTTCAAGTATTCCTGGTGTAGATTGCGATAAAAAACACATCATAACTTCCACAGAAGCACTTAGTTTGGATAAAGTTCCAGAAAAATTAATTGTGATTGGCGGAGGTGTGATTGGTTTGGAACTGGGTTCAGTTTATGCCAGACTTGGCACAGAAGTGCAGGTCGTAGAATTTCTTGACCGTTTGATTCCTGGGATGGACTTCTCACTGGCCAAAGAAGTTCAGCGGATTTTAAAAAAACAGGGCATGAAGTTTTTTCTCAGCCACGCTGTTCAAAGCGCAACTGTATCTGGAAAAAAAGTTAAGGTTTCCGCTCTCAACAAAAAAGATGAAGTTGTGGAATTTAACGGAGATTATTGTCTGGTCGCGGTGGGACGTCGGCCTTACACGGACAATCTTGGGTTGGATAACATCGGAATTACTCCGGACAAGCAGGGGCGGATTCCTGTGAATGAAAATCTAGAAACAGCTGTTCCAGGAATTTACGCGATTGGGGATGTGGTGGCCGGAGCAATGCTGGCACACAAAGCAGAAGAAGAAGGAACTTTTGTGGCAGAAACGATGGTTGGTCAAAAACCGCATATCAATTACAAAGCAATTCCAGCAGTGCTTTACACTTGGCCTGAAGCAGCAGGTGTGGGTTTTACTGAGGATGAATTAAAAGCCGAAAATTATAACTACAAAACAGGCAGTTTCCCTTTTAAAGCACTTGGACGTGCTAGAGCTTCCATGGACACAGATGGTTTTGTAAAAGTTCTGGCAGACAAGGATACAGACGAAATTTTAGGAATTCACCTGGTCGGCGCCCGTGCCGCGGATTTAATTGCAGAAGCAGTTGTTGCTCTGGAATATCGGGCCAGCGCTGAAGATATTGCCAGAATGTCACATGCGCATCCGACATATGCTGAAGCGATCAAAGAAGCTATGCTGGACGCAACAGAAAAACGCTCCATTCACATGTAATTCGAAAAATATTTGATGCCAGTCAATGAGCAGCACCGGGCCATCCGCAAAATACTGATTGTTGATGATATTGAGGACAACTGTCTGCTGATTGAAGATCATCTACGGCATCAACTCAAGTGCGAATTTCGTGAAGCATCATCTGGAAAAGCAGCGTTGAAGATTCTCGAAAATTGGCATCCGGACTGTATTCTGATGGATATTATGATGCCGGAAATGGACGGTATTGAAGCGACGAAACGTCTGAAAGAAATGCCTGAGTGTCACGATATTCCTGTGTTGATGGTTACTGCAAAACAGGAAATGGATTCTTTCGTGGATGCGTTTGATGCTGGAGCAGTGGATTATATTTACAAGCCTCTCGACCGTACCACTTTAGTCGCCCGTGTCAAATCTGCCTTACGCAGCAAGGAAGATCTTGATCGAATTAAAGAACTGAATCAGCAACTGCTGCAAAAAAAACAGGAACTGAGTAGTTTTTCGCACACAGTCAGTCATGACCTAAAATCTCCAATCGTCGGTGCCGCGAGTCTTTATGATTTGTTTCTGTACAGGATTAAGAATGAATATCCACAATTATTCGAGGATGAAAGCTTAAAAGATATTCTGGAACGTATTCCGCAGACTTTCCATAAAATGCTAGATTTCATCAATACTCAACTGGATTATGCAGAAGCTGGGCAAGTGATAGGTGAGTTGGAAAAAGTTTCAATGACTAAACTAATCAACACAGTGATTGAAAATTTTGATTACGCGGAACGAGAAGGAATGGTAAGTTTTGTTAATCTACCGGAAATGCCGCCGGTGATGTGTGATCCAATTCGGATGTTGAAAGTTTGGCAAAACCTGATTGCGAATTCCATTAAATACAGAGGTTCAAAGAATCCGGTCAAGATAGAATTCGGCAGTCGCAAAAATAATGTTTCAACTAATTATTGGATACGTGATAACGGACCCGGGATTTTAGCTGAGCATCAAGACAAAGTGTTTGAAACAAATGCGCGCTTGAATTACGATGTAGAAGGTTACGGATTTGGATTGGCAACAGTCAAAAAAATTGTTGAAGCACACGGCGGGAAAATTTGGATCGATTCGGACGTTAACGATGGAGCGTGCTTTGTTTGTGAACTCCCTCATGAGTCAGTGAATAATTGAGATAATCATGGAAAATAAGGACAGCAAAAATAAAGTGACATCAGAAAAAATAAAAAAGCTGATGCTAAAATTGTGGCCTTTTGCTAAAAAAGATAAACCTGTTTATAATCTTAAAAGCATCAGCATTCCAAGGACCAGCGGGCGTACACTTAAAATATTGGTAAGTCTGCTGCGAACGCCTGGAATTCGTTTGCTGCTGATTCCACTGCTGTTAAAACAGGCAGGGTTACCAAGTTTGCGTAAAAGCAAAGTTAAAGATTATCCGGTGATGGAACCAATCCATCCCGTAGAAAGTAAGATAACTTCAGCTGCCGCTAAGAAATCGATCAAAGAGTTTCTCGATTCAGTAAAAAATAAGCCGCTGGCTGTGTTGGCCGGGAAAAACTTAAAATTGGCAAAACAAAGTCTTTTCCAACCTGAAACCGCCGCAGATTTTCATCGGGCCTATCTTGAGGGAAAAACAACACCTGTAGATGTTGCCATGCGTTTGCTGGACATTGTCCGCAGCATTGAAGAAAGTGCGGTGCCGTTACGGCCGTTTATCGCCTGGGAAGAGCGTGAACTGATGCAGCAGGCAAAAGCTTCAACAGAACGTTATGAACGTGGAGAGCCACTTGGGATTTTGGATGGTGTGCCGATTTCAGTGAAAGATGAGCTAGATATGCTCCCGTTTCCAACGATGGTCGGCAGCAAGTTTTATAATACTCAGCCGCCGGAACAGGATGCAACCAGCGTTGCTCGTCTACGTACAGCAGGTGCATTGATGGTTGGAAAAACTAATATGCATGAAATTGGTCTGGGTGTAACCGGTCTCAATGTCCATTATGGAACTACAAGAAATCCTCATCATTTAGATCATTATCCCGGAGGTTCATCAAGTGGTTCCGCCGTTGCTGTAGCAGCAGGCTTGTCACCGATTGCGCTCGGACTTGACGGTGGTGGATCAATCAGGATTCCTGCCAGTTTATGTGGAGTTGTAGGTCTTAAAACAACATGGGGCAGGATCAGTTCTGCCGGCGCTGCACCACTTTCCTGGAGTGTCTCGACAGTTGGTCCAATCACTTCAACTGCTGATGATGCCGCCCTGGCATATTCCTTTCTTGCCGGTCCCGATCATAGACAACTCCGCACACAAAATCAACCGTCTGTTGATTTGCAGGATTTTAATAATGCAAATTTAACAGGTGTTAAACTTGGAGTTTTTTCAGCGTGGTTTAATCACGCATCCGCTGATATTGTCCAAAACTGTGAACGAATGCTGGATGCTTTTAAAGCTCAAGGTGCCACCATAGAGGAAATTGAAATTCCACAATTGAATGAAGTACATATAGCACAAATTGTTACGATTGTAACAGAAATGCTGACTTCACTGCAGCCTCATTTTAAAACGTTCAGCCAACCTTTTGGTTTGGATGCATTGCTTAATCTCACTCTCGGCAAAGAGTTTACAGGCAGAGATTATGTAAAAGCTCAGCGGATACGAGCAGAACTGATTAGAAATGTAACTCAAATTTATCAGCAGGTTGACGCGATAGTCACTCCCACAACAGCCTGTACAGCCCCTCCTATTCTGCCGGACGCGCTGATAAACGGTGAATCAGATCTTAGTACATTAACGGAATTGATGCGTTATGCTCCTGAAGCAAATATAGGTGGTTTCCCCGCGATTTCATTTCCTGTCGGTTATGACGCAAAGGGATTGCCGGTGGGTATGCAGTTAATGGGGCGTCCGTGGGAAGAATCTTTCTTGCTGAGAATGGCTAAAACTTCGGAACAGTTTTTTGCGAGGCACCCCCCTATGATGCGCTTCTCCCTTTTACCAAATTAATAAGTGAATATACGGAGATTCAGAATATTCATCTGTAATTTGTTTCCGAAAAGTCTTGTTTTAACTCCGGCATGACAGCTAAAATATAAGGATTGGTTCGGGCCAGTAGCTCAGTTGGTTAGAGCTGACGACTCATAATCGTCCGGTCGCTGGTTCAAGTCCAGCCTGGCCCACCATGTTATCAGTTACTTATGATGTTTAAGCCTCTTTCAAATTAGGTTTGTTGTCCATATAGGTGTCTATTGTTCCCTAATTGGTCTTTTTAGCCTGCCATTTAATACCACCCATTTCATCTTCAGTTACAAGTATATCCCTTTGGAAAGCACAGTCAGTTTTTGAACGGATGTATTTTTGATTACATAGCTGTCATTTCCTGAAAGTCTAAGATTATTGAGCATTAAGTTAAGTGAATAATCTTTTTTTACGTGACCATCAATATCAGCTGAAATATAATCTTTGGTTTTACATGTCGAATCTGTGAAACCATGCATATCTTAAATAATATTATCCTTGACCCTAACAAGCTAACTTACACAATAATAGTGAATAATGTTTGTTTACATATAATATCACTAGTGTCCCAATAAATTATCAAATAAATTCAATTGGATATCATTTTCGATGAACATAGGAATATTATTAGCTTTATCAAGCAACTGAATTAATCGTATTTTTTAAAATAAGGTCAAACTCTAAACCTGTAGAATATTGTAGAGTGAAGTCTCTAGTTTTAGCCTTTTTTTAATAATGGCCACAAGGACATATACAGAAACTGCGAGCCAGATTTGTGTTTTAACAGCGTTTTCAGATGTTCCAAAAAAAGTTTTTATTCGCAAGTGCTGTTTAATCCATTTAAAAAATAGTTCGATTTGCCATCGGTAACGGTAGAGATCGGCAATGGTTTGAGCCAAGCAGACAAAGTTATTTGTCAGGAAATTAAAATGTTTTTCCGTTTCAGTGTCATAGTAGTGTACACGACGTAGTGTATTTGGATATGCTGCTGAGCTATTCAATCCTGTCAGCACAACGTTATGGT
>Ga0302118_10001474_pt1 | contig 11676 bp, 8 predicted proteins | sample AG5_331_MG_FD_203126 | JGI IMG/M metagenome (GOLD analysis project Ga0302118, IMG submission 203126) | Marine microbial communities from Western Arctic Ocean, Canada - AG5_33.1 | ecosystem: Environmental > Aquatic > Marine > Oceanic | place: Canada: Western Arctic Ocean | collected 2017-10-01 | reverse complement strand
ACGCCTTGCTCTCACTAATGCAGGCAAGTCCTATTTACCTATGTTGACCACGTCATTCGACTTGATAGGCCAAGGTTACAAGGAAATCATTACCGATAAGACATCTACACACCTTAATATTAAAGCCCCTTCATCATTTTCTGTACAATGGTTGCTCCCTAGAATAGCTGACTACCAGAAGCAACACCCCAGTATTGATGTGCATTTATCCGCTCAAGATAACGACATTAGTTTTTTTCCTGATGCGTTTGATATTGAAATTAGGTATTTGTTGGAACCCTGCCTGAAAAGTGGCAGTACACTGCTCTTTGCAGAGGAGATATTTCCAGTTTGCAGTCCAGCATTATTAGTAGGTCCTGAACCTTTGTTGCAACCATCCGACTTAGCCAATCACAAATTACTGCACATTAACTTTTACCCAGAAGACTGGGCTATGTGGTTAGCCCATGCTGGCGTTACTAGTGTTAATTCTGAGTTAGGTCATCGTTTTGACCAATCCATGCTCACTTTAAAATCTGCTATACATGGGTCTGGCATTGCCTTAGCCAGGTCCCCTATTGTCAATCACAAGCTTGCCAACGGCTCATTAGTAGAACCTTTCAACATCCGTTTAAGCAGCCAGGGTGGCTACTGGCTTACTACCAATGCAGACCTGACTACTTGCCCCCACGTTGCTGACTTTAAGCACTGGTTGTTGCAGGAATGCCACCTACATAAAGCCGCCAGTAGCTAAAGCTATCGCGGCTGTGTGTTGCGATCGTTAGGAAGACGCTGAGTTGGACCATGTTGATGGAACAACCACCCCGTCAAACTGCGGTCATCATTGCGCATGTGCCAGTTGAGCATCTTTTGTGCATACGCTAGTGTTACACCAATATAATCTGGATGCTGTGCTAAGTTATTGAGTTCACCTGGGTCATTCCGAAGGTCAAACAATATTGCTGGCAGCTGATTAAAGTGTACATACTTATAATCATAGTCACGAATCACCGTCAAAGAACACTCGTCTAGGGACAGTCCAAAATGTTGTTCTGGTTTACCGTTGAGTACGTCGCGAAAGTCATATTCCCAATGCACACAAGTACGCCAAGTAAAGTCAGACTTCGACTCAAGAAACGGCCGGAGACTGTAGCCGTCACATTGCACTGGAGGCACAGCCCCTAAAAGATCTAATATGGTAGGCATTAAATCAATATTTTCACTAAAATCTGACACCTGTGTGCCACGACTGTTATCCCACTCTGACCCTGGAGCACGCACAATCAAAGGAATATGGTAAGACTGGTCAAAAAAGCCTAACTTACTTAACAAATAGTGGTCACCAAGTTGCTCTCCATGGTCAGAGCTAAATACAATTAACGTACTTTCCAGTAAATTTCGCTCAGTTAAGAAATCTAACAAACGCCCCATTTGTGCGTCAACCTCAGTCATCATGCCGTAGTACGTGGTTTTGAGTTGATGAAGGTCTTCATCATTAATGGTGGGCACGAGCGACTCACCATAACTGGGTTCTTGGGTCAATTTTTCATCAATTACAAACTGAACATAGGGGTGTTGAGCCTGCTCTTGAGCCAGGCTGGAGTGGCGTATTGGTGCCTCTGTCTGCACAGATTGATACATACTATGATAGGGCTCGGGCACTAAAAATGGTGGATGAGGACGTAGCCAAGAAAGATGGATAAACCAGGGGTCATCGCCTTTTTGATCAATATATTGCATTACTTTTTCATTGAGAAAAGCCGTTTCTGTGTGTTCAGCAGAGTAAGGAGCCGGGAGGTAACCTACACCGCGCTTGTCTTCCTTGTGTTGATCATCAAACTGACGATAAATCTCCCCACATTGGGTATCGTCAGGGGTCGAATAGCCTTTATCAGCTAACCACTGGACCCAAGCAAGTGGTTCCTCTGTCAAACCTTGTCCTAAACTGTACCCAGGTAGCACCGTTTCATAGCTTGTACATCTGGGATCATTTTCGGCTAAGTCCCGTGGGTCAAGCGCTGTATCAGTGTAGCCAAATAAAACCGGGTCGAAACCACACCGCCGTGCTTCTTGAGCAATATTGGTGAAACGTCTATCCAAAGGTGTGCCATTATCGCAAACCCGATGATTTTTTAAGTACATACCCGTATGAATTGATGCACGAGACGGGCTACAGGGGGTAGATTGGGCATAATGTTGAGAGAACAACACACCCGACGCTGCTAATTTATCTAAGTGAGGTGTTTTGACCACCGGGTGACCCAACGCTGAGAGACAGCTTCCACGCCATTGGTCAGCCGTAATAAACAATACATTTTTAATCATGCCTAGCTTCACTCCAGATTGATGATCACTAAGAACGCAAAATATAAATCACAGTATGTCATTGCGTAATCAAAAAATAATAATACCAATGATGAAATATACTAATAGGGGCGTCATTACGCTACTAAAACCACCCTTTAGAAGGCCTTTTCAGCACATATTACCTATTCTAATTTGAATCATAAGATATTTACGTTTGACCCTTCAAGGAAAAAAGCAGACTCTATTGGCGATCTAATGAACATGCCCAATCATTTGGCTAGCTATGATGAAAAACCCTTTCTTGACCACTATTGAAGACGCTCTGCAACAATCTAGAGCAACCATTAAACGCTATTATCGTCAGCGCATTATAGTTGAGTCTAAAGCCGATGCTAGTCCAGTGACCGAAGCAGACCGCACAATAGAAAGTCAGATTCGCAAAATCATCAGCCAACGTCACCCCGACCACGGAATTATAGGTGAAGAGCATGGCTCTAACCAAAGTTTGGCAGATTACAAGTGGGTCATTGACCCTATTGATGGTACTAAAAGTTTCATCTCGGGCATGCCTACCTTTGGCACTTTAGTGGGCCTCACTCACCATGAGCGACCTAAATTAGGTGTGATTGACATGGCCATTCTTGATGAACGTTGGATTGGCACTATCGGAGAAAAAACCACCCATAATGGAGAAATCTGTAACGTTTCGAACGTAAAGCAGTTAGCGCAAGCTACTCTCTATTGCACCGAACCTGAGATGTTTAATACAACCCAGTTGGCCAATTTTGAGCAATTGAGTCGTTTGGTTTACCTACGTCGTTTTGGTGGTGATTGCTACTGCTATGGTTTGCTGGCGTCTGGACAAATTGATCTGGTAGTGGAAGGTTCTCTGCATTACTACGACATCATGGCGCTTATTCCTGTGGTAGAGGGCGCTGGGGGCATTATCACAGACTGGCAAGGCAACGAACTGAAAGATGGCTGGAATGGCCTGGTTGTGGCTGCAGCGACGCCTAAGCTGCATCAGGCAGCCTTACATATACTTAATCCGTATTAACTGTCACCACAGACCCCTAAAGCCTGCATCTCATTTGTTACATCAACTCTTCCCATCGATGACATGACACGTCATGTTCCTCACCTATAGTCTCTAATTGAGGTTCGTCGCGCCGACAAACATCGATGGCATGGGGGCATCGAGTTTGAAATTTGCACCCTGGAGGCGGATTAGTGGGTGATGGAATTTCACCTTCTAATTTTTGTGCCAGGTTTTTTGCATCTGGATCAAGGGACGGAATAGCAGACAACAAGGCCTTAGTATAAGGATGACGAGGGTTGTTGAACAATTCACGAGTAGGTGCTGTTTCTACTAAACGACCAAAGTACATCACTGCCACGTGGTCACAAATGTGTGCAACAACACTGAGGTCATGGCTAATAAATAAAAACGTTAAACCCATCTCTTGCTGAATTTCTTTCAACAAATTAAGTACATCAGCTTGAATAGAGACATCAAGCGCTGCAACACTTTCATCAGCCACAACGAATTTAGGTTCAGACACCAATGCCCGTGCGATAGAGATACGTTGTCGTTGACCACCAGAAAAGGCATGGGGGAACCGACGCAAGTGTTCAAGGTTTAAGCGACATTTGGTCGCAATTTCTCGTACTCTTCTGTCGGTTTCGTCCCTTGATGAAGTCAGCTTCATAATTTCAAGGGGCTCTGCAATGATATCTCTGACCGTCATACGCGGGCTCAAAGCTGCATAGGGATCTTGAAAAATCAATTGTGACCGGGTGCGGTAATCCTTAAGCTCTTTAGCATCCAAATTGGCTAAACTATAGTTAACCTCACCGTCATTAAAATTAACAACACCACTGGTGATGGGTGCAGCTTTCAACATGGCTCGGCCCAAGGTTGTTTTGCCTGAGCCAGATTCGCCAACTAAACCGAAAAAACTTCCCTTCATGATACTTAGAGTGACGTTTTCAACCGCCCGAACAACGGGCTTAGGACCAAATAGCTTACCCCCACTAATAGGGTAGTGAACAGACACATCGGTAGCAGAAATTAATGTATCTCGCTTCATTTTGAAGTTCCTTCCTGGTAGATGTGACAAGCCACCATATGGTCATGGGAAATGGGGGTGAATGTTGGAATAGAAACACTGCACTGAGGACCCAAGAAACTACTACAGCGAGTACTAAAAACACAACCATCTGGGCGTTCCAAAGGCGATGGTATATCCCCCGGGATGGGCGTTAATGGCGAATCCAAGTCATCTAATCTAGGTAACGCCTTAATCAAACCCTGAGTATATGGGTGAGATGGATTACCAATAACCTGGCGCACCGGGCCTTTTTCAACCACTCTGCCAAGGTACATCACCGCAACCGTATCGGCAGTTTGGGCGATAACACCCAAATCGTGGGTAATAAACACAATACCCATACCAAATTCTTTCACTAGATCTTTCATTAGATCTATAACTTGCGCTTGAATGGTTACGTCTAAAGCCGTTGTCGGTTCGTCAGCAATAAGTAACTTAGGGTTGGTAGACAGCGCCATGGCAATCATCGCCCTTTGACGCATGCCACCAGACAACTCAAATGCATATTGCTTAAATCGAGTGCTAGCATCCGAAATACCCACCCTATCTAGCATCTCAATGGAAACTTCTTGAGCCTTTACCGCGCTCATGCTGGTGTGGATCAATAACTGTTCCACCATTTGAGCACCAATAGTAATAGCGGGGGCAAAACTTGCCATGGGTTCTTGAAAGATCATGGAGATAGCTCCACCACGAACCACTTGCAATTCTTTGGCGGTTTTCAAGGACATTATATCCACCGGCCCATCAGCCAGGTTTAAGGTGATTTTACTATTTTCACCATAAATAGAATTACTTGCATTGAGTTTCATCAAGGCCTTGGCTGTCACTGATTTTCCAGAACCACTTTCGCCCACCAAGCCCATGATTTCTCCGGCTTCGAGGCTAAATGACACATCATCAACAGCAGTTATACGGCCTTCATCAGTATCAAAATCAAGGGTAAGGTTTTCTACATCAAGTAAACGGGTCATTTGTTAGTATCCGCATAAGGGTCGGCAGCATCACGTAAGCCATCGCCTACGAAGACGAATGCTAACACCAAAACAATAAAGAATATGACTGGAATAAAATACCACTGATAGTTTAATAAAACGTCAGCGCTGGTCACGTTCTGCAACATTACCCCTAGGGAGTTCACAGGATCCTTTAGACCTAGACCAATAAAGCTCAATGCCGTTTCCGACAAAATCATGTAGGGAAAGGAAATGACTAGATCAACAATAATGTAGCTTGTGAAGCTGGGTAGCAGATGTCGCCGAATCACGTGAGCTGGCGATGCACCACAAAGCTGTGCTGCCAGCACGTATTCCTGGTTTCGTTCGCTTAACAGATGCGTGCGGATACGTCGTGCCAATGTGGTCCAACCGATCAGTCCAAGTACGATCGAGATGAAGAAAAACCGTTCCTCCGAGCTCCATGTGTCGGGGACAAATGCAGCCAAAGCCATAAACAACGGAATATTGGGAATGGTCCTCACCGTATCCGTTAACATCTGCAGAACGGAATCCACTTTTCCGCCGTAATATCCTGAAATTCCACCAATGGCTAAGGCCAGGAAAAATGCAATCAAGACACCGATCGTGCCCACTGCCATCGAGGTATTAACTGCCGTCAGAGTCCGAGAATAAATATCCTTACCTGTCGAGTCCGTGCCGAAGATATGGATCATACCCTTGTCCACACCATACAGGTGCCGATCAAAACTTATTCCGAGGAATGTATATTCCATTCCCTTGCTGAAGAAGGTCAGGTAGCGTCGATCCTTTAGTTCAGTTTTCTCCTCACTTACCCAGCGAAAGTTGGTTTTAAACGATCGAGATCGCTCATAGGTATAAACAAACGGACGGATAGAGCAGCCATTATCATCACAAAAAGAGGGCACCTGGGGTGCACCATTTAGGTAACCTTTATCTCGCCCTGCAATGGTGGCGTCATAAGGCGTCAAAAAAGGCGAAAATATGCCAGAGAGGATGAGTATGATTAACACCCATGCCCCCGCCAATGCCGACTTATTGCGCTTAAATCTTTGCCAGATCAGCTGACCTTGGGAGGCTGTGAAATAGGCTTCTTTTAACTTTTGATTTTCAGACGGAGCTGTATTTGTAATATCGGTCATGTCCATTATCCTACAATACTGCGGCGAATACGCGGATCAGTCAGTGCCAGAATGATGTCGGTCACAAAGTTGAGTGCCACAATACTGGCCGTCAGCATGAAAATAATGGCTCCTGCAAGCTGCTGGTCGTTGGAGCGAGCTAGCGCTTCGATCAGCAGTGAACCCGCCTCAGTCAGGGTTAGAATCAAGGCAACAATGGGCAGCTCGTTAAATATACGGTTAAGGTCAAACCCTACAGAGTTAATAATAGGACTAAGCGCATGCCGCGCCGGATAGCGCATTAATAGTCGCCTACCAGAAACGCCTCGCGCCTCTGCTGCAGTCACATAGAGCTTACCTATTTCGTCTGACATTAAGGCCCGCACAGTTTGAATTGCAAATGCCGTGGCCGACCAGCCAAGAATAAAAATAGGCAGCCAGGCATGGCCTAAAAAGTCCATCACACGATCCATGGACCAGGCCGCATCGCGGTATTCCTTGGAAAACAGACCCGTCAAACTGTCACCAAAGTAAACGGTAGAAAACAACATAATCATCAAGGCCAACAAAAAGTTAGGCAATGCCAAACCTAAGTAGCTAACCAACCGTAAAGAGTTATTTAAAACCGCATTTTTAGACGTTGCGGCAATGATACCAACAGGGATAGCAATGACGTAAGCAAGCAGTAAAGCCGATAGGCAAAGACCAAGGCTCAGCCAAAATTTTTGTCCCAGAAGTTGGGCGATATCAACACGGAGGATACAGCTGTTACCAAATTCGCCTTGAAAGGCGTTGATAATCCAGGAGACCCAACGTTGAACATAGGGTTGATCTAGGCCTAAGCGGACACGCTCTATCTGGATGTCTTCCGGTGTAATCACGGATCCTTGAGAGTTTTTAAATGCCACATACCGTTCGGCACAATCGCCTGGTACAAGTTCCATCAGAGAGAAGACTATAAATGACACCATCACTAAGGTGAGGATCGCTAGCATGGCTCTGGTGGCAAAAAATTTGGAGAATTGCAACATGTTGGATTGTATTCCCAGAGAATTTGTTTGAGCTAATTTAGCTCGTTTATTAATAAGCCGCGGGCAGTCGAAACTGCCCGCGGGGGTGTTACTTCAGAGTAATGGGGTTACTCGTCTAACCACCATTGTGTCGCGCGGTACGGATAGGTCCGGTAGTACGCGTAGGACTGAGTTTTGAAGTCAGTAAAGTTTTTCAGATTATTGCTGTGATAAATTGGAGCAACCGCTTTCACAGTACCAATAAACAGAAGGTTATCAACCACTGTATCAACCAAAGCTTTACCAATTGCGTTAGACTCGTCAGAGCCAGCAATCGCAGACTGGAAGGCATTGATACCGGCCATTGAGTCATAGACCCACTGAGGTGGTTTCACACCAGAAGCACCATCTGTATCGACATACTGTCCCCACAACATACCTGATGTGTGGTTAAAATAGTTATCAAACGGTGGTTGGAACAGCTCCGAAATGCCCAGGATAACAGCAAGTGGCTGACTCTTCTGGTAATAGGTAACATCAAGCTGGTTCGAAGACGCAGCAGAACGATACTCATCCGTTGTCACTTCTTTTACCGTGTTATTGATACCCACGTCACGCCAGTTTTGACCTGCAAGCTCAACCAGTTTGAGAGATCCACCCTGGGTAGCAATCTGCATATTCAGAACAAGCGTATCACCATTTGGCAATTCACGCATACCGTCACCATCTACGTCAACCATACCAATTTCATCCAAAAGGGTATTAGCCATGTCTGGATCAAACTGTGTGTATGATTGCTCTGTTGCTTCACTTACGAAACCAGGTGTAGGTGAGAAGGCAGTGTACTGCTGAGGATTGCCAAGGCCAAAGAAGACCACTTCATTAATCTCGTCACGGTTCATTGCAACCGACATTGCCTGACGGAAACGTATATCACCAAACACTTTACGCTTTTCCATATCTTCTGACGTCACGTTGAACGAGAAGGTATTCATGGCAATCTGAGGTTTTAGGTCAACTGTGAAATTGCCTTTTTCCTGATTTTCAAGAAGCAGCGGAGCGTAATCTAGGTTCAGCGCCTGAGCCTTATAGTCAACTTCGGAGTTCACTAGTTTCAGTAGGCGAACTTCGCGCTCACCCACAAACAACTCATCCTGCTCGTTGATGTATGGCAGCTGGTTACCAGCAGTATCAACCTGGAAGAAATAAGGGTTGGCAACCAAGTGGCGACCTTCCGTATTTTCTCGGGTGATAATATGGCTTTCCAGAGTTGGCACTGTATCCGCAGGTAAACCTGCGACTAGATCAGGGTGGGCCAACATGGGTGTCGGAGTGTCCATCCAATCAGAGTTACCATAGTAACCTTTGATGGCAGCATAGCCATTATCAAAGCCATAGGATTGCGCAAGCGCATCGGCACCAGAATTTATATCAGGATGGAACTGACCGAGGAAATGCTTAGGCTGGAAGCCCTGGGCATAGTGGTTTGCAAAGTGTGATAGTAAGCCCGGCTTTGGGCTTGGAAGATTGAACTCAATCGTTGTCGGGTTAACCACGACAAGGTTCATAACTTCACCACCAACAAGCACATAATCCTTCGGTTTTTCACGAACATTACTATCTGTCGCGATGTTGTCATACCAGAACTTTACATCTTCGGCAGTGAATGGTGCACCGTCCGACCACTTGTGGCCTTCACGCAAGAAGAAGGTCAACTGTGTGAAATCGTCGTTCCATTCCCAACCTTTGGCAATCATCGGAACGATGGTTGTAAGGTCATCAGAATAGCGCACAAGGTTTACGTGCCTAGTGGACATAAAGTCAGATGTGCCGGATTCGGTCGCGTTAGACAGCGCATCTAGCGTTCCGCCGTAAGAACCGATGCTATCGTAGGGAGCCACAACCAGTGGCTCAGATGGCAAACGATCAGCAAGCGATGGCAAAGCGCCATTGCCGCGAATACGTGCGTTTAGATCTGTGGATGCAGGGTTTGCTGAGAAGGACATCGTGCAGTTTCCGATGGACTCAAATTCAGCCAATTCATATTGTTGCGGAAAAGCACCCTGGCCAATACCCATGGGGTCAGCCACTGTGACGGGCGGGCAACTGGCCGCCGTCGCAGTACTCACTACCAGAGCAAGTAAAGTTGCTGTCGGATAAACGAAAGTTTTCATAGTTATTCCTCTATACATTATTTTTATAGTGCTGGCATGCCAGCTTATAGATACCTTTTAAGCACATATTGCGCCTCTGGTTAGGTTGCCAGTCATCTTTCGTACTGTCCTTAACTTAATTGAACGAATACAAAACTGCAATTAGAATTTAATAATATCTCTTATGAATTAAACTAATCAGCCTTCCAATACATAGAGGTTTCGACTGCCTCTATAAATTTATCGATGTCACTAGGCCATACGTCACCTATGGTGCCGATGCGAAAGCAGTCAGCTTGGGACACCTTGCCTGGATAGATTACAAAGCCCTTCTCCTTTAGCACGTCATAGAAAGCATTGAAATTATAATTGGGATGTTGGGGGTTATGAAAGGAAGTAATAATAGACGATTGCAGCCGAGTACCTAGTAAAGGTTCGAAACCTAGGCGCTCCATACCAACCACCAACGTATGTTGATTTTCGCCATAGCGCTGCTGCCTGGCAGCAATGCCACCTTCTCCATCAAGCTCTTTCAGAGCTTCGGCAAAGGCACGCACAACGTGAGTGGGTGATGTGAAACGCCACTTGCCCTGATTATCCTCCATACACCGCCATTGGTCATATAAATCTAGACTAACAGAACGTGACAGGCCCTCTATAGAAATCATACTTAACTGTTTAGCCAGCACAAAACCGAACCCAGGCACTCCCTGAATACACTTATTAGCGCTGCTAATTAAAAAATCAATGTGTAACTCTGCCATGTCAATGGCCGTTCCACCAAAGCTACTCATGGCGTCAACAATATATACCTTGTTATATTTCTGAGCAATTTCTCCAATGGCCTTGAGCGGATTGAGCATTCCAGTTGTAGTTTCACAGTGCACCATTGCCACATGGGTAATCAGTGGATCTTCTTGCAGCAGCTTATCCAGAGCTTGTGGATCTGCCACCGCTAATTCGCCACTGTCGATAACCACCGTGCGGATACCCAGCTTATTGGCAATTTGGTCGATTCTACGGCCATATTCACCATTCACTAGAACCACTAACTTTCCATCCGCGGGTATCACCGAGCCGATGGTCGATTCCACACTAAAGGTGCCACTCCCCTGCATTAAGGTAGCAGTATAACCAGGCTTAGATGTCGCCAATCTGACCAATTTGCTACGGACCTGCTGCACTATTTGATTGTAATCTTTATCCCAAGTACACCAATCTCTCAACATTTGTCGTTTTACCCTGCGGGTAGTAGACAGCGGACCTGGAGTTAACAACAAATATGGATTTTCAATTTTATTAAGGTCTGCACCCTGCATAAATAGCCTCCCAACTAAGCCTGCAACGGCCTAGTAATTTGATTACCAAGGTAACGAGTAGGTTTTCAGATTGGTGTAGCTCTTCATGGCTTCAATGACACCTTCTTTGTAGCCCATGCCTGAGTCTTTAATACCACCAAAAGGCGACATTTCTATCCGATAGCCAGGTACCTCCCAAATATTTACGGTACCCGTCTCAAGCTCTTCGATAAAGCGCTGAATATAGTCCCAACGATTGGTGCAAACACCGTCTGAGAGTCCAAATGCTGTGGAATTAGCCACAGCAATGGCTTCATCAATGTCTTTCACTCGAATCACCGGAATAGGTGGTCCAAAGGTTTCTTCTTGTACTAACTCACAGGTGTAGGGCACGTTATCCAACACCGTAGGCGAGTAAAGTGCACCTTGCCTGTCATTGCCATAAAGTAGCTGTGCACCCTGACTAATTGCATCATTGACCCTTTCTTGAAACAACTTGGCTGAGGCTTCGCTGATAACAGTACCCAGGTCCGTTTCTGGGTCCATGGGATCACCGTATTTTATTTTGCGTGCTTTGTGCACCAGCAATGACACAAATTCATCCGCTACTGAGTCGATGCAAATGATCCGTTTGACTGCAGTACAGCGTTGACCAGAGTTTTTAGTTGCTCCAGCTACAGCAAGTTCAGCAGCTTTATCTAAGTCTGCATCTTCCATGAT
>Ga0302118_10001459_pt1 | contig 11745 bp, 10 predicted proteins | sample AG5_331_MG_FD_203126 | JGI IMG/M metagenome (GOLD analysis project Ga0302118, IMG submission 203126) | Marine microbial communities from Western Arctic Ocean, Canada - AG5_33.1 | ecosystem: Environmental > Aquatic > Marine > Oceanic | place: Canada: Western Arctic Ocean | collected 2017-10-01 | reverse complement strand
CGGGCATTCAGAGGCAGTGCAGATAGAGACCCATAAGCCTATTAGCGAAGCGGACGTTCGTGATCTATTGGCGAATGCTCCCGGTGTTACTGTGATCGATGAGCGAAAAGACGGTGGATACCCTACCGCCGTGCATGATTCTGCGGGTCAGGACGCAGTTTTTGTCGGAAGGATTCGGCAGGATATCTCAATTTCTAATGGTATCAGCCTTTGGGTGGTTGCTGATAACGTGCGAAAGGGGGCCGCTCTCAACTCAGTTCAGATAGCCGAAGAGTTGATAAAAAGCTATTTATAATGAATACTTGCAGGCTGTAGTGAAGAAACAATCTTAATAAAATTGCAATATCGACGGTAGTGCTCACTAACCATTTATGCTGGTTTAGAGAATCATAGAAGGAGTAGGCTTTTCTTTAGCAATGCCAGCACCTGTTGAGAGAAAAAGGGACTATGCTACGTAAAACCGTCGTCATTCTGACCATGCTGCTCTGCAGTATGGCGACACAGCTGTACGCCTTAGAACTAGGTGCTGTTACTGTCGAGTCCGCGCTCAACCAGCCCCTGCGTATGCGCGTAGAATTGCTTCAGTTAGGCGATACGCAATTGCAAGATATTAGCGTTTCTATGGCTTCAAGCGCTGATTTTGAGCGCTTGAACATTGACCGCGATAGCGTCCTTTCTAATATCCGTTTTAGCGTTGAGTCTACTTCTCAGGGCAGCGTAGTAATCCTTACTTCCTCGCAAATCGTCCGCGAGCCTTACTTAAGCCTTATCCTAGACACGCGCTGGCCGAATGGTCGATTGCTTAGCGAGCATACGATCCTCTTGGAGCTTCCTGTGTTTGACGGCCAGCAATCGACTGCAGAGATCAGACAGTCGACAAGTCCAATTTTGCAGCCTCCTACAGGCGTTCAAGCGACAGATGCCCAGCTATTTGTAGAGTCATCGGCGGTGTCTGCGCCGAGTTCAGCAAGTTCTGCTGTAAGCCTGGAGCCCGAAGTCATGTCTGCTGGGCCAGAAGTTATCGAGGCGGAGGAAGAACCTGCAGAGCCTGCACTTGTCGAGCTAGAAACTCTTGAGACAGATGGTAGCGACACGCTTTCCTACATTGCCCTACAAGTTAGACCAAACACCCTGGTGTCCATGCAGCAAACCATGTTGGCGTTGCAGGGGCTGAATCCTGAAGCTTTCGCCGATGGCAACATTAATAGGCTGCGCAGCGGTCAAGTTTTACGTGTTCCGACTTTAGAAGAGGTAGAGTCGATCGATCCTCGCGATGCTGTTGACGAAGTAGCACGACAGAATCAAGAATTCGCTGAAGTTGGCGTTCAGCCGCTGGCGGCACCGCCGGATGCAACACCTGATCAAGATGATCAGCCTCAGGGTCAGTTGAGCGTAGTGAGTTCAGATGATGAGATCGATGCAAACAGTGGCGCCGCAGAATTAGCCGACGCCGCGAACGAAACACTCGATCAGCGTATTGCTGAACTAGAAACACAGCTAGCACAGCGTTCCGAAGAAGCCGATCGTGCAAGAATAGCGCGCGAAGAATTAGATTCCCGCATGGGCGATCTGGAGGCTCAGATCACTGCGGCACAAGAGATTATTCGCTTGCAAGATATTCAGCTAGCGCAATTGCAAGAGTCGCTTATTGCAGCCGCCGCTGATGCGCAGCTAATAGCAGAGCAACAGACGATACCGGCTGCCGCCGAGGCAGAAGTCGCTTTGCCCGCAGACTCGCCGTCCAGTGTGGCTGATGATGTGATGCGCATACTAGCGGGCAACAGCATATTCATACTCTTCGGTATTGCTTTGGTCATCTTGCTACTAGTCGTGCTGATGCTGCGCAGAAATCGCGCAGCGAAGACAGACGACATCGATGAGATCGCGGAGCAAGATTTCGATGCTGACGCCAGCACAGAAGATTCGGAGAAAGATGAAGCTGCTACAGAACTCCAGGACTACGATCCAGCAGACTTAAATAGCGAACTTGATGACATCATCGGTGGATCAGACGAAGCCGAGAACTCAATTGAAGTTGCCGAAGAAGGGGGTGCGACTGAAGTAGGGCTGCAGCTAAACGTAGTCACGGTTGTTGGGCAGCTAATAGGCGAGCAGCAATACCGTCGCGCATTGAGCATGCTAAATACCTCGCTTCAAGAGCAAGGTGACAACGGAGAAGTTAGGGCAAAGATTTCTGAAGTTGAAAGTTTACTAGAAGCGGAAGAAGTTGAGCAGCACATGATCGATGAAATGGTAAAGACAGAAGAGGTGGCAAACCGCGAGTCGGAAACCAAATCTTTCCTTGATGACCTAGGCATGGATCTGGACTCCTTCGATAATGACGAGGAGGCTAATGATCCTGAAGTCGAAGAGGTTAAGGATGAGCCAGTCAGAGCTGCAGTTACTGTAGAAGTCTCTGTTGAATCTGATGGTGTAGATACAATGGTCGACCTTGACGGCGATGACGGTGCTGGCGAAAGCAATGTGGAAGAGTTCGAAACAGAAGAGGCAGAGCCAGCCGAAGTCGCCGAGATAGTAATCGGCGACGAAATCGAGTTTGGCATTGATATTGATGGTGAGTCAGAAAAGGCTGTCGCCGCAAGTAACGCATCTGATGATGATTTGACTAGCGATGACGATCTCAATTTTTTATCCGATGACGATGTTGAGATCCAGTCTGTAGACGAAGTAGAAGAAGTCAGCACTCTTTCCGATGATGATGAAACAGCGACTAAGTTAGAACTCGCCTATGCCTATCAGAAGATGGGAGATAGGGAGGGAGCTACGGAAATTCTGCAGGAAGTAATCAAGGAAGGCTCCGAGGAGCAGGCAGAAGAAGCCAGCAAGTTGCTCGGATCACTCGACGGCAAGTCAGACTAGTTGTCTTATACTTGCTTGCACAAGCCTGCGTCGACCTGATTCGTGCCGACTCCCGAACAAGCCACACCGAATAGTCACCGCATAGCGCTGGGCATCGAATACGATGGCTCTACGTATTCCGGCTGGCAGAAACAAAAATTCCCACAGCATGAAACTATTCAGCAATATCTTGAAACCGCATTAAGTAAAGTTGCCGATAGAGACATAGTGGTGAGCTGTGCCGGTCGAACAGATGCTGGTGTTCATGCTACGTGTCAAGTAGTTCACTTTGATGCTGAAATTGACAGAGGCGCCAAAGCTTGGACGCAGGGGGTAAACAGCATGCTGCCAAGAACTATTCGGGTAGTGTGGTCACGGACGCAGGAAGACGATTTCCATGCTCGTTTTAGCGCGATGTCCAGACGCTATATGTATCTTATGTACCGGCGTGATACGAAATCTGCAATGTTGCATCGCAGAGCGAGCTATTGTCGCCGTGAGTTGGATGAAGTCTCGATGAATGCGGCGGCGCAACACTTTCTTGGTGAACAGGATTTTACCTCTTTTCGCGCTGCCGGTTGTCAGTCAAAGACGGCAATGCGCAATGTTATGCATGCGAGTGTATATCGTCGAGGCGGCTTTCTCATCTTCGATGTTAAGGCGAATGCATTCCTGCAGCACATGGTCCGCAATATGATGGGATCGCTGCTGCAAGTTGGCTCAGGCAACAAAGACCCAGCTTGGATAGGCGAGTTACTTTCGCTGCAGGATAGGTCGCAGGCAGCCCCTACGGCTCTGCCGGACGGCCTCTATTTGGTTGGCGTTGAATATCCCCAGAGGTGCGCCTTGCCCAGCGAAATTTCGCAGCCAGACCTGCTGTTAGCAATCTGAAGTGCCAGCTAAGGCGTAAAGTAAGTTTTTGGTCTCCTCGATGGTCGGGAATCTGTTGATTTGCTAGAATACGCTTCTTTCACCAGCCTCTAGACTCACCTTGCAGAAAACTTGGACTAAAATTTGCGGTATAACGCGAGCGCAGGACGCCTTAGCAGCGGCCAATCTTGGGGTGGATGCTATCGGCCTGAATTTCTATCCCCAAAGTCCACGTGCTATATCAGTGGCTGATGTGGCAGATTTGGTAGAGGGCCTGCCGGCACGGGTGTCCATAGTGGCATTGTTCGTCAATCCTACGCCCGAGTTGGTAAGACAAGTACTGGGGACAGGAACGGTCGACTTACTGCAGTTTCACGGTAGTGAGTCCGCTGAATTTTGTGAGCAGTTCGAAACGCCATATATGAAGGTTGTAGCAGTAAAGACGAATAGCGATCTGAAATCTGAATTTGCGAAATACGAATCCGCTCAATACATACTACTGGATAGTTTTGATCCAATAATGCTTGGCGGTACTGGTAAGACGTTCGATTGGGGCACATTGGTTGAGCTAACGCGGAAGCAGCGGTCGCGTCTAGTTCTCGCCGGTGGGCTTGGACCTGGCAATGTAAGAGAGGCAATCGAGATCGTTCAGCCCTTCGGCGTCGATGTAAGTAGTGGCGTCGAGGCGAGCAAAGGAATTAAAGATATAAAAATGATGCAATTATTTATTCAAGGAGTAAGAGCAAGTGTCTAAGCTTGAAGAGTCTGCTGCTGTAGTTGACCCAACTGTATTCGATGGGCCTGACGTGTCAGGACATTTTGGTCCCTATGGTGGTGTGTTCGTTGGGGAAACATTGATCGCGGCCGTCGAAGAGTTGGCGGCAGTGTATGAGAAATTATCGGCGGATGAAAATTTCTGGGCCGAGTATGACTCTGAGTTAAAACATTATGTGGGTAGACCTTCGCCTCTGTATTTTGCAGAGCGTCTAACTGATTCCGCTGGTGGCGCGAAGATTTATCTGAAACGTGAAGATTTAAATCACACCGGCGCGCATAAGATTAATAATACGATTGGCCAGGCACTCCTTGCTAAGCACATGGGCAAGACGCGAATCATTGCGGAGACGGGTGCAGGGCAGCACGGCGTGGCCAGCGCGACCGTTGCGGCTAAACTGGGCTTGGAGTGTCATGTCTACATGGGTGCTGAAGACATTATCAGGCAGGCGCCGAATGTCTATCGCATGAAGCTGTTGGGTGCGAACGTGATTTCTGTTGAGTCGGGTTCGCGAACTTTAAAAGATGCTATGAACGAAGCGCTTCGCGACTGGGCCACGAATGTTGATAACACTTATTATATAATAGGCACCGTTGCCGGTCCGCATCCCTATCCCAAGCTAGTACGCGATTTTCAATGCGTTATCGGACGAGAGGCGCGCGAACAATCACTTGAACAGATTGGCAGACTACCTGATGCCTTGGTTGCATGTGTGGGTGGCGGTTCCAATGCCATAGGTTTGTTTCATCCGTTTCTTAAAGATGATTCCGTCACGATGTACGGTGTCGAAGCGGGTGGTTACGGCTTGGCTACAGGTAAACATGCGGCTCCTTTGAGTGCGGGATGTGCACCGGGCGTATTGCATGGCAATAGAACCTATCTAATGTCGGATGGGGCAGGGCAGGTCCTTGAAACACATTCGATCTCTGCCGGTTTGGATTATCCGGGCGTTGGTCCCGAACATTCCTGGCTGAAGGATATGAAAAGAGTTAACTATGTGGATGCAACCGATGAAGAAGCCATGAAGGCGTTTCATCAGCTCACACGACTCGAAGGTATTATTCCAGCTCTGGAATCCAGTCACGCGGTTGCCTATGCAATAAAGCTCGCGGCGACTCTGCCGCGGGACAAAAATATTGTTATCAATCTGTCTGGACGCGGCGACAAGGATATAGAGACTATTGCAAAGATTGAAGGTATCGAGTTGTAGAGTCGAGTCTGGTTCCTTCGTGTGATAAGGCTTGAGAAATACAACTACCACTATCTGTAGTTAAAGAGTTTTCAGGAAAAGCATGAGTAGAATAAATGGAATAACCCAGAAGGCGGCAGCAGCAAATAGAAAGCTGCTAATTCCTTATCTGGTTGCGGGCGATCCGAATTTGGAAACAACGAGTGCGTTAATGCACAAGTTGGTTGAGCAGGGCGCTGACATTATTGAGCTCGGCATACCGTTTAGCGATCCCTCATCGGACGGGCCGGTTATTCAGCGCGGCGTTGAACGCGCTCTAGCAAAGGGAACCACCCTGAAGCAGGTGTTAGGTTTGGTGGCGCAGTTTAGAGAGGTCGATGCAGATACGGGAATCGTGCTAATGGGCTACCTGAACCCTATCGAGATCATGGGTTACAAAAACTTTGCCGAGGCCGCTAGTGCCTCTGGCGTTGATGGTGTGCTGACTGTCGATCTGCCGCCGATGGAGGCCGACGAACTAAATGCGATGATGCGTTCTGTTGATGTAGACACGATATTTCTAGTGGCGCCAACGACACGTGAAGAGCGCGTGGCGAGTATTGCCGAACACTGTAGCGGCTATCTCTACTATGTGTCATTGAAAGGCGTTACGGGTGCTGCATTGACGGACTTCGACTCAGTGACGGCGAACATAAATAAGCTGCGTGAGGTGACCCTGCTACCGATTGTTATCGGTTTTGGTATCAAGGATGCGCAGAGCGCGTCGGCCATGGGGAAATTGGCAGACGGTGTAATTATAGGTAGCGCTCTCGTTGAAAAAATTGCCCTATTGCCCGATCAAGTAGAACATGATGTTCAGGTGCTGAGCAACACCGTAAAAGTGATCTCACAAGCTAGAGAAGCCTTAGATAAACTAGTGTAACATCTTTATTTTACTGCCTAGACGGATTGAAGAATGAGCTGGATAGATAAAATTTTACCTTCGATAGCTATCGCTTCAAAGGGTGTAAAAAAGTCGGCTGTGCCCGAGGGTACCTGGAAAAAATGCCCGCGCTGCGATGCGATGCTCTACACGAAGTCTCTCAGCGAAAACTACGAAGTCTGTCCCAAGTGTGAGCACCATCTGCGGATCACTGCTAGACGTCGTATCGAGCTGTTTCTGGATGCCGGTGCTCAGATTGAGTTGAATGTAGATATGGAGCCAGTTGATCTGCTGAAATTCAAGGATCGGAAGAAGTATAGAGATAGGATTAGCGCGGCACAGAAGAGCACAGGCGAGAAAGATGCTCTCATCGTCGTCAAAGGTAAGGTCAATGATATTCCTGTTATAGCTGCTGCCTTCGAGTTCAGCTTTATCGGCGGTTCGATGGGTGCAGTGGTCGGTGAAAAATTCACACAGGCGGTCAACACATGCATAGAAGAGAAGTTGCCACTTGTGTGTTTCTCCACCAGTGGTGGCGCACGGATGCAGGAGGCGCTTATCTCGCTTATGCAAATGCCGAAGACGTCAGCCGCTTTGGAAAAATTGAAGCGAAATTCCTTGCCTTATATCTCGGTTCTTGTTGATCCGGTCTATGGGGGAGTATCTGCAAGTCTAGCGATGCTCGGTGATGTGAATATTGCCGAACCAAACGCGCTAGTTGGCTTTACCGGTCCCGATGTTATCAGGCAAACGGTGCGGGTAAAGTTACCCGAAGGTTTTCAGCGCAGCGAATTCTTGCTTGAGAATGGAGCTATCGACATGATTGTTCACCGCAAAGATCTGCGCGGCAAAATTTCGTCGATGCTCGAAAAATTCCTTTATTACAGAAACACTGCCTCTTAATCTGTAGAGTTAAAGCAATGCCCGTCAAAGGTAGTTCTCTCGAGAGCTGGTTGCAGTATATTTCTAGCGTGCATCCACGCGAGATCGAGCTCGGCCTTGGCCGTACAAAAAGGGTCTCGGTCAATCTAGGTTTAGGCAAGCCCGCACCACTAGTCGTTACTGTTGCTGGTACAAATGGCAAAGGCTCCTGCGTGGCGACGATGGAGGCAATCCTGCAGCAGGCGGGGTTTAAGACTGGCTGCTATACCTCGCCGCATGTTCATGTCTTCAACGAACGTATTCGCATCGATGCTAGCAATGTCTCCGATGAGCCCCTGATTGCCGCATTCGAGGCGATCGATGAGGCGAGAAACAACGAAACCCTGAGTTACTTCGAATTCGCCACTCTGGCGAGCCTTTACCTTATGCGTAAAAACAATGTCGATGTAGCCTTGTTAGAAGTCGGTCTGGGTGGTCGTCTCGACGCTGTGAACATTGTTGACGCGGATGTAGCTGTGATCAGCAGCATAGGTATCGATCACACGGATTGGCTGGGTAACGACATCGAATCTATAGCCGCCGAGAAGGCGGGTATTATGAGGGCCAATACTCCAACTGTATTTGGTGGCGAACACCCGCCTAACGCAATTATCCACAGAGCAAAAGAGCTCGATTCACCTTTGCTAGTAATTGGTCATGATTTTCACGCTGACCAGGACGCTGCAAATGGCACCTGGCGATGGAGAGGGCAAAATAGAGAGTCAGTGCCCGTAATTTGGCCTGATCTGCCCATTCCGAGCCTCATGTTGTGTAATGTGACAACCAGCTTACAGGCGCTGATGCTATTGCCCTTAAGCTTCGGGCTTGAGCCCGTCGCCGCTGCGTTGAACGGGCTTGGACTAGTAGGTCGGTTCGATAAGCGCCTGGATTTGAGCAATGGCCGCGCGGTAATCTTCGATGTGGCACATAACCCCGCTGCCATGCAGCAACTATCCAGTCGTTTGCGCAGCTACAAGTCCGAGAATCCGGTGGCTGGTCGCATCGCTGCGGTGGTGGCGGTGATGTCAGATAAAGATGTGATAGGAATGATCACAGCCTTAGAATACTGCGTAGACATCTGGTATATTGCGCAGGTCGATGAGGCGCGAAGTATGGCCGCAGATGAAGTGGCACAAACTATGAAAAAAATGGGAATCGCATCCGATCAGGGGCATATTTTTCAATTTGACAGTGTCGAGTCGGCCTATAGGGCCGCCTGCGACTGCACTGAAGCTGAGGACACTGTCCTCGTGACGGGGTCATTCTTTACCGTCGCAGCAGTTCATGGGGTTACTCAGCCGGCTTGAAGAGCTAATTTTAGCAGGAAACAATCGATCTTATTAATATTGAGGGACACGGCTTGAACCAGGGCGCCAAACAACGAATCGTCGGTACTGCCGTGCTACTCGCCCTAGCACTAATATTTCTGCCCATCATTTTTGATGGTGAAGGAAGCTACCAAGCTCCTGTTAGCAGCCGTATTCCAGAAGCTCCTATTATTTCTATTCTTCCTGAGCCGACCCAGTCGCGGCCAATTATCGTAGGTAATGTCGAGACTATTGAGCCAGATGCTTCCGCGGCGGTATCTCTCATAGAAGAAGTCGCCGAGCTTGTCGAGGAACCTAGCGTTGCCATTGCTACTCAGGAGACGGTTAACGATGTTGAAATCACAGACGCCCCCATTTTCAGTCGCGAAGTGCCGCAGCTTAGCGATGCAGGCCTGCCACAGGGCTGGGTCGTTCGCCTCGGATCTTTTTCAGATAGTGAGAACGCTAGCAATCTGGTGACAAGATTGCAGGACGCTGGCTATAAGGCCTATAGCCGCGTAATGCGTAGCTCTCAGGAGGCTCTTACTGGAGTATTTGTCGGCCCTTGGTTGGATCGGGGACAGGTAAACGAATATCAACAGAAGCTGCAAGAGGAATTTAACTTAGCAGGTCTAGTAGTTCGCTACGAACTCGAGCGCTTATAACGGTTACTGGTTAGCAAATGGCATTCAATCAAGTCGATCTAGTCATTCTGATAATCACCGTGCTCTCATCGGCATTTGGCCTGTGGCGGGGACTGATCAAGGAAGTGCTTTCATTGTTGACTTGGATCGCAGCTTTGCTGGTGTCCAGAGTATACAGTGAGCCTCTCGCTGGATTGATGACGGGCATGATAGAAAACGACGGCATTCGTTATGTGAGCGCGTTTGCACTACTTTTTGTCATCGTGATGATGTTCGGAACGTTTCTGAATTTCCTTATGTCGAAATTGCTTAAGGTTACCGGATTGAAGCTGGCAGATCGTCTACTTGGTGCCGGCTTTGGTGTGGCTAGAGGTGTAATGATCGTGTTGGTGATTATGTTTATTACTAGCATGTTCGTTTCGGAAACTCAGTTGTGGCAGCAATCACAGTTGGTCCCTTACGGGATGGACTTAATTGAGAAGTCGCAGGTTTTCATCGGGGATATGAATAGCGTCAGTCCGACGCCTTAAATACTGTTAATCGCGGAGCGTACTATGTGTGGATTGGTAGGTGTGGTTGTTGGTAAAGGTGCAGGTGTCTGTCTGTATGACACATTAACCGTGCTGCAGCACAGAGGTCAGGATGCTGCGGGCATCATGACTAGCGATAACGGCAAGCTAAACCTACGCAAAGATAATGGATTGGTAAAGGATGTGTTCCGAACCCGACACATGCGCCGGCTGACCGGGAATATGGGCATAGGCCATGTACGCTATCCTACAGCCGGTGGCTCCAGCCCCGCACTAGCACAACCGTTCTATGTGAATTCGCCCTATGGCCTCTGCCTCGCCCACAACGGCAATCTAACCAACAGCAAAGAACTCAGTCGGGACCTTTTCAAGGAAGACCTTCGTCATATCAACACCGATTCTGATTCAGAAGTATTGCTGAATATATTCGCCCACGAATTACAGCGTCGCAATAAGATGAAGCCGCTGCCCGAAGATGTATTCGCCGCGGTTGCCGGTGTCCATAATCGTTGTCGCGGAGGTTTTGTCGCAATCGTCATGCTGTCCGGGTATGGCATAGTCGGTTTTAGAGACAGAAATGGCATACGCCCGCTAGTATTTGGTAGTCGGGAATCTGCGCAGGGTAAAAAGGAATACATGATCGCCTCTGAAAGTGTGGCGCTCGATTCTCAGGGGTTTACATTAGAGCGTGATGTTGATCCTGGTGAGGCTGTCTACATAGACACTGACGGTGAGTTACATACTCAGTTGTGCACCGAGCCGGGCGTGCATACGCCGTGCATATTCGAACATGTCTACTTTGCAAGACCGGATTCATTAATGGATGGCATATCGGTCTATAAGGCACGCATGCGCATGGGCGATCGTCTCGCAGACAAAATCGAACGAATCAGACCTGCGCACGATATCGACGTCATAATTCCGGTGCCGGACACGGCTAGGACAGCGGCTCTGGAATTGGCGAATCGCCTTGGATTGAAGTTTCGTGAAGGCTTCGTGAAGAATCGTTATATTGGCCGTACGTTTATCATGCCAGGGCAGAGCCAGCGAAAGAAGAGTGTGCGTCAGAAGTTGAACGCCATCGATCTCGAATTCAAAGGCAAGAATGTATTGCTAGTCGATGACTCGATCGTTCGCGGCACTACTTGTAAGCAAATCATTCAGATGGCACGTGATGCGGGCGCCGCTAAAGTCTATTTCGCCTCTGCAGCACCGGCTATTCGCTATCCCAATGTCTACGGTATTGACATGCCGGCCGCGGATGAACTTATCGCCTCGGGCAAGACAGGAAAAGAAATCGAAGAGGCAATCGGGGCAGACTGGCTAATCTATCAGGACCTGGAAGATCTGATCTCTACAGCCTCGGAAGGTAATCTCGATATTAAGCAATTCGAGTGCTCGGTGTTCAATGGGGAATACGTTACCGGCGATGTGGACGAGATCTATTTAAAGCGTCTTGAAAATTTACGTAACGATGCGGCGAAGGCAAAGAAAGCGAGCAAGAAGGCCACTGCAGAAGCTAGAGACTAATTCGGTTTTCAGTTATATCAGCACGTCTGATGCTCGAAATACAGTAGGAAAGAAAGCTGAAAAAAAGATTAAAAGTGAGACGCTAATGTTATCTGTGAATGCCGAGGAAAATAGCGCGAGTCAGGTCCAGAAGGTGGACACGAAGTTGTCTGCACAGGTCCAAACGACAGTTGCTGAAGTAGGCAAAGCCTTGCTAGG
>Ga0302118_10001458_pt1 | contig 11753 bp, 29 predicted proteins | sample AG5_331_MG_FD_203126 | JGI IMG/M metagenome (GOLD analysis project Ga0302118, IMG submission 203126) | Marine microbial communities from Western Arctic Ocean, Canada - AG5_33.1 | ecosystem: Environmental > Aquatic > Marine > Oceanic | place: Canada: Western Arctic Ocean | collected 2017-10-01 | reverse complement strand
ATCAAAATCATCTTCAACATTTGCTTTTCCTTTATTGTTTATGTTACCCCCAACGCCTAGCAATTACCAAGCGTGAGAGAAAAAATACCGCGAGTTCCCAACTTCTCACGATTAGACATAGCCTGCCCTGGAAATCACTTCCACGCTTACGCAACCACGCTAGAAACTAGCTCTGGCCTATGTCCCCCACGGGAGAAAAAAATACCGGCGATTAGCATCGTCAAATTAACGTCTCATCATGATGGTGATTGTAAAAATCAAACAACTCGTGAAGAGAACAATCGTTGAGCCGAATGCTAACCAACCCACGTTAAAACCAATCCAACTCGTGGGCCTTTGGTCGGATGAAGAATTCCATCGGGCCAATCTGCAAGATGCTGTATGGTGTTGTCGTGTCGGCTGACAGGACCAAGTCGTAACTATGGAGCGAGAATCCCCACTTGGTGCACCGAGCCATTGATACCACATAAGGAAAAGTCAACATTAACTTGCCCTTCATTGTTCGCCATAATCTCATTTTTTATATTCTCACTGACCAAAGAACCAAAAGAAAAGTGAAACACAACAGACCATAAAACATAACAGATTCAAAGTCGGATGGGTCTTCTATGAAGGCTTCCACCTTATTAATTCTTTAATCCGAATTGCTTCAAAAGCTCTTCGGCGCGGTCGAACGTCATGCCAATGTCTGCGAATGCTTTCTTTCGCTTCTTTGTTGGCGCGTCGGCAATCTTCGTCGTCTCTGCCTTGATTTCTGCGGCTGACCAATTACCAGATGCTAGCTCATGCTCAGTCACAACGAGTGTGCGCTCTGGCAACTGCTCAACTTGCAGATGCTTTGCGATTGCTTTGCGCGCGGCGTTCTTTGTTGGTTTCTTATCAACTGTGATTGCGCCGGACCATAAAGCGTGTTGGTTGTTAGGGTCATTAGCAAGTCGGAAGTGGATTCGGGTACGCATAATTAAGCGCCTTTCTCATTCTGTGTATGTATATACTATCACAGTTTTGTGCGATAGTCAAGAAAAAAGTGAGTCATTTCACAAAAAAGATTACATTGGATCGGCGCTGAACGCGTGGCTAGGGCAAGCTATTGTCTCGCTGACCACAATAGGTTGCAGCGACTCTGTACACTCATAGTCGAGGGTAACTTTATCCTCGTTTAACAACTCACCCCACTCGATGTCATACGCCTGGTGTATAGCATCTTGTTCCGATGGTGCCTGAATGGTGACCGTCGCGTACTCTCTGACCATCTGCCCTATTTGAACCCTGTATAAATTCATTTAGCCACCTCGTCGACGGTCAAAAGTGAATCATCATACGGTGCCGAATAGAAACGCTGAACGCCGTCTTGCAGAGCAGACGCTTTGAATTGCACTCGGACCATAGCTTGGATGGTTTCATCAAATGTTTCGTAAGGGCCGAACGTCTCCGAACCATATGCGTTTGAGTTACTGTCGAAATACCAATCTGTCATTTTTTCTATCCTTCTCGATTGTTTGTATATACATTATAGCAGGATTTAGAGCACTTGTCAAGAAAAAAGTGAGTCATTTCACGAAAAGATTTCTATTCTGGCGGAGCCATGACCGTGGCTATGATTAAATAAATTATGACCAAACAAACCAAAACCATTCTATCTGAACTCTGCTGGTCTGAGGCAGTATGCAAAGAAGGCCAAAGCCATTGCAATGGTAATCGCATAACATGCGACAGTCGCTGACTTTCTTAACATAGTATGTATCCGGTGGGTGAATTCACGATTGAACCCCTTTCTTTTTGTCTAAGTGCGGAAAAAATAGCGGCGGAAGCTAAACCACAATTGTCTCATGGCCGCGGATATATCGAAGTAACCCGACGTGCTTGGATGTCGTCATGGTCCTGAAGCCGTAGCTGCCCTTTGCCGTGTAGTCCTTCACAATCTTCTTTCCATCCTCTGAGGTATCTCCGAGTTGCAACTCGTAAGAATAGATCCTCTTTCCATCTGTGTGGAATGTTCCCTTGTGATTCTTCGCCGGGTTGCCAAGCGCCCACGCCTGTACTACTGATGAATTTACTACTGGTTTCATTTTATCTCTTGCTTTCGTCCGCCATCGGTGGGCGGATTATATTTGTCTCTTTATCTCTCATCCTGAGAAGGCGGATATTCACCATCTCTTCGACAATTTTACATCGCATGTCGGAAGGGAAGCCTTTGAGCATCTCTTTTCTTTTTGGGTCAGACATATCAACTAGCTGATGCGCGACGCGGCGTGTGGACGCCTTGGTAATACTCGATTCCATTCTATTCTCTCTCTTGCGGGTGATGGCCTGGGTACAATATGGTGTTTTGTGATGTCAATAGCGCGCAGTCAGTCACGTCTACTCGTGATGGGCGCGAGCGATGGTTATCGTTGTGCAATATCTTGAGGCTTGCATATACTTTCTTGTTTTTAATATCCAAGTCCAAGCCGACGATCCTTGCAATGTATTGTTGGCTACAGAGTTGTACCATTACACGGTCGCCTGCTTTTATGCTATTCGGGTTGTACTCATCAAATAGTTTTTCTATCTCCCGGCTGGTTAGCGTCATCGTGGACTCCCGTCATATTCTGCGTCGTAATCATCGAGCGCGCACTCTCTGAGTAGCTCAGTTGACTCGTCATCATAACACGCAGAGCCGCGGCTTTCCAAAAAGGAAACCAGCTGCGGCCTTGTCGCGCTTTCTAAATAACGCCTATTGACGTTGATATATTCACCTGTGTGAGTTTCTAAAAACATATATTTTCCTATCTTGCTATTACTTCTGTTACTATCCAAACGAAAGCCCAAAATATGAGCGAGGCTATTATAACATCCGGAAACATTTCATCTCCTGTACCAATCAATTAGCATTTGCCCTATCCATAATCCGACTGCAATAGTCACGACACTTCCAACAAATTCCATCTTCTTCTCTCCAGTTAATTGCGCCTCGGATAGGATTCGAACCTATGACCCACGGCTTAGAAGGCCGTTGCTCTATCCAACTGAGCTACCAAGGCATTTCTTTATTTTCTATACTTACAGTATATCAGATTTTTAACCACTTGTCAACAACTATTTATCTTTTTTTTACGACCCAGCGTAAGTCAAAGTCTTCCGTCTGATACAGAACACCAGCAAGCGATCTCTTCACTCCAACTTCTATCACTTCTTTTCCTCGCGAGCGGAGGTCCAAAAAGACTGCATCGGCGAGGTTTTCGGCGAGTTCGTAGCTTCTAGCAGTCGCGCAAACCCTATCATGTGTGTCATACGGCTTTCTGTACCAGACAAGATAATCTTTCAACTCTTTTTTCTTACGAAATTGAGGTGGAAATCATGGCCAGTGCGATGAAGCCAAGATAGACTGTGATTACTAAAGCTGCTAGCATTGCAGTGTTAAAAGTCATTTGTTTTATTCCTTTCTCAACTAAGCTGCCGCGTCTAAACATGTGGTGCACCAGACGGATAAGCGCTCGCAGGGACAATCTTGGAGACTTTGACATTTCCGTTATGCTCTGCCAGCAACTCTTCTTTCTTTTTTTGACAAATCTTGTCGGTTGCGATCACTTCAAGGCTCCTGTCCTTGCCAATGCGATAGCGAAAGCGCATGATTTCATTGCTCGCCATTACGAAACCAACTCAAAGTCTCGTACTGGATAGTAGTTTCCGTGGGTGCGCCCATTGATTTCTCCCACAAATTGCAAGGTAAAATAGCGTGCACAGTGGGCCTTGGTGACTAGAGCGTGCCTGCCTACATAACCGCATCGCTGGGCGCGCTTGTTATCCTTGCCGCGGACGAGAGAGCCAGCTGGGTACTTCGCTGGTGGTGGCTCCAAGCTGTCAATCAGCTGAGTGGCGTTGTCCCAGTAAGTGCCAGGAAAGTAATCAGTCATTGAGTCGGGCAAGTCATTCGCTCGTCGTGAATGAAAGCCCGCTACTTCTGGTGCTGACTTGGGATCGCGCCAATCGGATGGCTGTACTCTCCACGAGGCTAGTGTGCCTTCGTACATGAGCCATTCTTTATGTCCGTTGACACTTGGTGTGGCAGACTCGCGGGTATCAAGGTCATACTCCTTTGCACCAAGGCGCTTCTTTAGCTTCTTAATAAAACTATCATACTTCATCAGTGCAACTCCATGCTCGTTGTTGGCTCTAGGTACAGTTTAACATCATTTAAGACTTCTGTTAGAACTTCTGCCTTGTCTTTGTTTTCGTGGTTCTCAGCGAACTTTTGGTTAATGAGCGCGATTACGGCTGCAATGTTGATTGCTTCGACTAGGGTGTCTGTGTTAACAGTCATCTGCTATCTCCACTGTAGCTGGTGCGGTGGTGTCACCGAAGATGAAGGTGGTTATTTCTGGGCTATCATCGATGTGATGAATTCCCATGCGTGATAAGTATGTGCCTCTTGAATTCGTGCCGTCTTGAAATAATACTTCAAACATCTCGATTTGAGCCTTTTGGACCATCATCGATTGTGCGTTAGTGACCATACCGGAGATTGTTAGTCCGTTGCTGGTTCTATAACAGACGATCTTTCCTTGTTTGAATTTCATATCTCGATGCTCCTGTTGATATACATGTCGAATTCGTAGGGCATGCCCTTCGTTTCTATATCTTCGAGTTCCTCGCCGATGCGCATCATCCCGTACTCTTCGTCTAGACCTGCATTATCTAGGAATTCCATGATGTTGTTCATACAAGCAACATCTGGGTAGCTATCATAATATTTGATGTCTGACCACAAGTACCTGCAATCGGTTGATTCTGCATAGTTCAAGAATTCCTTGAACTCCGCGTTCGCTATCGCTATCGCTTTGAATATGTTGTTCACTTCCTCTGTGCAGGCAAACCCTACTTCACTTCTATAACCCATCGTTGTCCGTTTCCTCGATTGTTTGTATATACATTGTATCAGGTTTTTACCTGTTTGTCAACAGAATTCTTCCATGGTCCCTTGATTAGTTTTGACCCCAAAATCATCTCTTCTGTCTTTTGAAGACGCTGTATATAATCATCAGTGAGGCTCCATTTCGTGAGGCCAGTGTCTTCGTCAAAGTTACCTGTAACTCTGCCTTCTGCAACGAGGGCGAACATAGTGCAAAGGTTGGCTGAGTTAATGGGATCATCCAGCATACCTCCGTTGTATGCTTCAATCAAAGAATGTAGAATGTTCACACCTTGCGCTAAAATTCTACGTCTTGCTTTGACCGGGTCTGCTCCCAAATCAAATGTGTCATTACTATCCATTTACTAGCTCCAAATCATAATTCCAAATGCTGTGGCCGATTGTTCCGTCAAGCCACAAAACGTCAAACACTTTGTTTCTTCCTATTCCGCATAGCGGGTCAAAAACTTCTTTCATAACAACACCAATCTTCTCTGAAAAACAGTGCTGAACTAAACTACCTGGCTTCATCTATCACCTCCAACTGGTCAATGTCCCGAACAACTTTGATTGCCTCTCTTGCCAAGAGAACATCTACAACAGGATGCACGTCGCCATACATTACACCAAGTTGATGGTTGTCTAGTGGTGTTGACCTTCTGATTTTGGATACAACCACACCAAGTCTACCGCCAGCCCAATCTTCTCTGACCAAATCACCGACCTTCACTGATTACCTCCAGCTCCTCTTGCCTCATGTGAACCAGTTTATCCTCAAAGAAGACTACAAACCCATAGTCAAAAGAAGAGTGATACTTATCCACTGTTATTCCAAGGCCATACAGCTCATGAAAACCAGCATGTTTATACCTCACTAAGTCACCGACCTTCACTTAGCACCTCGCAATTACTTGTTACAAACCAGTCAATATTCCCAAACTTGTCCACCACTTTAAGTGTGCCGCCTTCCGTATTGACATAAAGTATCAAACCTGTGACGGCGATGCCGTCACTATATCTTGAATATCCGTACTTCACCAAGTCACCGACTTTCACTGACTATCTCCAAAGTGTGCATCCGAAGCATAAATTTACCCAAGGGACCAACGATGTGAACATCTGGATTGGGGTTCCAGGTAACCATTTCTTCGGCTGTCTTGTGCTTTCCATTGTACCCAAACGCAACCACGACACCAATCAATGGCGGGTTGGTGCCATATTGTCTTACCAAGTCACCGACTTTCATTGACTAACTCCAGTTCTTCATGGTCGTCGCTTATCGCGCCGGTTGGGTTGCCGTCGAACCACAGCACATAAACGATGGCACTGCCAGTCAGACGATTACAAACGCGTTTTTGCAAAACAATTCCTAGGCCGTCGTCGGCCTTCCAACGAACCAAGTCACCGCGCTTCATTGATTATACCCAAGTTGGAGATGTGACACCACTGAATTTCTCCCTCAACCAAGATTTCGTAATACCCATCATCCCGTGGACCCACGCCGTGGTGGCTAGATGAATAACCAAGTACCAACCCGATGCGGCGTTTCTTCCAAGGGTCAAGCCATCTCACTAAACTGCCGGAAGCTATCTCCACAAGGTCACAAAACTTCCAAACTCGCGGTCAAAAGTATAAAGCAAACCTTCGTAGCTTGTCAGCTTCATCTCATCAATTATACTCTTGATTCTATGGCTACTATAACCTAGTTGTCTGCCCCACCTATCCGCGTAAGCCATGAGAATATAGGCGTTGCCCTCTGGTCCAGTGAGATCTATCTCTAGTTTTTGTGGCGGCTTCTCTGCTTTGGAACGAATCATTTGTGACCTTTCTCTATTCTGTATATCTAATAGTATCAGGTATTTATGGAAAAGTCAAGAACTATTTTAGGCCAATGTGCCAATAATATTTGTTGCTGACGTCCTTGGGTTACTTATGGTAGCCCACTGGAATGACGGGAACCAGTTCGTATTTCCCATGCTATCTAGCACTAGCACGTCCTTCAGGACGGACGAGACTTCCAATACTATTCCCCATATCAAAAGTTCTTCATACACCGAGTCGTTGTTGATGTAACGTGCTACTAGGTCGCCCGGTTGGTAAATGGTCATGTACTATATATGACGCACAAACGTGAAAAGTGGGATTCTTGGGTCAGGCTGTCCTCACCGCCTTGACTTTCGCCAGCCTATGTCTTATTTTATTTTCTTTCTCCGGCTTTAGTTTGACTTCATTATTAAAAGCCGCTTATAACCAACTAACCGATAACATGGACGCCGTTATAGACAATGGCGCCGGTTTTAGTTTCTGTGTCTCCAAGAATCCGCCGGTTGCTTTGTGTAAATACAAAGGTTGACCAACCGACACCACCAGAGCCAGACCCCTATGGCCCGCTCAACCCGGGTGGATTTAGTCTATCGCTACGACTCTTTCTCTAGTGTCGAAGTAATGAGAATCTGCATAACGCTTCGTGGTCATCCACATACGCTGACATTTGCTGGGTCGAGGCTTGGGAGCACCCATGTCTGTCAGTATGATGTGACCATCGAAGCCGTGTTTGTTAACATACTCAGTTGGAGCATTGAAATCAGTGCCGCCTTGCAATACACGCTCCGGTGCTTTGCTCTGCCCTTTACGCCAAGCAAACACCTTGCTCTCATCAACACGGGTGTCGAATGGCACGACTACGAACTCTGCGACGGAGGCTAACTTGTTAAGTTCGGCGAAGAATAGGGCGAGCATACCATCATCTACCGAGCCGGACTGGTCAACAGATACAGCAACGCGGGCAACGCGAGAAGACTTGCGACCTGGGTGGATATAAGCATAACGACGGTTGATGCGCTTTATCGAGCTTGTGCGGTCGGCGCGTTGGGAAGACTTGACAAAGTATCGCAAAACCTTGCGCCAGTCAACCTTCGTCTCAAGCATCTTCATCACTTCCTTCCGGACTTCAGAAGATACAGAACCCCAACGATTCGAGGCGCTTGCTTCGTTAGCGGCTTTACGCACAGCGTCCTTGAGACGCTCCTTAGCCATCTCTTTGACCTCCTGGGAACACTCTTGCCAGCCTGAGTGGTCGTCGAGTGTATCAGGGATTCCGTCTCCATCGCCAGGAGCAGAACCGGGTTTGTCGCCTTGTCCAGCTTTACCTCCCTCGTCTCCCTCATCTCCCTCGTCTCCCTTTTGACCAGGTTGATCTCCTTTGTCCTTGCTGAAGTCTGGCATGTTTGCCATATACCACTCTGCAGATTCACCGCGAGGTAAGTCAGCAAACGGGGTACCTTCTTGACCCGGAATCAAGCCACCAGCTGGTAGGTTTTGAAGGTGCGAATTAATTGCAAGGTCAGTTGCAATGTTCCACAACTTAAGATTAACACCAACAGGAAAGCGACCTGTGACGTGCTCAAACAGAACGTGATAAAATTCATGCTTGAGCACGTCGGTTCGCTCAAGGTCTGTCAGGTCTGTAAAGAATGCCGGATTGTAAAGCATCTCGAACTGGGCGGTGTCGGGATTCACCATAACTCCAGCGGTGGGAATTGCAGTAGATGCTCGCTTATCAATCCGGCGAGAGATTGCCGCAAAGAACGGCTCGTCCATGAGAAGACGAGCGGTGTTCATGTTGAGGTCAAATTCTTTATTGTCAGACATAACAGCCTCCATTGTTTATATATATACTATACCACATTTCATGGCATTTGTCAACTATTAGTTAACGTCAGTTTCCGAACCATTAATCAGCTTCACGAAGTGCTTTGATACAGACTCGCCGTCTACTTCTGACTTGTGCAATTTAACAGTGTTGTTCACATCACCCTTGCCCATGACAGTCCACAATTTCATAGCAACTTCAGAAGGAAGCATCACAAAGTAACGAGCCAGATTATCGACCCGCTCTTGCGGAAGCTCGTCTTTGAAGACTTCCTCTGCCTCAAACTTGTCAATGATAGCCGTATGGTCATTGATTCCAAAGTCTGCGACCTTAGCGAAATCACCCTTGACCAAGATGTCTTCGGTTGTTACTTGACGATCATAATTAAGTATATAATCGTTAAAGGCTACGGCAGCCTCGAAACCAACGAACGCGGACGTAAGATGGTAAAGCGTAGGACTGGACTCTTCCAGTAGGCCAGCCTGGGATAAACACTGGTCAAGGCGCTCCCACGAGCGTCGACTTGGATAGACTTTGTTCGGCTCAAAGTCGTCCGTGTGTTCAAGGTGTGTTCTATTCTGGTTGATGAAATTCCAGATTTCAGGAGAAACCTGTGAATCTTTTGCCCACGAAAGCCAGTCTTCTGCTGTAGGCTCAATGTCGAATACTGTCCATCGGTCTAGCTCTGCCGGGTCCATCTCGCCTACTTGGTATTGAGACCCATGCTCTCCGCCGTTGACCGCTGCGAATACGAGCGTGTCCGGGTGGAGAGTGTGTCCGTTTAGCTTGCGTGAGTCTGTAAGCTCGAAGATACCCTGGCGGACCTCCAATGTAGCTCGGTCGACTTCGTCGAGAAACAGAACAACAGGTCGGTCACAAGCAGCCTTGAACCAATCTGGAGGATTGAAAGTGGTAGAGTTATCTTCGATTGTTGGCAGACCAACCAAGTCGCCCTCGGTCATCTGTGATGCGCGGCGCTCGACTATCTCCATACCTCGTGAAGCAGCGAACTGATACACAACCGTGGATTTGCCGATGCCGTGGCGGCCTCGAAGTAGGACAGGCTTACGCACCGCCGTTACATGATTAACAATATTTGAGAATGTCGTGAAGTCAACAGCCATTGGGATCTCCTTGTAGTTTTGCTGTTTTTGTCTTATCTATCTATAACTAGTATACTATAGTTGATACATTTTGTCAATAGTAAAATGTAATTTTATTTTAGTGTTCCGAGGCGTTTAAGTGCCAGGTTTCTTACGCCAGGGTCGGCATGCGAGGCAGAAACCTTCACTATAATGTCAGTTGGAAGATTTGGGTTTGCTAATAAGGCTCTCAATGTGGTTCTCTGGGACCACGACTCGTTTTTGAGGTCTAGCCTGCCCATAACATCCTTTTGATAAATGTCCTCTAGGATTTCCGGCGGTGTTGCGCGCGGACCAGTGAGCGGTCCGTACCCCGACGCGTTGTAACCATGTCCGCCGACGAAGGCCCGATGGAGTCTCCAGGGTGAGCGTTGGCGCATCTGGGTTGCATAATCGTCATAGAGTTCATGGTAAAACTCATCCTGCCCTGCGAAGTGACCGAAAGAAAGCAGATCTGCCTTGAGGGAATAGCCGCGAAGACTCCAAAGGTGGGCCAGGGCTTTTTGACAAAGACCCGCGTTCTCTGCCAAGTATTGCTTTGCCCTTCGGTAAGGGTGTTCTGCAATCTTAACCTGCGTGGCTTCATCAAGAAAACGATTTTTGGCAAGGCCGATAAGCTCGACATTCTCCATTCTCCACACGTTTTTTGCTAGTTGTGACATTTCTTCTCCGTCTTTTCTTTCATTTGTTCGAGCACTTCAATAAAATCGTCTCGCGTGAAGCCCCATGGGCTTTCGGGCCAATTAAGTATTGCCTCAATTTCTATATCTATAATACCATTAACCTGTCCTAAAGTCAAGTAATTATTAGGTTTTTTTTCAGCAGGTGGATGCTCAGGGTGTAGTTCATACGGGTCAGTCAATGTCTTTTCCTATTCTTTGTTCTTATATAGTATCAGAGTTTGTAGGAAATGTCAAGAAGATTTTGACAATAATTTCAACCACTTGGTCCGGACCCATCGTTGGTCGTTATCGGACCCGGAGTTTATAATTAACACCTTGCAGTGATACTCATCAGGATGATAGAGCCGATTAGGGTCGTCGAAGTTTGGATTGATAGTTTTGCGCTCGACAACAACGCCCTGGTATCTTTTGCCAGGTGCAGGTGGATCTACTTCTACCAAGTCTCCAATGTCGATTTTTTGTTTAACCATAACTCATAATACCACAAAAGCCTCTACTCTGTCAATAAATAATCTACCATCACTAAGCAAAACCAAAATATCATTACCTTCATGATAAATTTCTGTGACGATACCAGTAAGACCGCCGGGTCGGTTATTCCATGGCACGTCCTCTTCCTGGAACCTCACAATTTCTCCGATTTTAACTTTGGATAGCTGCGACTCTTCTTCTTTTTTTAATCCCACCTGCATAACTTACCCCGATTTGACTCTTTTTGATTGCTTCGTAGAGTTTTGTTTTTTTAACTTTATTGTCCTTCGTGATGAAGTGATTAGCACCGGGTTCATTCTCGACGCGAGCACAGACTGCATAATAAACGTACCGGGGGGTCAACTTATAGACAAGACCCACAATGTTGGAAGTTTCGCCTTTAGAGTCGCGCTCGGACCAGACCATGTCACCAATACGCACGTTATAAACATCAATCATTCGAAATCTTCCTCAATTTTTATCAACATCTCCAGTGGAAACTGAGCTACTTTAGGAGTGTTCCCGTAAGTCAGCATGACTTTATACCAATATTTATTCGGGGGCGGCAAGCATTCGAGAACCAGCCCGGTGGTGCGCATGTGGAGTGGAACGATTTGTCCCTCGTTTTGGACCCAAACCAAATCTCCCTGGTTAATGTATTCATTAACCATCAGTGTCGTCCTCGTAAGGCCAAATGCCATACATATCAAAATGAGCCTGGTCATAGTCAGGATAAGAGTTGTACCCGGTTGACATTGGTTTGTCAAGACGAAGGCGCGCTTTATTGATTTGTTTTGGCGCTGGTGGTTGTGTCACCTCATCATGCTTGGTGATGATCCCATCGATGGCTGCGGGTAGGTAGCCTGAGTCCCCTCCTTGGAAGACCCTGACCCTGTCCTGTCCTTTCAGATATA